>OOCP01002153.1_pt1 | contig 17369 bp, 18 predicted proteins | sample 1671511 | NCBI WGS metagenome assembly OOCP01 (sample SAMN06348164, study PRJEB24527) | human gut metagenome | biome: human gut; feature: ankylosing spondylitis patient; material: feces | host: Homo sapiens | place: China | collected 2015-10 | reverse complement strand
CGAGAATGAAGAGCGATATCAATATTATGAAACATTATTGAATACTGTTGACAGCAGTTTGCTGGTAGTAGATAGTCTGTGCAATATACATTGGATGAACCGGGCCGCCATGCAGGATTTGTGCGGCTATTGTATTCATTCAGTCAGGGAATTGGCTCTGTTAAATTCTGAATTTCCTACTATTATCCTGTCATTACAGCCTGGAGAAATTAAAACAGTACGAATACATAAAGGAGATACTCTACAAGAATTGGCTGTTACGGTATCCGAATATTCCGCTCAACATGGTACGGAACTCCGGTTAGTTAATTTAAAGAATATCCATGCTGTATTGGAGGAAAATGAAATGGAAGCATGGCAAAAGCTGATTCGTGTACTTACTCATGAAATAATGAACTCCATTGCACCTATTATTTCATTAAGTGAAACATTAAGTGAGCGTGCTGTGCAAAATGGTATGAATGAGAAAGATTACAATATCATGTTGCAAGGGATGCAGACTATTCATAGAAGAAGTAAAGGATTACTGAATTTTGTGGAAAACTATCGTAAACTTTCTCGTCTGTCTGTCCCGATACTGGCTCCAGTAAATATAGGTGAGTTGTTGAGTGATATGAAAAAACTATTCCCTAATAAAAACATACAATATATATATAAAGTAGAAAACCCAGAAACGATTCTGATGCTAGATCGTTCACAGATAGAACAAGTATTAATCAATTTACTAAAGAATGCAGGTGAGGCTTGTGTAGAGCAAACCTATCCCGAAGTTATTATTAGTACACATTGTGATTTAGACAAACATCTATTTTTCCTTTCTGTCTGTGATAATGGTAGTGGTATTCTTCCTGAAGTTTTGGATAAAATCTTTGTTCCTTTTTTCACAACGAAGTCGACAGGTAGTGGTATCGGACTCAGTTTATGCAAACAAATTATGAATTTACATGGTGGAAGTATCTCGGCAAGTAGTGAAATAGGGAAGGGGAGTTGTTTTACACTGAAATTTCTTTGTTGCGGATGAAAAAAATGAAGTTAATATGTTGATTTATAATTTAATAAATAATAGCACGAAAAAAAAGTGGAAAAAAATCACTTCAAACGTTTGCACATATAAAAAAAAGTCGTACCTTTGCATCGCTTTTGAGAAACAGAGCAATTGAAAAAATAAAAAGATTCGGGGTGTAGCGCAGTCCGGTTAGCGCACCTGCTTTGGGAGCAGGGGGTCGTGGGTTCGAATCCCGCTACCCCGACAAAAGAAAAAGACTTTGATAAGCAGTGATATTAAAGCTGTTTTCAAAGTTTTTTTTATTATAAAATCTTCATTTTATTGATTGAAAAAAGGAGTTTTTGCTCATCAATGGATACAAAACTTATCCTTTAATTTTAATCAGTATGGCAATTCTCAAACTAACAATTTTCAAAGCAAAAGTTTTAAAGGATGGCAGACATAAAATTAGAGTGGCCGTTTACCATAAGCAGGAAACTTGCTATATTATCATTCGGTTTATCATAGATAATCTCTTCCAGTTCAAGAACGGAGAGGTGGTAAAACGCTCGGATGCCGCAATGATAAATACAAAATTGCGTAATCTTCTCAATAAGTAATCAGGAAAGACTAGACAAAATAGATAATTCTGGTATCTATTCATGCACACAGTTGAAGGATTTTATCTTAAGGGAATCTGTGGGGATGTTCCAGAAATATTTTGAATGTTGTAACGGACTATCTGAACGGAAAACTTACAGATTCGGGAATCGGTTGTCTATCTCATGAGCACCATCAATGCCATGACCATAAATGAATAAAAGGTGATATTCAATAAGAAATTTTGCATAGCCTTAGCAAATTACGGACTCATTTCAAATTATGATAAAGAAGACTTAGAATTCACCTCCTTTGTCTCAAACCCTAGTCCGGCTAATCAGAGCTTGTCTTTACTTCTGAATCTTTGTATACCAAAGCTGGACTTATCAAAAATATCCATTAACAATCAATCTAGTCTATAAAACTATAGCTCCAACCCAAGGATTAGCATTCCAGAACATTATTTTTATCCCAAATTAATTTTTTTAAGCAAAATGTTTTTTTATTATATAAATTTGATTAGCTTTGAGAAGCAAAAACAAACCGTTTTAAATATTCAAAAATTAAACGACCATGAAAAAACATTTGTTGTTCTTGTTGGCATGCCTGTTCCTTATGACAGGAACGGTAATGGCAAAAATTGTAAAGGGGCGGGTTATAGACTCGTCTGACAAGGAACCCATCGTGGGAGCGTCCATTTTTGTCAAAAGTACAAAACAGGGGACAATCACTGACATTGAAGGTCATTTTTCCTTGGAAATCCCCGACAATGTCAAAACAATCACTGTTTCTTTTGTCGGTATGACAACTCGCGAAGTTGCTATCACTCCCGGAGAAATGACAATCGAGCTTACGGCAGAGAGCCAGGCACTTGACGAAGTTGTTGTTGTCGCTTACGGCACGCAAAAAAAGTCTTCGATTACCGGTGCCATCACCCAGGTCAGAAATGAGGAACTCCTGAAACGTCCTGTGACATCCGTCACTTCAGCCCTTGAAGGCTCCACACCGGGTATTACGGTCACAGGCAACTACGGCTCGCCTGGAAGTGACCCCACAGTGCTTATCCGAGGTATCGGCACAGTAAATGGTAGTACCTCTCCCCTCTATGTGATAGACGGCGTTCCGTACGGAGGAAACATCTCCGACCTTAATATGGAGGATATTGAAACAATGTCCATTCTGAAGGATGCCGCTTCGGCCGCACTCTATGGCAACCGGGCTTCAAACGGAGTGATTCTGATCACAACCAAAAAGTCAAAGAGTGAACGTATCCAGTTCAATTTCAAGACCAACCAGGGCTGGTACGAACGTGCTCTGCCGGAATATGAGCGTACCAATCCCTTCCAGTTCATGGAGGTTGAATACCAGAACGCAGCCAACGCATTCGTACACGGCGGAGGTGACCGTACGGACAAACAGGCAATTTTAAATGCCGTGAACAGCACACTTATTCCCGACAGACTTTATGTCAACATCTTCAACAAACCAGACGACCAGCTTTTCACCCTCGATGGGAAAATGGCTGCCGACGCCTCTATCATTGACGGGTATGCCGGCGATTTGGACTGGTTTGACCAGGCCACACGCAAAGGATATCGTTCGGAATACCAGTTCTCGGGATCGGGTGCTACAAGCAAGAGCGACTATTACTTCTCACTCTCCTATCTTGATGAGAACGGATATATGAAAGATTCCGGGTTTGACCGTCTGACAGGACGCATGGCTGTCAACATCAAACCTGTGAAATGGTTACGGGCCGGCATGAGCATCAACGCCTCACATCAGAAGTTCCAGAACACGTCAAACGGTGTCGGGGACGGCTCGTCATCATACAGCAATCCTTTCTATTTCTGCCGCTATATGGCTCCCATTTACCCGGTACACTCGCACTATACGGAAACTGGAACGGTATATGACAATGCCGGAACCCCCATACAGGTGAATAAGGGGGATTATGTGCTTGACGGTGCCGGAAACCCGCAATGGGACGGCGGAAGCTATATCATCTACGACCAGAACGGAAACCCTCAGGAGGTCATAACCCGCAATCAGAACCGTGACCGCCACGTGATATGGGAGTCGGAATTGAATGATAGTCGGACAATACGCAATACACTCAACGGGATAGGTTATCTTGATCTCGTGCTGCCCTACGGCTTTACCGCAACCCTTAAAGCAAATGTGAACACACGTAACAGCGATTATTACAAATACGAGAATGCGGTCATCGGTGATGCACGTGGTACTGTTTCCGAGGACGGTTCCATCTCGGGTCGCAACGGGGCTCTTGCCAAAACCCTCTATACCTACAAGAACTGGACTCTACAGGAGCAGCTGCGCTGGAACATGACCTGTAATGACAGACATAACATCGAAGTCCTTCTTGGGCACGAGAACTACAGCTATCGTTATGACTATACCTATACAAGCAAGACCAACGAGGCTTTTCCAAACAGGTATGCGCTTTCCAACTTCTCTGAAATGGCAAGTATCTCGGGATACAAAACCCGCTACCGCACTGAATCCTATCTGGCGCGCGTACAGTATGGATATGACAACCGGTACAATATCGAAGCCTCATTCCGCCGTGACGGTTCCAGCCGTTTCGCAAAGGAATCACGGTGGGGAAACTTCGGTTCGCTGGGTGCCAACTGGGTCTTCAGCAACGAGGAGTTTATGAAAAAATATAGATGGCTCAATCAGGGCAAGTTGCGGGCAAGCTGGGGACAGGTAGGTAATGATTCCGGCTCCGGTTACTACGCATATTATGGCCTTTACGGATCATGGACCCAGAATTCCAAGCCGGCATACGTTGTAAGTCAGAATCCGGCAAGAGACCTGCATTGGGAAACCGGAGAATCATGGGGCGCAGCTGTTGAAGGACGTCTGTTCAACCGGCTGAATCTCTCCGTTGAATATTTTGACAAAAGGAATAAGGACCTTATTTTCAGCGTATATGCCCCCAGTTCAGCAGGAGGTACCAGCACAGGTTCCTCCACATCAACCACAGACAGGAACATAGGTACAATCTCCAACTGCGGCTGGGAGATCTCCGCTGATTTCGATATCGTGAAGAGCAAGGATTGGACTGTCAGCGTATCCGCAAACCTTACCACCACCAAGAACAAGATCGTCAAACTTCCCGAACAGAATAAAAAGAAAACCGTATATCCCATTGATCCATCAGGAAAGCTTGGACAAAGGGAGGACCTGCCTGTCGGCATAACTTCCGGCAGCTATCTCATCTCCGAAGGCAAGTCACGATATGACTACTATACATACCATTGGGCAGGAGTGGACGAGATGGATGGACAGTCGCTTTACGAGGCAAATCTTAATGATTATTATATTGTACTTCCTGACGGGTCACAGCTTGGTGGCAAGCAGAAACTCAACGATGAAGGAGAACTGATGTGGGACGCCAACGGCAATCCCGTCCAGGGAGCCACCGAGCTTGCTCCCGAGAACTACAGGCTGATCAACGGGAAATATTATGTGCTCAAGACCACCTATGCCCAAAAGAAATGGGCAGGCAGCGCGCTTCCTACCACATACGGTTCCTTCTCGGCAAACATACGCTGGAAGAACATCAACATATCTGCAATGTTCACCTATTCGCTTGGTGGAAAGATATACGACAGCCCTTATTCCAGCCTGATGACACCCGGACAAAGTGCCGGAAATTACCATGTGGACCTGTACAACAACGCCTGGCGGATCAACGACAGGTCCAATGCCATGATAACCACTTACAAGAATGCCTATGATGACGCCTACAATGCTGCTATTGCAGCAGGCCAGACTACATCAGAGGCGAACTATGCCGGATATTATGCGGCAAACAAGGCTGTGGACGGCAATGGACGTATCAATCCCAACACCAATCCCGAGATCAATAATCTGACCAGTACCGACAATAATGCTGGAAGTGACCGCTGGTTGGTCAGCCGTAACTATCTTTGCTTTAAGAATCTAAATATAAGTTACACTCTTCCGAAAAGATGGACAGCAAAGGTCAACCTTTCCACTGTCCGTTTCTTATTCTCGGCCGAGAACATACACCTCTGGTCGGCCCGTAAAGGTATGAACCCCATGATGGGAATAGGTGGCGGCCAGAGCAATTATCTGGTTCCGGCCCGTGTCTTCACATTCGGTATTAATGCAACCATTTAACATTTGGAAAGATGAAAAAGATATATAATATAGTTTCAATGGCAATTCTGCTTTTCTGTACAGCAGCCTGTTCAGATTCGTATCTTGAACTCAGTCCGGAATCAAGCGTTTCAGACGAGGTGATTTTTGAGAATGCCGATGCCGCACAATACGCCGTGAACGGACTGGGTCGGATCATGAGCACACAGTACCTGGACACACAGGGGTACAACGGAGAAGGTACCGTTTATGCGTATCAGGGCGAATATCCTGGAGATGTGATACAGAAAGGCAGCTACACCGGCTGGCAGAATCTCGCGAAAGGCAACTATTTTACCAGCAGTACGAACAGCAACATCCATGTAACATGGTACTACTATTACAAACTCATCAGAAATGCTAACCAGATTCTAGACAACTGCAAGACGGGGCTTGCCAACGTGGCGGAGCAACGTAAATGGGACTATATAAAGGCACAGGCGCTGGTCTACCGTGCCTACTCCTACACCATGCTCTCACAGCTGTACAGTCGAAGATGGACAGATGCAGACGGCTTGCAGCGCGGTCTTGTACTGCGTACCACAGTAAACAATGACGAAATGCCATGCTCCACTATGGCGGAGACATTCGAACTGATCTACCATGACCTTGATGAGGCCATCAGCCTTTTCACATCATGCGGATACGATCGGCCTGTCGATGTGGACAAGAGGTGGATGGCGAACCTTGATGTGGCCCATGCCGTCTATTCACGGGCAGCTCTTATACGTAATGACTGGCAGACGGTCATCACCCATTCACAGGAAGCTCGCAGGAACTACTCCATCATGACTCCCGATGAGTATAAGGCAGGATTCAACACAGCCAATCAAGAATGGATATGGGAGGTGTTCGAGGATGACACACAGCCTGTTCATTACTATTCATTCTATAACTATATGAGCGCCAGCTGTCTCGGTTCTGCATCCCGCACTTATCCACCATGTATAAGCAAACAGATAGTAGATCCGATTGATCCCGCAGACAAGCGGCTCGCCATTTATGCCATTCCGACTCGGGAAGAAGTGGGCGATGTTTCCAAAGTCAGCGGCTCGGGTAAGGTGACCAAAGGTGATTTCTACAACCGTGTGAAGAAGGAGTTCGCCGGACGCATATACAGCACCACGACAATCTTCTATTATCTCTCCACCAAGTTCATTGTAAAATCCGGGACAGGAGACGGATGTATTCCTATTTTCCGTGCCGCTGAAATGATGTATAACGAGGCGGAGGCACAGTACCGTTTAGGTAACGAACAGGCCGTACGCGCACTTCTTGAGCAGACCGTCAAGCCTTATAATGCGGATTATACCTGCACAAAAAGTGGTGACAGTCTTTGGGAGGAGCTTAAAGCATACCGTAAATTTGATCTCTGCAACGAAGGCCACAGCTGGTTCGACCTAAAACGCTGGGGAGACCCGATGGTCCGCAAAACCTGGGCAGAAGGCGGAAGCTGGGCCACTTATTTTGCCGAGAAGAACACCACAACCGGAGGAAACTACGGTCCTGCCGATAAAAATGCATGGACTGCGGTTATTCCAACCATGGAAACCAATTACAATTCCCTTGTTTCCAATGTTGAAAAAATCAAGTCTGACGGTACTTGGGATCGGAATTGAGATTTCTATTTAATTTAAATATATAAAGGACGCGGATATTCTTTGCGTCCTTTATACTGTAACAACCATATACTATTCTTCACACAACATTGTTTGATCATGTAATGTTCTTATAGAAAGTCGGTAATTTGCACTCCATTTTTTTGTCGTTTGTGCATTAAATAGCACCTTTGCAGAAAAATGGATAAAATCAGATACCGTCTTGTATATAACCGCCAGAACACACTAAACAGGCAAGGCATGACCCTTGTACAGGTTGAAGCCTATTTAAACCAAAGAAAAATCTACCTGAAGACAAACGTGTACCTCAAACCAGAGTGCTGGAGCCGTGAAGGGGCACAAGTCATTAACCATCCCCAGTCAAATGAGTTGAACGCAATGCTCTATGAATACATCCTGTATCTGCAAGGTATAGAGTTAGGATATTGGAAGCGTGGAATACCTGCCACACTCTCTTTGCTGAAAGATGCCGTCAAAAAGAAAAGTGCCGTGAATATCAGCTTTTCCATTTTCGCCAAATCAGCCATTGACAATTCGGACAAGAAGCAGTCCACCAAGGATAACCTGCATACGACACTGGCGGTCCTGCATGATTTCCGCTCCGGACTGGACTTCAAGGATCTTACCTATACATTCCTTCGTGATTTTGAACAATACCTGAGAGAAAAGGGCAATGCGGTCAATACGATAGCCAAGCACATGAGACAGCTCCGTACCTTGGTCAATGAGGCAATCAACCAGGGATATATGCACGCCGACGCTTATCCGTTCAGAAAGTACAAAATCAAACAGGAGAAAGGCAGACATGAGTTTCTTACCCCGGACGAGCTGAAGAAGCTGGAAACGGTCGAGGTGGAAGAGGAATCCATGCGCCATGTGCTCGATGCCTTCCTGTTCTGCTGTTATACCGGATTGCGCTATTCTGACTTCTGCCAGCTATCTCCGGCCAACTTTATCAAGGTAAACGGTAAGCGTTGGTTACACTTCACGTCCGTTAAGACAGGGGTGGAAATCCGTCTGCCGTTGCATCTGCTGTTTGAAAGCAGGGCATTGGGCATTCTTGACCGTTATCCGGATATAGGTAGTCTTGCATCCCTACCCTGTAACTCGGAAGTGAATAAGCAGCTTCGAAAGCTGGCCGGATTGTGTGGTATCAAAAAACGGATAACCTACCATGTGAGCCGTCATACCTGTGCCACCCTGCTGGTTCATCAGGGAGTTGCGATTACAACAGTCCAGAAGCTGCTCGGACATACTTCCGTCAAGACCACACAGATTTATTCGGAGGTACTTTCCAGCACCATTGTGCGTGACTTGAAAAATGTTCAAAGGAAAAGGAAAAAAGTAAAGATGTTTCCCGATAAAGGCTTAAGAACATCTGATTTTATAGACAACCGGTAGATTTCATGAATCCTATTTGTTTTCTATTAATATAGTGACTCTTTAAATTCTTCGGATAATCGAAATATTGCTCCTGATTATTTTTTTCAATATGGATTGAATATGGAATAGTTTTCACTATCTTTGCAGTGTAACCAGGAGCTTGATGGCAATAAATATTGTCATCAGGCTCTTTTTTTATTGTCTATCTGTCGAATAATGGAATCCCCCGTCTGGCTTCACAGTCTGACGGGGGGAGATTAATTCCAATCAATAATAGTTTTGAAAGAATCAGGTCAACAAAGTATTGACAAAGATAGTGAAATATGAATAGTAAGCAATATGGATATGGATTTATTTTGCATATATATAAATTCTAGGCATTTTTTTCAGGAAAGATAGGGACAGTTGAGAAATAAAGGAAACAGGATGAATAATTTATCATATAATAATTAAACGGTGAATGTAATGGAGATAGATATTGCAAACATTATTAGTGCTGCCGGAACATTGCTGGCAGCTTATTTCGCCTATAATCAGTATACCAAAAACAAACTGACTGATTTAAAAGTGGAATATTTTAAAAAAGAGGAGGAAAGAAGAAGTTACCACCGCAGCGAGAACTCCGCCAAGGTGTTCGGTGAGCTGTGGCGTGTACTTTATGAAACGAAAGCAGACAGGGTATATATCGTACAACCCCATCCTTTGGGGCATATAGCTTTTCTTTCGGTGCAGTTCGAGGTAAAACGAAAAGGTATAGCCGGAATGCGTGAAAACATCCAATCACTTCCCATGAGTGAAGTGGCCGTTTTTGCAGAAAATCTCGCAAAGAATCTTTTCATGTTCTATTCAGATATTGATAATCAAGTTAAGGATAAGGTTGCCAAATCTCTATTATCAACAAATGGATGCAACAGCGTCGCTATTAAACGGCTTAATTCATCTCAAGATTGGGTTGGAAATATATTTTGTGAGTTTACAGATGAAACGGATTTGAAGGAAGATGAACTTCATAAGGTCTTGCATGAAGCAGCGGTTAACATACAATATATCCTGCCGGAATTCAAAGAAAATAAAATCGAATAATTATAATTAATGAGTAGTATGACTGACATAAGAAAACTTGCACCGTTTATTCTGAAATGGGAAGGCGGTTTTGTTGATGATCCTGATGACTTGGGAGGGGCTACCAATATGGGGGTGACTATCGGAACCTATGAGGCATATTGCCGAAAGAAAGGATATTCCAAGCCTACAGTTGAAAGATTGAAAAATCTCACAAAAGAGGAATGGACGGAAATCTTGAAAACCATGTACTGGGACAGATGGAAGGCTGATGAGATAAAATCGCAATCAGTTGCTGATATATTAGTTGATTGGGTCTGGGCATCCGGTGCGCACGGAATTAAGATTCCTCAACGCTTGCTTGGTGTTACGGTGGATGGCATTGTAGGTCCCAAGACCATTGCCGCAGTTAATTCCCGTAATCCGCGTGAACTGTTTGACCAGATCAAGATTGCACGGTTTGATTTTATCGAGGATATATGCCGGAAACGCCCAGCAAACAACAAGTTCAAACGGGGGTGGATGAACCGCATAAATGATATCTCTTATGTTGGTTAGAATTATGAACTGGGTAAGCCAGCAATATATGCTGGCTCCTTTCATGTGTCTGTTCCTGTTGTTTGCCTGTGGCAGCTCGCATAAGGCTGTCAAGTCAGACACTAAGATTATACAGAAAGATAGTACACGTGAATCTGTCAACATCGTATACGGATCAAGTACGTCTTTGAGCGAACTCATTACCACTAATGGCAGCTATGTAATTGATTTCTGTATCTATGATACCCGAAAACCGCCCGATAGCCCGACCGGGAAACCTCCGTTATTGGCAGACGGTCATGTGGAAGGTGATTTCAGCAAGAATAAAAGGAAGGAAACTGCAATCAAAGACAGTACGGAAGTGAAAGCTGACAAGGAAACCACTTCCAATACCCGTGAAGAAAACCGGTCAGAAACCATAAAAGAGAAAAAAGAATCCACGCTGCCTGAACAAATCGGTTTTGCCTGTGTTTGTGTAACCGTTTTGATTGTCGTTATGCTGATAGTAAAGCATTGGCACAACAGACAATCTTCATCATAAGACTTTAAATTTATAAATTGGACTGCCCCAGCTCGTGATGAGTCGGGGCTATTTTTGTTATCTTTGCCGGAACTAACATTAACTTATGTATTATGGCTGAAAAAAAAGAATCTTATTCCGAAGAGGAATTGAATGAAATGATCGTATGGTTCAATAACCATGCTGATGAACTTCCCAAAGAAATGCAGATTAACAAAGCGGCTTTCACTCCGGATTTGAAACTTACTGTTGAAAGTTGTATCATGCAGGCTAAGCAATGTCTGGGCAACTATAAGATGGCCGGGGCTTTCCGAATGCTCCAACAAATCAGAGAGAACCTTGAAAAGGCGGTCCAATAAGCTGCCTTACATTTACCCTTTCATCATATCGGGGTTAAAAACATAATCAATAACCCTACTGTTAACATCATTAATTACGGAAAAATCTTTTTTTATGTATAGATCTGTCATTCTGTTCTCTTTATCTACATGATTTAGTGCTTCTCCTACTGTACCTTTGTCCACTTTTAAATCGTTTCGTGCGATGGAAGCGAAAGAATGCCGGGCTGCGTAAAATTCCAAATCTTCAATGCCAAGAACTTTCCCTATCTGTTTCAAACCTACATTTATGGCAACATTGAGTCTGCCATAAGTGGAATACTTTTTATATAACCTAAAAACTCTTTCTTCGGATACGTCCTTATACTTTTCGTATATGGGCAATATGAAGGGATGAATGTTAACGCTTATTTTTGCTTTATCAGTCCTTCTTGTTGCAGTTTTTGCCCTGTTGTATGTGATTGTAAGCGTTCCCTTGCTTTCGCTTATAGTGTCACAAAGAAACAAATCTGCCGAGTTCATACCCATCAAGCAAAAGGATAATATAAACATATCCTTTGCAAAATTAAATCTGCAATCCTTCTCCTTTTTATCTTTAGTGAGTATATATGGCAGGTTGTATATGGCTCTGATAGTATCTGCGTCCAAAGCTCTTTCGCGGGTACATATTATATTAGGTATAGAATACTTGGTAAATGGAGACCATGGTATCTTTATGTCCCCTGCTTCTTCATCATTATATTCTTTTTTAGCTTCGTTATGCAAATGCCTGATTGCTCCCATATATAAAGAGAGTGCACGTCTTTGACCGAGATGTTCTTCATACGATTTCAAGAATTTGTAATTTATCTCCTTAAAATCCAATTTCTCCCGTCCCAGGAATTTTGTTAAAGAGTTTACCATGCAGGAATACACATTGATTCCATGCTTCTCTCTGTTCTCATCTATCCATTTGCGGGCGTAGGAAATGAAGTCTATTTTTAGAGATGATTCATCAGTTTTGGTTATATGCTCCACAAGTTCTGTTATATCCATATCGTTTATGAGCAATGACAACAGGTTGCACTTGCTCCTATATATGGATATGATGTTATTTAATTCATCTAAGATGGACTGATTTTTGATTTTAAACCCCTTGGTTATATCTTCTTTCGTAACATATATGGAAGTGGGAATCCTTTTAAGCTTCCTATTGTGTGTGACTCTTATCTTAACGTTGTAAGTGCCATCTATTCTTTTCCTATCTTTAAATATTTCATATTTGAATGTTGCCATAATCGTGTATGTATGTTGAAACTATGTTGAAACAATTTCACGCAAAAGTAACTCTTTGGCGCAAAAGTGACAAATAAAAATTTTGTTTACATGAGAAAAAAACTTTCCCAAAAGCTTTGTATTATTGATTTTCTATGTATCTTTGCATCGTTATTATTTCTCGGGGTATTAGCTCATCTGGCTAATTTTTTCTACTCCTTAATCTGCTGTTTGTCACCTATTTATATTTTTCGTTTTCGTTTGATGTTGAAACAATGTTGAAACAAAGGAGATTTTCATGTTAAAGCCGGGAAATGATGCCCGGCTTATATTGTTGGTTTGGAACCGCCACTTATTTTGGTTATAGCGTCATGCTCTGTGTTTTTTCTTTGTTTCTCATCCTCGTCTTTGAGATACTTGTTCCTTATATCTTTGATGTCGTTTGTCATTCCCCATACTTTGAAGAAGAGAATAATTTGTAATACTCCGAATATTAGGAGTATAATGGTTAGAAAGTCAATCATAATCTTAAATATTTAGTTTGTTCTTTAATTCGTTGAAAATGTCGGGATTTTCCATATCCAACCATGTGTATCTTTTATAACTATTCCGATCAAAAGATTGCTCCTTTTCATATACAAATAGATAATATTTGTCACACAGGACAATAACAGATGACTCCAACAATTGAGCGTATGAGCGAGCTTGCAAAAATGCCTCTTCTATCTCTTGGTTGTTCTTCATGTAAAGTTTGGCTTCAATCAACACTTTGGACTTTTCCTCATCCGGCTTATTTTCATAATGCAAAGCGTAATCTGGGAATATCCGGTGCCCACGTCCTGCATGTATTGGCAATTGGCGAATGAAGTCTTTGTTCTCATACCATCCCATAGAGTTAAGCAAAGGTTCTAATAACTGTTGCTCTACGTCCCGTTCTATCTCTATACTTATATTTTGGGGTAGTGTAGGAGCATATAGCTTTGGTAAGGTATCTATATCAAATCCTTTTGCCTTTATCATTCGCAGAAGTTCGGAGTAATCCTCACTACTCATTGGCCATCCGTTTACTCCCTGGAACTTCTTTCTAATAAGAGGATGCTTTGAGAAGTATTCATCGGCTTGGAGTTCCTTCAATGTTATATGAGGTAGATTTATCTTATTTCCTATGTACGTATTGCTGTAATAGTGGAAGAATGGATCTATTACTCCATCTGTTTGAGCGATCCACAAACAAGTGATTGCGCTAACTGGTGATGTTTCATAGTGAACTAGAATATCGCCTTTTTGGGTTTCAGGATTGGCCTGCCAAAAAGTAAAATCTAAAGTAGATTCTATCGGGGCTGTTTTCCCACCAATGAACCATGCTTGTGCCGGTTGTGGAATATCTGTTTTTTCTTTTGAAATGAAATTGGGTGCATAGTCATATAAAAATGCGCATAACTCTGCTGGAGAGAGTTGGTTTTCAATTCTAAACCGATAAAACACCTCACACAATTCCCAATAATACATACATCTCGATTTATAATCAGATTTTTTAGGTATAAGAGGAAGTTCTATCTCGAATGTGTCTGTTATCTTATTTAAAACGAAAAAACGACTTCTGAAAAGGTTTGGGAAAAAGTATTCAGGGGCAAAGTAATATAACATGAATGACAACATATCATTAGCAGATAGCATTAATTGGTATTCGCCCTCATTGATTACTGCTACATGCTCTTCATCAAATATCCCTTTGGTCGTGAGTGTATAATAAAATTGCTTTGCAGATTCATGGTTTTCGGGCTTTTCTGCACTGTCGAAAGAGCAAGCCCAAAATAGGTCGCATGTTTCTACAAAATAGTCTTCTGAAAGAAAACGTGCTGAATTAGGATTGTATTTAGAAAACAGTTCGTATTCAGTCATCTTTTCATTGGCTTCCTCAAACTCCTTAATAGCTTTTTGTCCGTCAGAAGATTGCTTATATAGGTTCCATGTGTATTGATTGAATTTCATAGTATTGTTATTGTAACTACATTTGCGTTCTCGCTAATTTACCTACAACCTTGTATAAATGAATTACATCATTATCTATGTCAATTTCCATATCGGGATATTTTCTTTTCCCATCCGGATTAGCTATATTGTTGTAGGAAGACAATATTGTTTTTTTTCGCTCGTAGTCGATATGAATCATTTTAAGAAGTCTGTCTTCTTTTGTTATAATTACATACGGCTGTCCATTGTCTATGTTTCGTTTGTCTTTTATTTCACGGACAAAGATTGTATCTCCCGACATATACATATCGTACATAGAATCACCATATACGGTTATTCCATAGCATCCAGTAAATTCTGGTATATTCACATATCCAATAACCTTGTTTTCATTTCCGTCAAATCCAATTCCATGTCCTGCGCATACACGTATATCAAGTATTTTAATATCTTTATTCGTGGTTGGAGTTTCAGTGATTGACGAATTGGTATTAATTGTCATGTTGCCAATTCCAGTTATTAACCAATTTATATTAAGGTCAGGGCAAGCAGACGCTATCTTTTCTATTGAATCTGCATTAAAGCCCGTTTTTTTGGCAATAGCTCCACGAGATAAACCAGCTGATTCTTCAAAAGCGGTTTGTCCAATCCCTTTGATTTTTAAATATTCAACAAATCTTTCTTTTGTGCTCATCTTTTTTGGGTTTTACTGTTATCTTTCAGTATATTTGTATCGGAATCAAGTTGCGGATGATTTCGACTAAATTGTTTAACTGTTCCCATTAAGGGACTATATAGGCGACTTAACTTCAAACCGCAACTTTGGAGTTGGTCGCTTTACTTTTATAGTTATGGTAATAATCAATCCTTTTCTATTTGAATCAATGAGAATGCAAATAGAAGAGTCATCTCATACGCCAAACAAAACAATCTGTAAGGATCCATTTAAAGAATCAAACAGGCTTATTGATAATGCAAAAGAATCATACTTCAAGATCTTGAAGGAAGAGAAGTGCGCTATCAGAGAAAGTGCCAATCCTTCCGAGTTTAATCTTTAGTTTCCTTGTGAATGCATCGTCAAACAGTGTATATCCATATCGTGTTTTAAGTTCTTTCAACTGATTAATAACATAATCTATATCTTCCTTATCTTTAGTCTTTTCAGTGGTCTCAAGCATCATGTAAATAGATTGCCTTATATCTGCTATATTTTTTAATTTCATAGCCATGTGTAGCAGGCGTATCTCTATATACATCATAGTTTTTGCTGTATGAATTACATGATGGTCACTTATGTCCTGTAATTTTTCTTCTATTTCATTTTTAAGGTCGTTTTTTAACCCAAAAATGTTATATCCAACCATTACGGCTAATGCTCCTACAACGAAAGAAAGAAAAGCAATCATAGAATCGAATAGAGTCCATGTTACAGGCTCGTATTTGCATAGCCATAGCAATATTGCAATGACACTTAATCCAAGTGCTATCCAATTTCTATTTCTGTCTTCTTTCTTCATATTATAATAAGGTATAACCTGCTCTAATAGTTAAATAGTGTTGTTGTACTACTATTTTTCAGTAAAAAGAATCTATTACTGAAAAATAGTAGTATCTTTGTATTATCAAATTAAACTGATACAAAGAAACGAAGATTAATTCAGATTTCAAATAGTATAAACATATTAAAATACACGATTATGAGAACAAGAGAATTTTTACACGAAGTAATGAGCCTTGCTTGGCAGTTCGTTAAGCGTAATGGCTACACCATGAGCGAAGCAATGAAGGTGGCTTGGGCTAATTTGAAACTGAAAGGTGAGATGAAGAAGAAGATAGTGAAGTTCTACTTCAAAAAAGTGGACGGTTCTGTTCGTGAGGCATACGGTACACTAAATGAAAAGCTGATGCCTGCCATCACTGGTACTGACAATAGAAAGAAGAATGATACCGTCCAGACTTACTATGATACTGAACGCCAAGAATTCAGATGCTTCAAAAAAGCTAATCTGATGTCAATCGCATAAACGATATGGATATGAATGCTTACACGATTAACCAGCAGTTGGATAGCCTTTATAAAGATTTAGAGGCAGCTCACAACAACGATGAAAGGACTGTTTGCCTGATGTTCAATGCTGATAGCAAAAAAGAAGTTATCCAGTTGATAACGGATGAGATAGACAGTTTGGAAGATGCCTTAAAAGGTTTTGAAACTTGTGAAGATGATGGCATGGATTACGATGCTCTATGCCGGGTACAAGGTATCAGCCGATACGCATAATACACGATTATGCAATGCACGACAGCCCTACGGACGGATTGAACGGCAACCGATAGCGAGAATCGGGTAGGGTACTATTGATTGGTTCTTTGACATATTGATACGATAAAAAGATATATTTCTGCGAAGGCACGTAAGCGAAGCCAGTGATGGTGGATAGTGGTGGGTGCAAGTGGAACGGAATTGACACCGATAGCAACCGAGGATAAGCCGACAATGGGCGAATGGTTGTATATGTCTGATGGTGGTAAAGCCACGAAGTTGAAATGATTTTTACTTTCAGCACGCCAATTTGTCTTTAGCGTGGTGAGTATGCTTGGTTAGGCACAAGTATCGCTGAAAGGTCTTATAGCCTGTACTGAACTGAAATAAGGTTCTGTTATTCGATTAGGGTACAGGTACTTATTTAAATTTATACGATTATGAAAACAATCCAATTCGTTTTATCTATATTGGTTAGTATATGTGCTGCCGGTATGCTTTACGGGGCTATTACTACTTACAGTCCTATGAAAATATTCTCTATCACTATAATGAGTGTTATATGTTGTAGATACTAATTGAAAAGTGCGCCAATATTCCAGTTGAAAATTGCGCCACCATAGGATAAGTATAATGACCTTTG
>OOCP01002130.1_pt1 | contig 17543 bp, 18 predicted proteins | sample 1671511 | NCBI WGS metagenome assembly OOCP01 (sample SAMN06348164, study PRJEB24527) | human gut metagenome | biome: human gut; feature: ankylosing spondylitis patient; material: feces | host: Homo sapiens | place: China | collected 2015-10 | reverse complement strand
AGGCAGCGAGTCTTGTTGAAACTGGTATGGGCATACTTTTCTCCAAAAAGTTGTCCAATAAATCCATACCAATTCAAGAGCACACATAAAAAAAGGCCACCAATATTGGCGACCTTTTTCATGAATTCTTTGTGGTGCCGGAGAAGAGACTTGAACTCCCGACCTTCGCATTACGAATGCGCTGCTCTACCAACTGAGCTACACCGGCATCATCACTGTGTTCAACTGACGTCGAACTTAGAGGATGAATTATGCAGAGCAGTACTGGACTTTTCAAGTATAGAAATATTTTTTTACATTTGTTGTCAACCCGTTGCCTTCTCATTTGCCCTGAGCTAACTTTCGAGACGGAGTAACCCGCGGATTATCGGTACAATGGAAGCTCTATTTTTTTACCCTGTCACCACACGTGGTTGCCCGATATGTCATCCCCTTTGAGCTCTCTGCAGTTTTCACTCCCTTTGCCGGAGGACACAGACCGCTTAGCGGCACAATTGGCTCACGCCATTGCTCAGTATCAGAGCGATTGGCAACCGCTTGGGCTTACGCTCGAATTAAACGGTGATCTTGGGGCAGGAAAAACCAGTTTTACCCGAGCCATGCTACGAGCCTGGAATTTCACCGGCCCAGTCAAAAGCCCCACGTTTTCTCTCGTAGAAACGTATAGTGTGCTTGGGGTAACCTTTAACCACTTTGACTTTTACCGTTTCGAAACCCCGGAAGAGTTTGATGAAGCGGGTTTCCGTGATCTGTTTGGGCCAGAACAAATTTGTGCCACCGAATGGTCAAGTAAAGCACAACCGTATGTCCCCAATGCCGATGTGCGAATCATGCTCACGGTTGACGGGTTAGGACGACAAGCCACCCTGCAAGCGCTCACAGCGATCGGACACACCCTGCTCAATCAACTAGAGAAATAACTCATGGCAACACGTCGTGACCTTTTAACCGCTTCGGCTGGGACACTCCTACTTTCCCTTAGCCCATGGGATTTAGCCTATGGTGCACGTCTCATTGATGTGCGCATGTGGCCGTCCGATGAATACACTCGTGTCACTATTGAACACGATACGCCGCTCGACTTTAAGTATTTTTTCTTACGTAACTCCACGCCGATTCGTCTGGTCGTGGATATTAAGGGCTTAGCTCTGACTGCTAAATTACGTAAGCAAATCGAAGCCGTGAACGCGGACGACCCCTACATTGCGTCCATCCGTATTGGACAATTTCAGCCCGATACCTTGCGCTTAGTAATGGACTTAAAAACCGATGTGAAACCGGAAGTCTTCCAGCTTAAGCCCTTTGCTAATTACAAGTACCGTCTCGTATTTGACATCTATCCTGCCGTTCCAAAGGATCCTATTGGACGACTCTTAGCAAGCGAACACCGTGGGGAAACGACCGCCAGTGGTCAGAATGAACCCGACCCTCTTGCGGACATTTTGGCTGATCTAACGGAAAAGCAATCGAAGCAAACCGCGGCAGATCAAACACTTGGCGATTCGGGTCCAGATAATACGAATTTACCGGGATTAAATCCTCCTTTGGATGCTGAACCCACAGCTCCGACCAAGTCAGCGGGAACCAAACCTAAGAAAAAACCCTCTCGAGGAAGCAAGCGATCCGAAGAGTTGCTCGTTGTGATCGACCCTGGCCACGGGGGAGAGGATCCAGGCGCGATTGGACGCAGCCGTACGCGTGAAAAAGATGTGGTGCTCAAAATCGCTCGCCATTTGAATCAGCTGATTAATGCGGAATCCGGTATGCGTGCCATCATGACCCGCAATTCGGATCACTTTGTGAGTCTTGGCGCCCGAGTACGTATTGCGCAAAAAGCCCGCGCTCATCTCTTGGTGAGCATCCACGCCGATGCCTTCACCACCCCCTCGGCCAAAGGCTCCAGTGTGTTTGCACTCTCAGAACGCGGTGCCACGTCGGCTGCCGCACGTTGGCTCGCGAAAAGTCAGAACGAATCCGACTTAATTGGTGGGATCAATATCGCCGATGTGAATAAAGAAGTGGCAAGCGTGCTGGTCGATATGACCAGTGTTTGGACAATTGACTATAGTCTTGGTCTCGGTAAGCGGGTACTCACCGAAATGGGGCGCATCAACCAATTGCATAAGAATCATGTTGAACAAGCGGGCTTTGCGGTTCTCAAAGGTCAAGGTATCCCATCCATTTTGGTGGAAACCGCCTTTATCTCCAACCCTCAAGAAGAACGTTTTTTAAACAATGCCACGCACCAGCGACGCATTGCTCAAGCGATTTTACGCGGGATACAAAATCAGGTGAACGCGAATCGGAGCATCCTCGCCAGTTAAGCGTTCAAAACGGTTAAGTGGGTTGCGAAATTGGCACAATATCGCGACAAAATCAAAGAGCCTGTGCTTTTTTCTCGCCCCACAACGCTAAACCCTATACAATGCGCATAGCTATGTTTAGCCTCAACTCGGCCCCGAGAACTGAGGCTAAACCATTTAACCTCTTTTTGAATCGGAGTTATTCGTCATGGCACTCGTATCCATGCGTCAGTTACTCGATCACGCCGCAGAAAACGGCTACGGTGTTCCGGCTTTTAACGTTAACAACCTCGAACAGGTTCAAGCCATTATGGCTGCCGCGAGTGAAGTTGGAGCTCCTGTGATCATGCAAGCCTCTGCCGGCGCTCGTCGCTATGCAGGGGAAGCCTTCCTTCGTCATTTAATCTCTGCGGCCGTTGAAGCCTACCCGGATGTTCCGGTCTGTATGCACCAAGACCACGGTCAGAGTCCTGCCGTCTGCCAGAGCGCTATGCGTTCGGGCTTTTCTTCCGTCATGATGGACGGCTCTTTGATGAGCGACGGCAAAACCATTTCGACCTATGAATACAACGTTGACGTGACCCGTCGCGTGGTGGAAATGGCACACTGCATCGGGGTGTCTGTCGAAGGCGAAATCGGCTGCTTAGGTTCGTTGGAAACCATGCGTGGTGACAAGGAAGACGGCCATGGGACCGATGCTACGATGACCCGCGAACAGTTGCTCACCGATCCGGATCAGGCGGCTGAATTTGTGAAAGCCACCCAGTTAGACGCCTTGGCGATTGCCATCGGTACGTCTCATGGTGCTTATAAATTTACCCGTAAACCCTCGGGCGATATTTTGTCCATTCAGCGCGTGAAAGAAATTCATGCCCGCTTACCGAACACCCACTTGGTGATGCACGGTTCTTCCTCGGTTCCCCAGGAATACCTTGCCACGATCCGTGAATTCGGTGGCGACATGCGCGAAACCTATGGCGTACCCGTTGAAGAAATTCAAGAAGCGATCAAGCACGGTGTGCGCAAGGTCAATATCGACACTGACATCCGTTTGGGTATGACGGCTGCAATTCGTCAGTTCTTATTCGAAAACCCCTCGAAGTTCGATCCTCGTGACTACATGAAGGTCGCCCGCAACGCTGCCAAGGAACTCTGCAAGACTCGTTACTTGCAATTTGGTTGCGAAGGCCAAGGGGCTCGTATCAAGCCGATTTCGCTGGATAAGATGGCTCAGCTTTATGCCGATGGCACGTTACGTCAGAACGTGCTCTAATTGTGATCTAACCGCATAAGTTGATCATTTCAGCGCCCTTGGTGACGTTCTCCGAGGGCGCTCTTTATTACCCATTGCTTCATGTTCTCACTCATTGGGGAGTTCCTATGGCTGAAAAACCCACCGATGCTCAATCCTTAAAGGGAAAAACGGGATTTCGCCGTCTTATCAATGCCACGCGTTATTCCATGCAAGGCTTTAAGGCTGCTTTCCATAACGAAGCTGCCTTTAGAGAAGAAACACTGCTGGCGTGTGTTGCCATTCCCATTGCTTTGCTGTTGCCGGTCACATGGATTGAAACCGCACTGCTTATTTGTGGCATTCTCGGCCTACTGTTGACGGAAATCCTCAACTCGGCCTTAGAAGCGGTAGTTGACCGCATCGGGTCTGAAATCCACCCTTTGAGCGGTCGAGCCAAAGATATGGGTAGTGCGGCCGTCTTTTTAGCGATGGTAATGTGCGCATTGATTTGGTTGTCGATCGTTGGGCCCCTTTGTCTTGAGTGGTTCTTGGCCTAAGCGGCCGATCAACTAAGCGTTATTACCAAAAAAATTATTTTTTTGTCCTGCGCTCCACACGCTACTCCTAAGAGAGCTTTAGAATAACTTCATCTTTAAAAACCCCAGTGCACTTCCCTAAAATCTGCACTGCTCTCTTAGGAGACTCCTCATGGCTGGTCTTTCAAAGACTTCCATTACGTCTTTACCTTTGGTGTACACGGGTAAAGTACGTGACAGTTATCAGGTCGGTGATGACAAATTATTGATTGTCGCAACTGACCGCATTTCTGCCTTTGACGTCATTCTCGGTGACCCCATCCCTGGCAAAGGCAAAGTTCTCACGGCCATCACAGACTTTTGGTTTGACAAACTCGATGGCGTCCTCCCCAATCACCTCACCCATATCGATCCGAAAACGGTCGTCGCTCCTGAAGAAATTCCCCAAGTTGAAGGCCGTGCTGTCGTTGCCATGCGACTCAAGCCCATTTTGGTGGAATGTGTCGCCCGTGGCTATTTGATTGGTGGGGGTTGGAAAGACTATCAGGCTACCGGTAAGGTCTGTGGCATCGCCCTTCCGCCGGGCCTCAAGATGGGCGAAAAACTCCCAGAACCCATTTTCACTCCGGCCGCCAAAGCCGAAGTGGGTACCCACGACGAAAACATTTCCTTTGAACGCGTGGTCGAACTTTACGGTGCCGACATCGCCAACACGATTAAGAACGCCACCCTTGAGTTGTACCGCCGTGCCAGCGAATACGCCGCCACTAAGGGGATCATCATTGCCGACACCAAGTTCGAGTTCGGTATCGATGCCAACGGCCAAGTGCGCTTAATGGACGAAGTGCTCACCCCGGATTCCAGTCGTTTCTGGCCGGCAGAGCAGTACACGGTGGGTGTTTCGCCTCCGAGCTTTGACAAACAGTTCATCCGCGACTGGTTGGAAACTCAACCCTGGAACAAGACGCCTCCTGCTCCTAAGGTACCGCAAGACGTCATCGACAAGACCGCGGACAAATACCGTGAAGCGTTGCGTCGTTTAGCGGATCGAGATATCGAGCCCTAACTCGCATGCTGGCAAGAGTGACTTCTCCACGGAGTCACTCTCCGCCCAGACCGGCAAACCGTTTTTGCCGGTCTCTTTTTTCCGTTTTACTGATCAACGGGATCAACGCACTTGTGTACCCCCTTGTGCGTGAGACTCTCATACTTGAGAAGGGATTTGTTATGAGTCAACAACAGCCTGTCGTGGGCATTATTATGGGTAGCAACTCTGACTGGCCCGTCATAAAGCTCGCTGCGGACATGCTTAAACAATTCGATGTGCCCTATGAAGCCAAAGTGGTCAGTGCTCATCGTATGCCTGATGAAATGTTTGAATACGCCGAAACGGCCCGTTCCCGAGGTATTCGAGTGATTATTGCGGGCGCCGGCGGCGCCGCTCATTTACCTGGGATGGTGGCAGCCAAATGCACCCTCCCTGTCTGTGGTGTTCCTATTCCGAGCAAATATTTGCACGGCCAAGACAGTCTTTACTCGATTGTGCAAATGCCAAAAGGCGTTCCAGTGGGTACTTTCGCAATTGGCGAAGCCGGTGCTGCCAATGCTGGACTTTATGCGGTGCAAATTCTGTCCGTAACGGATGCGGATTTAGCCGAAAAATTAGCCCAATTCCGTCGTGAACAAAATCAAAAAGCCGCGTCGATGACGCTTGAATACAACCAATAACACTATGACAACTCAGAAACCCCTTTTACCAGGTACCACCCTAGGCTTAATGGGCGGTGGGCAGCTTGGCCGTATGTTTGCCCAAAGCGCTGCTACGCTTGGTTTCCATGTGTGTGTGCTCGATCCCGCGGAACACTCACCCGCTGGAGAAGTGGCACTCAAGCAATTAACCGGGGCCTACACCGATCCAGAACTGCTTCTCGCGATGAAGGAGCTCGTGCCAGCGGTCACCACCGAGTTTGAAAATGTGCCCGCTAAGTCCTTGGAATTCTTCGAAGAAGCAGGCTTAACCGTCGCTCCCCCTTCAAGTGCTCTCGCGGTTACGCAAGATCGCAACCTCGAAAAAGCCTTCGCTCAAAAAGCTGGCGCACAAGTAGCCCCGCATCACGCGATCTTGTCAGAAGCCGACATCGATGCGGTCGATGAATCCCTCTTCCCTGGGATCTTAAAAACCGCTCGTCTTGGCTACGACGGCAAAGGTCAGGCGACGGTGACGAACCGTGAGGAGTTACGTACGGCCTTCCATAAATTTGGCTCGGTCGATGCCATTCTGGAAAAACGCGTTGACTTAGCCCTAGAAGTCTCCGTTATTGTGGCACGCAATCGGCAAGGGGAAATCGCGACGTTCCCCGTCTCCGAGAACAAACATCGCAATGGTATTTTGGCAGTCTCCATTTTGCCCGCGCGTGTCGATGAAGATATTGCTCGACTCGCTCGCCAGCAGGCCGCCTTGATAGCCAGCGAACTCAATTACGTGGGTGTGCTCTGCGTGGAGTTTTTTGTACTCAAGGATGGCACGCTTTTAGTCAATGAAATGGCACCTCGTCCTCACAACTCTGGACATGCCACCATTGACGCCTGTGTGACTAGCCAGTACGAACAACAAGTACGCACCATGACCGGTCTCCCTTTAGGAGATACCACCCAACATAGTCCCGCCGTCATGCTCAATATTCTCGGTGACGAATGGTTTGACGAAACCAAAACGTTCCGTGAACCGGCTTGGGATAAGGTCCTCGCCATTCCTGGGGCCAAGCTCCATCTCTATGGCAAAACCGAAGCACGACTTGCTCGTAAGATGGGGCATGTTACGGTCGTGGCGAAAACCCTCGCAGACGCACTCGCCAAAGCTCGCCAAGTGGCTGCTATTTTGAAACTCCCCGAATCGTTCTAATCACATTTCGTTGTGTTTCTTTCGAGCCTCATAACCCCATGAGGCTCGTTGCGTTTTAAAATAAAACGTTTTTCATTTCTTTATCCTTGATGGGCTGAGAACGAAACCTCTCAGCGTCACCCTTTTTCGAGTTCTAAAGCACTATGTCTGAGGTCACACTCAATCCAGAAGAATCCCATACGATTGATCAAGCGATCACAGTTCTTAACGAAGGGGGCTTGGTGGCTATCCCTACCGAAACTGTCTATGGTCTTGCTGCCGATGCGGACAACGAAGCAGCGGTTATGTCGATTTATCGTGCGAAAGGCCGACCCTCGGATCATCCCCTGATTGTGCATGTGGGCAGTGCCGATGCTTTACCGTATTGGGCCGATGATATTCCGCCCGAAGCATGGCTTCTCGTCAAACGCTATTGGCCAGGCCCCTTAACCATTGTGTTGAAGAAAAAACCGCGTTGCGGTCTTTGGGTTACTGGAGGACAAGACACGGTGGCACTCCGTTGCCCTGCCCACCCTCTGACCCACGAACTGCTGAAACGATTTGCTGGGCCGACTCATAAGGGGCTAACCGCGCCGTCTGCCAATACCTTTGGTCGTATCAGCCCCTCCACCGCGGCTCACGTTGAGGAAGATCTAGGCCTTAAACCTACAGGCAAACTGGATCTGATTGTGGACGGAGGCCCCTGTGAATTCGGGCTGGAATCCACCATGATCAATTTGTCGGGTGATCGCCCCAGTTTATTGCGCCACGGGGTAGTGAGCCGTGAAATGCTTGAGGAAACACTCGGCTTTTCCGTTCCCGATGCCGGTAGTGATGCCCCTCGTGCCTCGGGTCGACTCAAAAGTCACTACGCTCCCAAAACGCGCCTCGAAATTGTTCCGCGGGAAGCCCTCGCCGAACGCATTCGTGAGTTAGGCGACCTTCGCGTTGCCGTCATGGCTGATAAGGACACCCTTGCCTCCTTGGAGGTTGCGTATCGTATCGAACAACCCGAAGGGGTGTTAGCCTATGGACGGGATCTCTATGAGAATCTCCATAAGCTTGATCGCGCGGGTTGCGATAGAATTTTAGTGCAAGCACCGCCTCAAAGCCCCGAATGGGCGGCCGTCAACGACCGCTTGGGTCGTGCTTCGGCCTAATCGTTTTTTCTAATCAAGGACCCACAAATGATTCAGATTTACGGTATTCCGAACTGCGGTTCGGTCAAAAAAGCCCTCACTTGGATGGACAACGCAGGCATTGCGTATACCTTCCACAACTTCAGGAAAGAAGGACTCGATGCGGCGTTGCTCGATCAATGGTTAGCCTCGCCGATTGCAGGTCAACTCCTTAACAAACAGGGATTGATGTGGAAAAAGGTACCGGAAGAACGGCGCACCCTAGTGCTTCAGGATCCGCAGGCCTTACGTGCCCTGCTGCTCGAAACCCCCACCATCATCAAACGTCCGGTGATCGTGTTTGAAACGGGTGACATCGTGGTAGGCGTTAACGAAGATCGTTGGGCGCAACTCATTCAAGCCTAAGCACCACGCTCCAGACACTTTATGATGCAATCCCTTTTTGCACGCTATCGCGCTGTGCTGCCTGTTTGCGCCTTAGTCACTGCCACTTTTCTCTGGGGAAGTTCGTTTATTAGTACGCACACGGCTCTTCGCTACACTGACCCATTTATGTTGGTCATGTTGCGATTCAGTGTTGGGCTCTTGATTGTGGGGACATTTTTACGGAAAAAATTATTCCACATTCCTTGGAGCACATGGCGTTCCGGCATGCTCACCGGGGGTCTCTTGTTCTTCGGGTATGTCACAAATGCCCTAGGGCTCATGAGTATCTCCAGCTCCATGTCAGGTTTTCTCACGGCCTTGTACGTTCCCTTTACACCGCTACTTGTATGGGTCATTTTTGGTAAAGTCCCTGATCGACGAGCCTTCGTGGGAGCTGCGGTCGCCTTTTTTGGGTTGGTCCTACTCGCCAATCCCTTTACCCTAAGTTTTTCTAACAACTTTGGGGAATGGATTACGATTGTTTGCTCGTTTATCAGCGCTCTAGAGATTATCTTAGTAGGGATGGTTGCCGTCAAAAATGACGCCCTTTCCCTCACCTTTGCCCAATTAACGACGGTTGCCCTTCTGTGTGCCATCACGCGTCTCCTTGGGCCCTTGATACCTTACTGGCCCTTTGAGCCAACGCAGTGGACCTATACCTTAATCGTGTCCGCCCTTTGGCTGGGTATTATTGTTGGGTTTGCCCAGATGTTACTCACATGGGGACAAAAATACGTCTCGCCCGGACGCTCTGCGGTCATTTTCGCCATGGAAAGTGTCTTTGCGGCTGCGATTGGTTGGCTTATCGGCGAAGAGTTGGGTTGGACGGGATGGCTCGGCGGTCTCTGTATCGTGGGAGCGATCTTTATCAACGAAACGCGGCTCTTGAGTCGTGAACAAAACAAAGGTTAATTCAACTATGTCAAACCTACCCATTGGGATACTCGATTCGGGATTTGGTGGACTCTCAGTCATGAAAGCCATCCGCGATATTTTGCCCAAGGAAACGTTGATTTACGCCGCGGATTGTGAGTGCGCTCCCTGGGGGGATCGCGATAACGATTACATTAACGAGCGAATCGATGTACTGGTATCGTTTTTGCAAGCACACCATATCAAAGCACTTGTGTTGGCCTGTAACACAGCGACCGCGGTTGGTGCTCAACGCTTACGCGATACCTTATCCATTCCCGTCATTGGAATTGAACCCGCGGTGCTACCCGCAATGCGAGCAACGCAAACGGGGGTGGTTGGCGTCATGGCAACGGTGAAAACGATCGAAAGTGAAAAATACGCTCACCTCAAAACGCACGTGAATGCCAACATCCGTGTCATCGATTGCCCTTGCCCGGGACTAATGGAATGTGTGGAAGCGGGGGATTTTCACTCGCCCCATACGTACGATCTCATCAAACACTTTGTCAATCCCCTCCTAAAGGAAGGGGTTGACCAAATTGTCTTGGGATGCACCCACTATCCCTTTTTACGTGAAGCGATCCAAGCCGTCGCCGGCCCTGACGTGACGCTCATTGATCCCTCTCCGGCTGTAGCCCGTCATCTCTCCCATACCTTAGAGGAAGCACAACTGCTGGCCGACAACGATACGGGGCGTGAGTACTTCTATATCACAGGCGCCAATGCTGAACGTGCCAAGGTATTACACCACTTGTGGTCGTCCGATGCACAACTTCTCGCGCTGCCTTAAAAAAAGGGATGGATTTTGGGTCATCCATCCCTTTGACTCATGGTGGTCTTAGGCACGTAACGCGAGGGGTTCTCCCACATAGGGCTGTAGCGCCGCACGGAATGCGTCAGGCAGGGGGTGCTTTGACATCGCTTCGGGCACATCACCTACCTTCACGCACACAACCGTTTCAGCACACTCCACGCGTACACCATCTTCGCCTGTGATACGCACAGCAAAGCGCACCGAGGTCGTTCCGACTTTTTCCACCCATAAACGCAACGTGACTAAGTCCCCCAAGGCGCTCGGACGGCAGAAGTCGCAACGAATTCCTCCAATCGGGAACCCTAGCCCCGCACTCAACGCTGACTTAAAGGTCACTCCCGCGATTTCGCGATAAAACTCCTCCATCACACGGGTAATCATCACAAAATACTGGGGATGAAAAACAATCCCTGCAGGGTCACAATCCGCCATATGAATACGGAACTGGCGTTCAAAGTACATACAAATAACTCCGAAAAAACGAATAGATGAGTGCTTTACGCATCACGCCACAGAATAGCACGAACCGGACTCGCTTCCAGCCCCTGAATCGCCAAGGGTAATGCGCACAGATGATATAGGCCCTCTTCGGTGACCGTAGTAAGGTTGAGGTTTTCCAGCAGATAAACGCCAGCCTCTAACAATTGGTGGTGCCCTGCTAATGTTTCATCCTCCGCAGGGTCGAGCCCCGGGGTATCTAACCCCAACAGTGTCATTCCCCGTTCGCAAAGCCACGCTAAGGCGTCTGGACTCACACTGCGATACGCGGCGCTCCAGTAGGTAGGGAGCACTGTTCGTGTTTTGAGTAATACCCGAGCAATCCCAGGAAAGTCCTTCAGCACGTCTAACTCCTCTCGGGTAATCGGCCTAGGGTTGCTCTCATACGGTTCAACAAACAGCACCACACAGGGACCCACCAAATTCGCCAAGGGGATTTGACTGACATCGTCGGCCTGAGCATCAAGATGTTTCGGTGCATCCAAATGCGTTCCTAAGTGCGGACTCATGGAAAAGTGAGAGACATTCGCGCCCCCCTCGGCCGTGGCCAATACATCCCACGAAATCCGTAACGGAGCGTCGCCCGGGAACCCTTCGCTCGACTCCGAAATGACTTGCGAGATATCCCAAAGCGTGCGCTTGGGTAAAGCGGTTGAACCTGACATGATGTACTCCTAAGCATGATGTTCCACAAATTGAGATGACTATAATGGAACAGCATCATTGCGCCTCGTAACCTTGGCGCATTCCTCGTTTTTCAATGTGTGACTGACTATGCTTTCTAGTGCTAATTTTATTCAGGTTGCCCTGACACGCCACTCGGTTGGCGCGCGACATCAGGTCGCTCCAGCCCCTAACGTTGCCGATCTTCGCTTGGCAGTATCGACCGCATTGCGCACCCCGAACCACGAAAAAAAATTGCCGTTGCGCTTTGTGGAAATTGTCTCCCGTGAACGCTTAGCGGACTTGTTTGAATCAACATTACCCGCGGATGCGGAAGCGTCTGTGCGTGAACGCACCCGTGAAAAAGCCACCAAAGGCCCCATGTGTGTTGCTTTGGTTCAAACCGACATCCACGATGACATCAGCCCCATGTTCCGCGAAGAACGCCTCATTACGGCTGGGGGAGCGCTGATGAATTTCTTAAATGCACTACATGCCTTAGGATACGTTGCGAAGACCGTGTCGCCTCGTCCTTTTAGTGCTCCCGATGGACTGTATGATCCCGACAATGAACGTCTGTTGGCGTTTGTGATTATCGGTTCTCCCGAATCACCTCTTGACTACACCCCTGCTGGGTCCGACACTCCTTTACCCCTCTCGCAGTGGTAAGTCAACACTAGCGCGTCTTCAGGAGAGCCTCTAGGAGCGCTATCAAACTCAAGGGAGCTGAGCCCTCGGCTCGGTTCCCAACCCAGACCCATGCACGTTGTTGGGCAGCTAAGGTTCGCTCAATGAGTTTAACAATCATCATGCGCGTCACCACATCACTGGCGACTAACTGTTGAGCATTTAACGGTCGATACATCAAACTTAACGACGGGGAATTTTTCCAGTGAATCATCACATCCCCCGTGGGCTCCCACGCCTCTACCTCCGTGGCACCTTCCCAGTAGGCGAGCGCACGTTGCTGATGCACCAGTGCTTTCATTCCCATCCCGAGACTCACCACTGGGCGTAAACCTTGACGTTTCAACATGTTCATGAGCCGTGGTGTAAGCCATTCAGCATTTTGAACTTCTAAGGCCCATAGGCGAGAGGTAGACTCGTCAACCTGTGCTTTAATCGTCTCAAAAAAAGCCTCGAGACGATCCACTAACCCGCCGCGCTGTTGCCAGCGAGCGATTTGCATACGATCAAAGGCCGCGAGTCGGAACACCACAGGGCCCCTCTTATCCCCCAATACCGTCTGTGGCGCACCGAGTACCGATGACCAATCCACGCTCGTCGGCTCAAGAAACTGCGGATTTTCCGCCACACTCGCCCCACGTTGATCGCGTTGCATCGGATCCAAAACGGGAAGGGTGATGGGCACAATAAACCGGAACGTCTCTGGCGTTTGTTCATTCCACACGCGTAGTGCCCGTTCGGACCATCCAAAAGGGGTCGAGGGCGGGAGTTCCACGGTTCGCAATAAAGGATGCTGAGCGTAGGCTCGTAATCCTTCTTGAGCGAGACGTTGTGGTGAACTGCTTGGGGTGTAAATCAAACCACGCCACCGAGCATCCTGCCAGCCGTCCAGACCCAAATAGAGCGATCGCGGCATACGCCATAGTGCTTCTGAGAGCGCACGCGTTGGGGCTAACCGCTCAACCGGTCCGCCACGATAGGGGGCATCATCATACAACGCATCTTGAGGCATCGCGACGCTCTCCTGAAAATAGGAAACCTTCTTTGGGGCAGGCTCATGCAACAAAATCGTCCACGTTGACCGTAGAGTTTTGGTAGCATTGAAAAAAACACACTCTCCCTGTAGTGTATCGCATGTGCTTGCCACGAGTTTTCCATGTTACCTGAAACCACCTCCGCAGAAAGTGAGTTACCCGTCTGGGTCATTGACGAAGACGGCGTCCGTTTCTCTATCCGATTCGCGTTACTCACCCATAATTTCAATGCTATGACTATGAGTTCGACGCAAGATTTCTTGCAAGAAGTCGACCTCATGCAACCCGGGTGTCTCGTCGTGGCCTATGACGAAGCCGGTCAGGAACTACAGGACGCGTTGAATCGCATTGAAAGTCCCATCAAATTGGTGTTTTTAGCTAACCAAGAAGGGATTCGCACGGCCGTGGCTGCCATGGAAAAAGGGGCCATTAGTTTTCTTGAAAAACCGGTTGACCCTGATATTTTGTCCACCAAAATTGCCCGGGCCCTCAAACTCTCTCTTCAGGCCTGGCGACAAAAACGTGTCTTAGATTTGATGAAGCAACTGTCGCGTCGCGAAGCGGTCATCTTTGAACTCATTTGCCAAGGACATACCAATAGCGAAATCGCACAACAGTTATTCATTTCACAACGCACCGTGGAAACGCATCGCTTGCATATCAGTCGCAAGATGGAAGGGCTCTCTGCCATAGCGGCACTCTATGAACTCGCCCGTGGTCTCAATCCGGATGTGTTTCTCTCTGGGCACCCCAAAACGAAGCGCCCAGAGAAGTCGGGTACCCCCTCTAAGGCCTAAACGGGAGGGGAGGTCGTCACCTCCCCGCTTGAGCCATTATTCGGGTTTAGCATCAAACAAATCGCGTGCTACACGCATGGGGCAGTATTTGGGACCGCACATGCTACAAAAATGCGCCTCTTGAGCTCCCCGTCCCGGTAGCCCTTCACCGTGAAACGCACGAGCCCGAGCGGGATCCACGCTCAAATTGAATTGGTCACGCCAGCGGAATTCAAACCGAGCCGCACTCATCATATGGTCTTGGACCAGACTCACCATTTGTCCCTTGGCGATATCGGCAGCATGCGCAGCAATACGGAATGCCGCCATCCCTTCTCGCACATCTTGCGCGTTGGGTAACCCTAAATGCTCTTTAGGGGTCACATAGCAGAGCATCGCGGTACCCGCAGCGCCAATCACGGTAGCCCCAATCGCAGCCGTAATATGGTCATACCCTGCCCCGATATCACACACCAAGGGCCCTAACGTATAAAAGGGCGCACCGTCACACCATTCTTCCTCATACTGCTGATTGAGCGCGATCCCCTGGTAGGGAATGTGTCCAGGACCTTCAATCATCACCTGAACATCCTTTTGTCCCGCGTAACGATTGAGCTCCCCTAACGTTTTGAGTTCGGCAAACTGCGCTGCATCATTGCCATCATAAATGCTGCCCGCACGCAATCCATCCCCTAACGAAAGCGTGATGTCGTAGTGCCGTGCGATATCTAAAAGCTCATCAAAGTGCGTGTAGAGGAAATTCTCTTTTTTATGGAGTTTGGCCCAACTGGCCATGAGACCACCTCCGCGAGAGACAATTCCGGTCATGCGATTGGCCGTAAGCGCAATGTGTTCGAGTAACACCCCCGCATGGATCGTCATATAGTCCACCCCCATTTGGGCGTGTTCAATCATGACCTCTTTAAACACATCCCAAGAGAGTGCCCCCGTATCGCCCTTCACACGCTCCAGGGCTTCATAAATAGGCACGGTACCCACAGGAACGGGACTGTGACGCAAAATCATTTCGCGCGTCTCTCGGATATGCTCCCCAGTGGACAAATCCATGACAGTATCGGCCCCACGAACCAACGCTTCCTGTAATTTTGCTCCCTCTTCGGCCCAACTACGCCCATTCCCAGACGTGCCAATATTGGCGTTAATTTTGGTGCAAAATGCCCGACTAATGCCCATGGGCTCAGCCTCGGGGTGACAGAAATTCAGCGGAATAACCGCTTTACGATCAGCCACTAGCTGACGTACCCGCTCGCCAGTCCAGGGTTGCCATCCCGCCAACGTGCGTTCTAGCTTTTGACGTAATCCCTTATTGGTGACATTGGGCAACGCTGCAATGAGCGCCGAGAGTTGTCCATTTTCACGCGTTGCTACATAACTCATCTCGGGTGTCACAATCCCGGCACGTGCCGCTGCGAGCTGTGTCGGGGCTCCCGGCTGGGGGCGTTCGCGCTTAGGAAGCGTCACATCGGCCTGCGCTCCGGACGCCCCAAAGGCGCCCGTCACATCTTTCACGTAGACGGTTGGATTGGTTCCACCCCCAAAACAGGGCGGTGTAGGTTCTTGTTTAATTGCCCGAAAAGGAACCCTCTCCCCATGGTCAGAGAGTCCATAGGCACGTTCACCCACTAGGGTCATGTCCGGTTGAGTTAATAGAAGATTTTTCATTGGCACGCTCCCGTAAAAGCATTGGTGAGATCGATCTACTTCGTCGCGAAGTAGGGCTTTGGGATAGCGTGGGGATAAGCGCTTGGCCTGAGGAACAACCATAGAACCCATCAGGGGAATCCCTTCGTGTTGTTCTATGACATTGCGTTTCCCGCCGCAGGTCTAAACCTGATCCGGTGCCAAGGGTTTTTCTCAATCGATGGCTCTTAACCGTCGATACCCCTAACGCAGTCTTAGCGACAGTTTAGGAACATTAGTCGTTGCGCGCAACTCAAGGCTCAGTTTTAGCGAGTGCACGAAAGGAGGGTGTTAAAATAGCGGCACCTTAGTTAATGTGCTCTGTGCATACTTTGCCGTGAACTCACGCACGTCAAGGCCAGAAGCGCCCGCTTATTTTCTATTGTTTTTTTATCCCGCGAGGTTAATCTCATGGAACTCAATGCTTTAACAGCACTCTCTCCCATTGACGGACGCTACGCTAAACAAACCGATGTTTTGCGCAACATTTTTTCCGAATTTGCCTTTATGAATGCACGTGTTCGCGTCGAAACCGAATGGTTGATTGCGTTATCCGAACAAGGCTTTTCGGAACTCCCAGAAATCAGTGCGCACGGCAAAGCGTTCTTGCGTGGCTTAGCGGACAACTTCTCGTTGTCGGACTGTGAAGCGATCAAAGAGATTGAAAAAACCACCAATCATGACGTGAAGGCGGTGGAATATTGGATCAAGGCACAGGTTGATCATGACGAAGAATTACGGAAAAGCGCAGAGTTTGTCCACTTCGCGTGCACCTCGGAAGATATCAACAATACGAGCCACGCGTTAATGCTTACCGAAGGACGCAAGGCATTAGTGACAGAGTTGCGCAAAATCCACACCAAATTAGTGGAACAGGCGCATCAGTGGGCCGACGTATCGATGCTCTCGCGCACTCATGGTCAAACCGCCTCGCCCACCACGGTCGGGAAAGAATTTGCCAACGTCGCCGTGCGTTTAGCGCGAATCATTGAAGCTATTGAAGCGGTCAAAATCTACGCCAAAATGAATGGGGCTGTCGGTAACTATAATGCGCACTTGATCGCTTACCCTGAAACAGACTGGGAAACCTTCTCTCGCCGTGTGGTCGAAGAACGCTTAGGCGTTACCTTTAATACGCACACCATCCAGATTGAACCCCATGACTACATGGCGGAACTATTTCATGAAATTACCCGCGCCAACACGGTGTTGCTCGATTTTGACCGCGATGTGTGGGGCTATATTTCGATGGGCTTTTTCAAGCAAAAGTTAAAGGAAGGCGAAGTGGGTTCCTCCACGATGCCCCATAAGGTGAACCCGATCGACTTCGAAAATTCCGAGGGGAATTTGGGTATTGCCAATGCACTCTTCTTACATTTGGCAGGCAAATTGCCCGTGTCCCGTTGGCAACGTGACTTAACCGACTCGACGGTGTTGCGTAACTTAGGGGTTGCGTTTGGCTACAGCTTCATTGCCTACAACGCCATGATGCGTGGCCTCAATAAGCTCGAACTCAACGAACAACGTGTCGCGGAAGACTTAGACCATGCTTGGGAAGTGTTGGCCGAGGCCGTTCAAACCGTGATGCGTCGCTATGGCGTCCCACACCCCTATGAACAGCTGAAAGCATTGACGCGTGGTAAAGGGATTACACCAGAATCCATGCGTGAATTCATTGCTGGATTGGCCATCCCTGAGGAAGCGAAAGCACGCTTGATGGCGTTGACCCCCGCCACCTATGTGGGTAAAGCGGCTGAATTAGCGAAGCGTTGCTAAACAACACCGGATAATCCCCCTCTGGGGTGACACACCCTATTGACAGCCACGTCTGTGCTTCCGACGTGGCTGTTTCATTATCCTAACCTAAAAACCGTGGAATCTACACTCAAAGGCCTTGCTCATAGAACAGCTTCAAGAATGCCTGATCTCTCTTGGT
>OOCP01002113.1_pt1 | contig 17690 bp, 16 predicted proteins | sample 1671511 | NCBI WGS metagenome assembly OOCP01 (sample SAMN06348164, study PRJEB24527) | human gut metagenome | biome: human gut; feature: ankylosing spondylitis patient; material: feces | host: Homo sapiens | place: China | collected 2015-10 | reverse complement strand
GTCTTATTCGAGGTCAACCTCCTGACGGGCTTTGGCTCTCAGGCCGTCAAGATAGTCGGCCCAATTCTGAAGCATACGGCGGCGTTCGGACAGGTATTCAGCCCGGTTGTAAATCCCGCGTATTTGCTCCGTGGGTGCGTGGGCAAGCTGGCGCTCAATCCAGTCACGGTTATAGCCGAGTTCGTTGAGAAGAGTGGATGCCATAGCGCGAAAACCGTGCGGGCACATTTCATCCTTTTCAAAACCCATGCGGCGTATAGCTCTTTGCAGGGCGGTTCTTCCAAAAGGAATGGTCTCGGAACGGTAGCTGGGAAAGACGTACTGATTGCCGCCGGAATACGCCCGCAGTTTTTCCAGAACGGCCAGTGCCTGCCTGCTGAGAGGGACAAGATGGTCGCGCCGCATTTTCATACGTTCCGCCGGAATGCGCCAGATGTTGTCCTCAAAATCAAATTCTTGCCATTCGGCGCAACGGATTTCCGTTGTCCGGCAAAAGGTAAGGGCCATAATCTGCAAGGCGCTCCTGACGACCAGGGATCCCTGATAGTTGTAGATGGCGTGCATCAGCCGTCCCACCTTCTCCGGTGTCGTCAGGGCGGGCCGGTGTTTTTTTACATGAGGCATGAGAGCGCCGCGCAAATCCGCCGCCGGGTCACGTTCCGCACGGCCGGTGGCAATGGCATAGCGCATGATGCAGGAACAGTGATTTTTGAGTGCGTGCGCCGTGCCTATGATGCCCCGCGCCTCGACTTTCCGCAGCAAGGCCAGAAGTTCGGGGGCGGTTATGGCATTAACAGGTTTGGAGCCAATGAACGGAAAAAGGTTTCGTTTCAGCCGCCGGTAGGTCGTGTCCGCATAGCCCGGCGACCATTTGGTCTTTTGGCGTTCAATCCATTCCATCGCCACCAGCTCAAAGGTGTTCTGTGCAAGTTGCTTGTCCAGCTTTCGTTGAGCGGACGGGTCGATACCGTTCTCAATGGCTTTTCTGGCGTCGGCGGCTTTTTCCCTTGCCTCTTTCAGGGAGGTTGCGGGATAGGTGCCGAGGGAAATCAGCTTTTCCTTGCCCTGAAAATGGTATTTCAGCCTCCAGCTTTTTGTGCCGCCCGGCGTGATGAGCAGGTACAGCCCTTTGGCATCAAAGAGTTTCTGTTGCTTTTCAGCCGGTTTGGCGGCGCGGATTGCGGTATCGGTCAACGACATGGGGTAGTCCTCCTTTGCAGGTTTGTTTACCCCCGGATATACCCCAAAAAATGGGGTATGTCCATGTGCCTTCTCAAATTTTGTTGGACGATAGCATGGTATTTTATCAAATAATAACAATATGTTTTGTACAAATTTGGATGATATTTGACACTATGACGCTTTGTACATGTCCACGCAACCCCAGACGCCCATGCCCGCACCGGAGGCGTATCCGGCAAGGGTGACGCCCTTGGCGACGCCTTTGGCGTTTTCCGCCACATTTTCGCCGATTTCTCCGAAGGTGACGGCAGCCTGGACAATCTCAGGCATGAGGAGCCATACGGCGGCGACACCGATAACGGCGGCAGTCCAGCGCAGCGGGGAAATGGAGAGCTGATGATTGATGAAGTTCATAGAGTCCTCCGTACTCAGCCAATGATGTTGGCGATGTATGTTTGCACGTCACCGCCTACCGTGGCCCCCAGGCCGCGCAGGAAAGTGACAAGGTTGACCGCGAGAATGCCTCCGAACAGATGGACAAGGCCCCGGCTGAGATTGATGCTCTGGTTCGGAGTGGCGCGTATGAGACACAGCCCCCGCGCAATGCCGATGACGCCGATGGAGGCAATGGCGTACACGGCGAACTGGATATAGATGGAACCGGGGGACGAAGGCGGGCTGTAGCTCAGGGCCTGTTCCGAGCTTTGGTTGAAAACCGTCATGGACAGAGAATCCATGAGCGCGGGGAGATTCAGCAGCAGAACGGCACAGATGAAGCTCCAGATCGCTGTGGAGCGGTTGAAGCGTTGTTTCCGGCTGACGGCCTGAACAAGGGAGACAACGGCAAAGACAATGCCGATGAGATAGGCAAGCCGGATGATGACGGGCCACCATTGCTGCAAATGCGGAATGACGTTGGCAACGTAATTTTCCATGGCGTCACCTGTCCTTGACGTTCATGACCAGAACGCCCACGGGCGTGCCGCTTTCGAGCCTGACGGTGGGCGGTCGGTCGAAGTTTCTTTCAAAGATTTTTCCGGCCTTTTCGCCGACCTTTCCGGCGGCAATCCATGCCTGATCGCTGACGCTGTAGGTGTTCCAGACCATCTGGTCGGTTACGTCGTTGCCGTAGCCGTAGATGGTACTCTGGGCACCGCTGTAGCGTTTGGCCGTACCCAGTCCTTCCAGAAACGCCGAGGCGACCAGACCGCCCCACCGGCTGAAGAAATGAGTGTCCACGGAACTGGCTACCGAGGCTTCCGAGGTGGTGGGATCAACGGCATAGGATTCCACCTGGATGGTTTCGCCGGAGGGCAGAATGATCCGATTGAAGGCCAGAACAAGGCGTTCGTCATGGCGCTGGAAAGAGCCTGTGAGGCGGGCATTTCTGTATGTGCCTGAGGTGACGGTCGCCAGCACGGCGGACGGAACATCGGAGTTCACTCCCACATCTATGATGGCGTACAACAGGTCACCCGGTTTCACCGCAGGTCTGGAGGATGCAGCGACCGACGGCGTCCCGGAGGCAGGCTTCTTTTCGGAGTCCTGCTGGCCGGTCTCATCCTGGAACTCCCGGACATAGGCGATTTGTCCCTGCCCCACGGAAGCGCTGGCCAGTCTGGTGTCCAGTTCGGCCAGGTCATCCATCATCCTTTTGAGCATGGCGTTGTCCGTGCGCGGCGTCTGAACAGGTACGGTGCGTACCTGAGCAACCGGCGGAGGCGACGGAGGGGTATCCTGCTTCTTGACGACAACGGACTTTTTTTCTCCTATCGGCGTGGGAATGAAACTCGCACCGCTTTGAAGCGCCGCGTTGGCCTGTTGCGCGTCGTGTTCCTTCAACTTCTGGTTGTATTCCTCAGAGCCGACTCCGCCCGCCTGCCCGCTTACGGCTTCCGTTCTTGCCGCTGCCATTTTTGAGGTGCCGGACGGCTTTTCCGGCGTGAACAGCAGAAACGAGGCAAGAACAATGACAACGGCGGCAGCCAGCCCCAGAAGGCTGAAGAGTATGAATCGCCGCTTTTTTTCCATGCTGGTGATAGCCATGTGTCCGCCTTATTTGAGAGTATTTTTCAGAAGGATGGTCTGCACTCTTCCTTCACGGGAAAGCATGATTCTTGTCGTGACGGGCAGCTCGTAACATTTGGTGGAGCCTGCCCCGTTGACGACGGCAGTCCATGCCGGCCACATCAGGCTGTGCGTGGTTCTGACGTAATGTTTTCCGTTGTATTTCCAGGCCATCACGGCATCCGAATCCGGTTCGGAACGAAGACGCACGGCATCATCCGGGGGGATGCGGTCAAGAAAGGACAGCATGGCGGAGCTGGCGGTTTCCTTGATGGTGCTGGTCAGGGGAATCGCAGCCTTCGGACCATGGTGGGCGAGCTGAATCAGCACCAGCGCGTCGGCTTTGCGTTCAGGAGCGCGGACGGAATCCGACTCAAGCCTGATGACCAGCGGGATGTCCCGATTTTCCAGAGTGACCACGAGGGTTGACGTGGCATAGCCCTGTATGGGCATGACATTGAGCAGATTGCCTTCCGGCAGTTCCGGGCGGAGAACCTGAAACGAGGAAGGCCCTCCGTTGGTCACGGAAGTAATGGGCCACGGCTGACCGGTGGAGTCATGAAAAACCAGCGATGTGGCGATGTTGGCTGTGGTAAATACCTTGACCGGCGCACGACCGGGTTCCAGCGTGACGCGCACCGTTCGGGTCCGCAGGTCGGGGGAAACGGGCAAAAGCGCTCGTTCACGCTGATCCGACCGTTTCCGGTATTCCTGTATGTGTTCCTTATCCAGCGGCATCATCTGCCTCAGGCTTTCCTCAAAAAGCGCCTGCGCTTCCTGGGCCTTTTTCAGGTCCGAACCTGAGGGGGCGGGCGTTTTCTGTGTCGATTCTTCGGGCAAGGAGGCCGAGTCGGCGGATTGCCCGTGAACGGTCGCCATCGTTGCGGGGGGAAGAGGCGTCCGAGATGCGGCGGAAGTCTCTGCCTGGGCGTCCCACGGCAGCGAAAGCAGAGCCAGTATTCCTAAAGAAATCAGTTGCTTCACGGTAGCTCCTTATGCGTATGTCGGTATGGCTGGGGATTCGGAATTTCTGCCGAACAGCAGTTCCGGGCGGTGAAAATAGGAAATCGGCGTCTGCACGTTGGCAGCGGTGGGCGTATAGCGTCGTTCCTGTACTTTCCGACGGTACTCAAGAAGAAAGGCTACAATGCTCCTGGTGTTGTCCGCAGGAACATCTTCGGCCGCAGGAGCGCTGTGAATGGAGTGCAAATGCAGCCAGATGCCGAAAGCCATGGCCTCGTTGAAGGGAGCATCAAATTTTTCCGCAAATGCCCGGAAGAGAGGACGCAGTCTTTCTTTTTCCGCTTTCTGCCGTTCCTGGATGCGTTTTTCTTGTTCCTCTCTTTCCTGCATGGCCTTTTGCACGCCGGGATCAGGCCGCCGTCCCGAAGGAGAGCCGGAAGAAAGGGCATCGAGCCATCGCTGCCCGCGAAGCCAGTTTCCAAGCTGGGGGATGAATCGTCCCTGTTCCCGGTGCCAGCTTTCCTGAGCCATGCAATGCTGAAGAGCGGCGTGAAGTTCAGATACGGGAGGAAGCTGACCGCAACGGGCCAGACGGAACCAGGCAAGCCGGGCGAAGCCTTTTGCCTCTTTTTTGGGATAGAGATTCCATACGTTTTCAAAATCCTGTTCAGAAGAAATCCCACACCCCGCCGAAGGCGCAGAGAGAGCCGTAGGCTGCGGAGTCTCTTCTGTCGTTTTTGGGGGAAGGGGGGTGTTTTTTTCTTGTTTTTGTTTGTTAAAATTATTTATGTAGCCAGAACTTGACTTGTTGCAGGTAAAAAATCGTTCACTTCTTTCATAATTTGACTCGTCAGCGTTATTATGATATTCAGGTCTTATAAGGTAATACACAGAAGAGCGGTAATGCTCCTTTCGTATGGCAATGAGATTTTCACGCACCAGTTCAGCAAGATAATTTTTTACACTGCTGATGCTGCAAGAAAGGCGAGAAGCAAGAGTGGCATGGGACGGCCAACAATGATCTTTTTCAGAAGCATAGTTGCACAGTAAGGCATACATGACCTTTGCTCCAAGTGTGATGCGCTTTTCCAAAATAAATTGTGGAAGAATAGGACCAAAAATTTTTCCTTTAGGCGCAAATGTCTCCATATGTCTTTCTCCCGGCCAAGGAAAAAGATACTTTTGCAGAGCTGAATATTGACAACAGCCGGTAATTCAGCTATTGTTCTTTCAGATTCTTTTGAGAAAGAACAAATGTTCTGCAAGAAGCCGTTGGGGTGCCACCTGACGGCTTTTTGTTTTTCCAAAGCCTTTTTCATCCTCAAAACCTTGAGGCAGGTTGCGCTGAACTGCGCCTGTCGCATGACCTGCAAAGGATTGCTGGTGGCGCCCTGACAAAGCGGCGCTTGAGGAATCGCCGATCGGTCTGAAGGGATCTGAGGAACCTGAGCAGGCAGAGTGCTGTTTGCCGGGGGGATGGCAGAGGCTTCAACAGAAGACCTCTTCGCACATGAGACGCGGCAGAATCCTGGGCCGCTTCAGATGCGGAAGAAGCCTCCAGCGGTGCTTTTTCAGCACGGGAACAGGGCAGATTTTTTGAGGGAGCAGAGGGCGAAGAAGACGACTCCAGGAAGAGAAGACGGAGCCGTGAGAGAAGACAGGAAGAGAAAGGACGGTGAGAGAAGGGATGCTTTCAGCGGGCAAAAACAGGACGGCGCGCCGAGAGCATGGGTTACAAAAGCGGGTTACAAGCACAGAGAGTTTTGGTGACATTTTATGCCCCTCAATGTGCTATAACTCATTGAAATATAATGGCGGTAGGCGCATGTAAAACGGCTTTCACGCCGTCAACAGCGGTTCAAATCCGCCTGGGGACGCCAAATTTAGGTACAAAGAAGAATGCCAAGGTCCAAAAGGCCTTGGCATTCTTTGTTTTTTCTTTCCGGTATGGTTTCCCGAAGTCCAGCCTCGTCCGCTTGCATCCAATCATTTTATGGGTATATCCGTAGGTAGAAATGTGGTACGACATTTCCGATACCTACATGAATAACCGCGCGGAATTAAAATATTTTTATCCATGTGGGTATCTCTTCGTCCAACGACAGCCAAGGAGTGCCCATGCCTCTTACCGATACCCACATCCGCAGTCTGAAACCCGACGTGAAGCCTCGTAAATATTTCGATGGCGGCGGTCTGTTTCTTTTCGTTCCCGCCAACGGAAGCAAGCTCTGGAGGATGGCCTACCGTTTTGACGGCAAGAGCAAGCTGCTCAGTTTCGGGGAATATCCCACCATATCGCTCAAAGACGCCAGAGAACGCCGCGAAGAGGCGAAACGCCTGTTGTCCAAGGGAATCGATCCCTCAGACCATAAACGGCAGTTACGGCAGGCCAGAGCCATCGCGGAACGCGACAGCTTCCAGAATATCGCCAGAGAATGGCATGAAACCCGTATGGCAGAGTTTTCCGAAAAGCATCAGGGAACTGTCATGTACCGGCTGGAGACCTACATTTTTCCGGCCATCGGCAAGACGCATATCGCCAAACTTGAGACACGGGACGTTATGGAGGTCGTCAAGCCTCTGGAACAGAGGGGAAACTACGAGACTTCCCGGAGAGTATTGCAAATCATCAGTCAGGTGTTCCGCTATGCGGTCATCACGGGCCGGGCGAAACACAATGTCGCAGCCGATCTGCGGGGAGCCTTACGACCGCGAAAAACTGTTCACCGGGCGGCAGTGCTGGAACCGGAGAAAGTCGGTCAGCTTCTGCGGGATATCGACGCCTACGAGGGTTATTTTCCTCTGATCTGCGCTTTGAAGCTGGCTCCGCTGGTCTTCACCCGTCCCACGGAATTGCGGGCCGCTCAATGGAAAGAATTCGACCTTGAGGCCGGGGAATGGCGCATTCCTGCGGAACGCATGAAAATGCGCCGTCAGCATCTTGTGCCCCTGTCCCGGCAGGCGATGTCCATTCTTCGGGAACTTCAGAAATGCTCCGGGGAAGGGAAATACCTCTTCCCTTCTATCCGCACAGAAGCACGGTCCATTTCCGATGCGACCATGCTCAATGCGCTCCGACGTATGGGCTATCAGAAACACGAGATGAGCGTACATGGTTTCCGTTCCATCGCTTCCACACTGCTCAATGAACTCGGCTATAACCGGGACTGGATTGAGCGGCAGCTTGCTCACGGCGAGCAGGACGAAGTGCGGGCGGCATACAATTACGCGGAATATCTGCCTGAGCGTCGAAAGATGATGCAGGATTGGGCTGACTATCTGGACGGATTACGCAACACACAACATAAAAAAAGCAGGGAGGAGGCATGAAAGAGGACACCATGAGCGACCGTGATGCTCGTATCTCCATCGGAAAAATAGAAGGCGAGACACAGGTGACGAGCAACGAAACAGGCTGGAGCGAAGAAGAAAAGGACCGTATGAGACAATACGGCTATGACGACATGGATATCATTCGGGCGTGGTATAGCTGATAACGCCTGTTTTCGATAAACAGCGGTACGGAAGGTAGATGACAATTCCTGCCGCTGTTTTTTGTTGTCCATCTTTTGGCGACAGGGTATCCTTTCCTCCATGACATACCGACAGAACATGACCATCGGCAGAGTGCGGCAGGCGTATGGACTGACCGCCAGAGAAGGCGAAATGCTTGTTCAGGCACTCTGGCCTGACGCCGTTCAGCCTCTGGGGCTATGGCACACGACCTATGAAAATTGCTGGCAGGCATTTGTTGCGGGCAGCCATGTCGCATATGGAACGCAGATGCCGGAATTTCCTTCAGTGCCAGACCCGGATGCGGGCATTCAGACATATTTGCTTGGCTTTGATGTGATGGAATTTTTCAGAAGGATATCGACAGTTGTTCCTCTTGACTCCCTGCGATATGGACTGGATGTTATTCTTGAAGAATCCTTTGAAGATACGGCGTCTGTATTTCCAAAGGAACGAGAAGTTCTGTTCAACAGTCTGGATAGACTGAACACAGAAAAAATCTTCGAGCAGTATTCGTCGGACTCGATGCTGTTTGAGAAGCCGGTATGCTCCATTCCCGTTTCAAGTTACCACTTCATTGCGCATATCTTTGCCGATACCATAATGGTGGACAGGGACGCCGCCATCAGGCATCTCTGCTATTATCCCCTGCGCCGGGAAGTAAAAGGCATCACCCGCGCCCTTGTGGAATCCCTTTTACGGGCAGCTCCGCCGGAATCGTCCGTTGCCGACAAAGCGGCGGCAGTTCCCCTGTGTGAAAGGTCGCCACAGGATGGAAAACTCGTTTTTCGTATTCCCGGAGCCGTTTGGGAAGGAAGGCCGGATGCGGCTGTCCGTGACGCCATGAAAGAAAAGTATCCTCTTTCGGTCATCGCTTATGTTCTTCTGTACTGGTGTGGTCCTCAAAAATCCGAGACCAGTCACAAAACCCCGCAGGGCAGAAAGACACATGTGGGGCGCTTGCTTGCGGGCAAAGAGTACAGGGACGACAAATCCTATCGCAATTTGATGGATATGCTCCTCAAGGAAGCGGAGACATACACCATAATCAAGGCGTGACCAGCCTGTCGCTTTCCCATCTTTTTTAGATTTTCCCGTCATTTTCCCGTCCGATTCCCTCACGGGAATCGTTTGACGTGTGCCAGATTCTCCTGAAATCCAACCAGATTCAGGAGATTTTTTTATGAAACAGCATCAAGCTCCCATCCCCGTTCACGGCCTTCTGCGTCTGCCTCAGGTTCTCAGCATAATTCCCATAAGCAAGAGCGCATGGTGGGAGGGATGTCGCACCGGACGTTATCCCAAACCCGTGAAACTTGGTCCCCGTACAACAGTCTGGCGGGCGGAGGACATTGCCGCATTTATCAAAAACCTCGGCCGTCAGGGAGAGAATCATGAGTAATCCCCTGCAAACCTTTCGGGACATCCTGACCGACAAGGGATTGATTCCGGCCGAAATCATGGCGGACGGAAAACTGCATCGCTGTCCCACCCAGACCAAACCGCACAAACAGAACGGCGCATATATCGCGCATGTCGATATCCCTGCGACACTTTGGTGGTGCAACTGGGAAAACGGTGAACAGGGCACGTTCTGCACAGAAGAAAAGCAAACGCTTTCCGTGTCCGAACTTTCCGCATGGCGGGAACGTCAACACTCCATACAGCGGCAACGCGAAGCGGAATATGCCGAACGCCATGCTGAAGCAGCTCAACTGGCCAGACAGGAATGGAACTCGGCACGAAGGTGCGACGCCAACCATCCCTATCTGCACCGCAAGGGCATTACAGCTTTGGAAAGCATACGGCAGGCACGGGACGGCTCTCTGCTTATTCCTGTTATGGATGCCGCAAACAATCTGCAAAGTCTGCAACGCATCTATCCTGATGGAACAAAGCGTTTTCTCGTGGGCGGCAAGGTATCTGGAGGACAATTCATCATTCAGGGGCAGCCGGAAAAGCCGATAGCCATCTGCGAAGGCTTTGCCACTGGCGCAAGCATCCATCTTGCCACTGGCTGGACGGTCCATGTGGCTTTCTCCGCCAACAATATGCCCGTGGTCGCCAAACCGGCAAGAGACCGATTCACAGACAGGGCAATCATTATCTGCGGCGACAATGACGAAGCCGGACGCAAGAGAGGAGAGGAAGCGGCCGGACTCGCAAACGCTCAGCTTCTGTTTCCCCACTTCACCGACGACAACGGTACGGATTTTAATGATCTTCACCAGATAGAAGGCATTGAGGCCGTCCGCTCGCAACTGGAAACAGCGCTGACCAAACAGCAAGGTCTTATCGCTCTGGACATGGGCGAATTTCTTTCCATGTCCATACCTGAACGGGGGTATCTTTTATCGCCCGTTCTTCCGGTACAGGGCATAGGCATTCTGTACGCCCCGCGCGGCATAGGCAAGACATTCGCCGCGTTGAGCATCGCTGTTGCGGTGGCTTCCGGCGGAGCCGTGTTCAACTGGCGTGCGCCGATGCCCAAACGGACGCTGTATGTGGATGGGGAAATGCCCGCCACATCCATGCAGAACCGCCTTTCCGCTCTTGTCAACGGCATGTCCATTCCCCCTCATACGTTGAAAAACATGGCGCTCATCACACCGGATTTGCAGCCCTGCCCCATGCCGGATTTGTCCACAGCTGGCGGACAGGCCATGATTGAGCCGTTTCTGAAAGACGTGGACATGGTTGTGCTGGACAACATCGCAACCTTGTGCCGCACCGGCAAGGAAAACGAGTCTCAGTCATGGCAGACCATGCAGGCGTGGCTGCTGGAATTACGCCGCAGAGGGATGACCGTCCTGCTTATCCATCATGCCGGAAAATCCGGCGACCAGCGCGGCACCAGCGCCAGAGAAGACATTATGGACACGGTGATCAGTCTGCGCAGGCCCAGGGAATACAGCATGGCCGAAGGAGCCCGTTTTGAGGTCCATCTGACCAAGGCGCGGGGCATATTGGGCGATGACGCCAAACCCTTTGAGGCCAACCTGATTACCGAAGGCAATGCCCTGCATTGGCGGGTTCGGGACATTGAAGATGTGGAACTGGAGGAATTGAAAAGGCTGCTCGGCGAGGGATACAGCATTCGTGACTGCGCCGAGGAAATGGGAAAATCAAAATCGTCTGTCCACAGATTGAAAAGAAAACTGGAAGGTCTCGCTTGACCATTTTCCAGGTGTCCCGCTGTACCGCTGCCTAAGCACCGGTACAGCGGGACACCTGCAATATTCGTCGTATCTGTCATCCTATGAAGTCCAACAAAATCTAAACAGATTTTCAACTCTTGTACCGCGTAAACTGAAAAAGTGTCCCGCACTCCTGTCACAGAAAGAGCGGGACATCCATTGATACAAGGAAGTACTGCTATGTCCTATCTCGTCCTTCATATGGACAAATTCAAGAAGGAAGCCATACGCGGCATCCAGAGCCACAACCGGCGGGAACGGGAGAGCCACAGCAACCCCGATATTGACTACGACAGAAGCGCGGCGAACTACGAGCTGCACGAAGCCGCCTCGTCGAACTATGCCGAGGCCATTCAGAATCGCATTGACGACCTCCTGCTGGTCAAGGCTGTAAGAAAGGACGCCGTGCGCATGTGCGGGCTTATCGTCACCTCGGACAAGGCGTTTTTTGATGGCCTCACGCCGGAGGAAACAAGGCGTTTCTTTGAGGAGAGCAAAGCCTTTCTCACGGAGTTTGTGGGCGCGGAGAATGTCATTTCCGCAATGGTTCACATGGATGAAAAGACGCCGCACATGCACTTCCTTCATGTGCCGGTGACGCCGGACGTGAGGCTCAACGCCAATAAAATCTATACCCGTCAGAGTCTGCGGAAACTGCAATCCGGGCTTCCCGCCCATCTGCAAAGCCGGGGCTTCGCCATTGAGCGCGGCGTGGAACAGATGCCTGGTTCCGTGAAAAAGCATCTGGCTACCCGCGAGTTCAAGCAGCAACAGGAAGCATTGGAGAAACTGATTCAGGAATCCGAAGAGACCGCACGGAATTCCCGGCAGCTTATCAACGCATTGGAACAGCGTGAAGAAGAGTTGAGAAAGAGCATTGAAGCGTATGAGCGGCAGGCTGAGGAGGCGGAAAAGATTCTTCGTGAAGATTCCTCTCTGCCGAAAGCCTCATTTTTCAATTATCCGTCCGTGCTGGAAAAAGCCTCCTTTATTATTGAAGAGTTGAAAAAGGCGCTTGCCGTCAAACACCTTGTCCAGACAGAGAAGGAAATTCTGCAACGGGAAGTGGATACCCTTCGCGGAAAGCTGACGCGGCTTGAAGCGGGATACACGGCCCACAGAAAACAAAGCCATGAGGAAAAAGAGGAGCTGGAGAAGCAGTTGAAGAAAATGAAAAGGCTCATGGCAGGTTATCGGGAATTTCTGCTTCTGCCGGAAATCCGGCCGCTGCATATCGAGTTCGTGGAACGCAAGCGTGCCGAACAGCTTCAGCGGCAGCAGGAAGATGAGCGGCAGCGGCAGGAGCAGGCAACGCGGGACAGGGAGCGTCGGCAGGCGATGACCGCTCGCGGCATGAGGATGAGGTAAGGCGTCGGGGAGAAATCTTCGCACAGGCCGAAGATATAGCCCACTATGCTTCACTTGCGTGAAGCGTGGGCGACCGTCCCGCTCGACCGGAAAAACAAAACACCAATCCGGGGCATGGCCCCGGCGAACCACAGGAAAAGCACCATGACCATTACCGCGACTCAGTTGAAGGAAATCAGACAGGAATTCGCCACTCTCAAACCCGCTTCCGTCACACTGGAGGGGAACAGAGCCATGTCCGTCAAAGAAGCCGTCTTTGCTCTGGCCCCGACACTGGAACGGATGAGAAAGCGCGGCTTCGATACACAGGAGATTGTCGAACGCCTGCACGAAAAAGGCATTGATGTGAAGTCCCAAACTCTGACCAAGTATCTGACCGAAGCCAGACGGCAACGGGAAGGGCGAAAGTCAAAGAAGCAAGACACACCCCCGCATCCTCCGAAACGCGAACAACGCTCTAGCTTCATTGCTCCTGATATACCCGATGATGAACTATGAACATAAATCCACTGAGAGGAGAAAATCTTATGGCAGAAACTTACGGATATATTCGCGTATCCAGTACAGATCAGAACGAGAGCCGTCAACGCATCGCCCTTGAGCGGCAAGCCATCCCGTCAGACCGCATTTTCATGGATAAACTGTCGGGCAAGGATTTTCAGCGTCCACAATATCAGGCTATGCTAAAAAAGTTCAGGCAGGGTGACCAGCTATGTATTACAAGCATTGACAGGCTTGGCAGAAATTACGAGGAGATTCTGGAACAGTGGCGGGTAATTACCAAGGAAAAGCGCGTAGACATCTTTGTGCTGGATATGCCACTGCTGGACACACGGCGCGACAAAAACCTGCTCGGCACCTTCATTGCCGACCTTGTTTTGCAAGTACTTTCCTTTGTGGCTCAGAACGAACGGGAGAATATTCGCAGCAGACAGGCTCAGGGGATTGCGGCAGCCAAGCAAAGCGGCGTGCGGTTCGGGCACGCGCCACGACCGCTTCCCCCAAATTTTCCGGAAACATATACCTTATGGACAGAGGGTGCCATCTCGACATCGGAAGCGGCAAAACGTTCCGGCATGGCTCGTTCCACATTCCGCATTCGTGCGGAGTTATTCAAAAAAAATTGTCCATAATATGTCGATAAAGTGTACTTGGCCGCCACCCGTTTTTTTACTTCTAGCACTCTTTTTTAGACGGTAAAAACAGCTTAGTCAACGTTATTGGACTGTCGCAGACAGCAGAAGTTCCCTTGGCGGCCAAGTACACTTAACTGCCACCTCCTCCGGGGTGGCAGGAAGTGGTGCGACTCGAAGATATTACAAGCGGAAGTCTTGTTCTTGGCATTGATCCACATGAGGCAGTCACCATTGTGGCAGTCCAGTGGTACGGCAACGCCGTTCTGAATCTTACCTACAAAAACAGCCGGGGCGATCTTGGCAATCGTATCCTCTATCGTGAAGATGAAGGGCAACTAGCGCTTCAGGACGCCTCCCTGCCGTGGAGTTTTGACGCCGACGGAGCAAAGCTCCGCCTCGCTTCGGAAGCATGGCGTATACACTACGCCCATCTCTTCGACCCGTACCTCGCCGTCCATACCTCTGATGTGGAGCCTCTTCCGCATCAGATTTCCGCTGTTTATCAGGAAATGCTGGGCCGTCTGCCCCTGCGCTACGTCCTTGCGGACGACCCCGGCGCGGGCAAGACCATCATGACCGGCCTCTTCGTCAAGGAGCTCCTTGCACGCGGAGACCTCAGGCGCTGTCTTATCGTCAGCCCCGGCAGTCTTGCGGAACAGTGGCAGGACGAACTCTTCCAGAAATTCCATCTGCGCTTCGAGATCCTCACCAATGACCGTTTTGAATCCGCCGTTACGGGCAACGCCTTTAACGAAACGCCTCTGGCCATCGCCCGGCTCGACAAGCTGGCCCGTAACGAAGCCATTCAGGAAAAACTGAAGGCTACGGACTGGGATCTTATCGTCTGCGACGAAGCCCACAAAATGTCAGCCACGGTCTGGGGCGGCGAAGTCAAAATGACGCGCCGCTTCCAGCTTGGCCGCCTGCTTTCCGGCATCACGCGACATATGCTTCTACTTACGGCAACCCCGCACAACGGCAAGGAAGAAGATTTTCAGCTCTTCCTCTCGCTGGTGGATCAGGATCGCTTCGGCGGCGTGGCCCGTACCGGCTCGCAGGCTATCGACATCTCCGATGTCATGCGCCGCCTTGTCAAAGAAGAACTGCTCAAGTTCGACGGTTCGCCCCTGTTCCCTGAGCGCCACGCCGTCACGGTGAACTACAGCCTTTCCCCCGAAGAAGCCGAACTCTACGAGGCTGTGACCGCCTACGTTCAGAACGAATTCAATCGCGCCGACAATCTGAACAACGAACGCCGCACCACCGTGGGCTTCGCGCTCACCGTGCTCCAACGGCGTCTCGCGTCTTCTCCCGAGGCCATCTATCAGTCTCTGCACCGCCGCCGCGAAAGACTGGAAAACCGTCTCAGTGAAGAGCGGCTCGGCCAGCGTGCCCGCGACTGGAACGAACTGCGTAATCTGAACCTTACGGACGAATTCGACGATGACGACCTGACTTCCGCCGAGCTGGAAGACGCCGAAGAACGCGTAGCTGTCAAGGCAAGTGCCGCGACTACCATCACGGAACTGGAAGCGGAAATTGCCACGCTCAAAACGCTGGAAGCCAAGGCCAACGCCGTCCGCACCAGCGGCAGAGACCGCAAATGGGAAGAGCTTTCCTGCCTGCTGCAAGACGAAAAAGGAATGTTCGATGCAGAGGGATTCCGCGAAAAGCTGATCATTTTTACCGAACACCGCGACACGCTCCGTTACCTCACGGACAAGATACGCTCTCTGCTCGGCAATGACGACGCCGTGGTGGTCATCTATGGTGGAATGCTGCGCGACGAGCGCCGCAAAGTGGAAGAACGCTTCAAGCAAGATAAGGAAGTTCGTATTCTTATCGCTACGGATGCTGCAGGCGAAGGCCTCAACCTTCAGCGCGCCCATCTCATGGTGAACTACGACCTGCCGTGGAACCCCAACCGCCTTGAACAGCGTTTCGGCCGTATCCACCGTATCGGGCAGACGAAAACCTGCTGGCTCTGGAACCTCGTGGCTTCCGAAACTCGCGAAGGCGCGGTGTTCCAGCGGCTTTTTGAAAAGCTGGAGCTGGAAAAAGAGGCACTGGGCGGCAAGGTCTTCGACATTCTCGGCAAGGTCTCGTTCAACAACCGTCCCCTGCGCGAACTGCTTATCGAAGCCGTACGCCACGGCAGTGACCCCGCTGTGCAGGCCCGCCTCAATCGCGACATGGACATCGCCTTCGACCCGCAGGCCCTGCTCCAGCTGGTGAAGGAACGCGCCCTTACCGAAGACGTGATGGACATCCGCACGGTCAGCGTCATCCGAGAGAAAATGGAGCGCATGGAGGCCCGCCGCCTCCAGCCGTATTTCATCGAGGCATTCTTCAAAGAAGCGTTCCGCGAACTGGGCGGCCGTATGTCGGCCCGCGAGAAAGGCCGATGGGAGATACTCTCCGTTCCCTTCGCCATCCGCAATCGAGATCGGCAGATAGGCCATATCGAGCCGGTGCTCAACCGCTACGAGCGCATCTGCTTCGACAAGGCTTATCGCAATCTGCCCGGCTCTGTACCTGCCGCGCTCATCTGCCCCGGGCATCCTCTGCTTGAAGCCATGCTCGACGTTATCCGCGAACGCTCTGTCGATCTGCTCAAACGCGGCGCCGTTCTTATCGACGACAGCGAGCCCGGCGAGGCCATGCGCCTGCTCTTCTACATCGAACATGCCATCCAGGACGGCACGGCCCTGCCCGATGGTGGCCGCCGCGTCATCTCGCGCAATATCCATTTTGTGGAGATGGACGAATACGGCACGGCCGCGAGCGCAGGCTATGCGCCGTACCTCGACTACCGCCCCGCCGCGCCTGAAGAGCTGGACGCCGTTCTTGCCCACGCCCGCAAGCAGTCGTGGCTGACGTGCGGCGTGGAAGATGCGGCCATCGGCTATGCCTTGGGCCGTCTCATCCCCGGCCATCTGAAAGACGTGCGCGAACGCCGCGAGAGCATGATCGACAAGACGGAAAAGGCCGTGCGCGAACGCCTCACCTCCGAGATTCGCTACTGGGATTACCGCGCCGGAGAGCTGAAAGAGCAGGAACAGGCCGGGAAGATCAGCAACAACCTCAACTCCCAGAAAGCGGAACGCCGCGCCGAAGAACTGGCCGCCCGCCTGAAGCAGCGCACGGATGAATTAGCGGCAGAACGCCTGATTTCGGCTCAGCCGCCCGTGGTCATCGGCGGCGCACTGGTCATTCCTGCCGGACTGCTGGCAAAACTCACGGGCCGTCCGCTTCCTGATGCCTGTTCTGGCTCCTGTGCGGATGCGCCTGCCCGCAAGGCCGTGGAGCTGGCCGCCATGCAGGCTGTTATGGACACCGAAAAAAGCCTCGGCTTCGCCCCGCGCGACGTGAGCGCCGACAAGTGCGGCTACGACATCGAATCCGCCGTGCCGGATGCCCTCGGTAAAGGGGAACCCAGCCTGCGCTTTATCGAGGTGAAGGGCCGCGCCGCCGGGGCGACCAACGTCATTGTAACGAAAAATGAAATACTTACGGCCCTGAATCAGCCGGAGCAGTTCATCCTTGCCCTTGTGGAGGTGGACGGCCAGCGCACCCGCACGACGTACCTGAAGCGGCCCTTTATGAACAGCCCGGACTTCAGCTCGGAAGGCAGTATTTTCAACCTTTCCGCGCTGATAGAGGGTGCGGAAATCATCTACGAAGGGTAAGCCATGAGTCAGATAAAAAAACTTATCGAAGTTGCGCTTCCACTGGACGCCATCAACGCGGAATCCGCCCGCGAAAAGTCCACCCGCCACAGGCATCCATCCACCCTGCATCTGTGGTGGTCACGTAAGCCTACGGCAACGGCCCGAGCAGTGCTTTGGGCTTCACTGGTTGACGATCCTTCGTCCCATCCCGAACGCTTTCCCACAGAGGAAGATCAGGCCAGAGAACGGCAACGTTTGCATAATCTGCTCTCCGAACTGGTGAAGTGGGAAAATTCCAATAATGAAGACATCCTGAATCAGGCCCGCGTCGAAATCCGCAAAAGCATGGGTGACGACAAGCTGGTTCTGCTTGACCCCTTTGCCGGGGGCGGCTCCATCCCTCTGGAAGCCCAGCGCCTTGGGCTGGAAGCGCACGCCCACGACCTGAACCCCGTGGCCGTGATGATAAACAAGGCCATGATCGAGATCCCCCCGCGTTTTGCTGGACAGTCTCCCGTGAATCCTGATGCCCGAACCAAGCTGGGTAGTGACCGTTCGTGGAGCGGAGCTAAGGGGCTTGCCGAAGACGTGCG
>OOCP01002097.1_pt1 | contig 17840 bp, 16 predicted proteins | sample 1671511 | NCBI WGS metagenome assembly OOCP01 (sample SAMN06348164, study PRJEB24527) | human gut metagenome | biome: human gut; feature: ankylosing spondylitis patient; material: feces | host: Homo sapiens | place: China | collected 2015-10 | reverse complement strand
CCCCTTGTTTATGAATATAAAACATAAACAAAGGGACTTTTTTAATATGATGTAAGTGTTAAATTTATTTTATCAACCTACTGATGTATAGCAAATTATTACTTATTACATCATTCCGCCCATGCCGGCAGCTCCTGCTGGCATAGCTGGTGCATCTTCCTTAATAGTTGTAACAACTGCTTCTGTTGTAAGAAGTGTAGATGCAACACTTGTAGCATTCTGTAATGCGCTTCTTGTAACCTTAGCTGGATCAAGGATACCTGCATCAACCATATTAACGTACTTATCGTTAAGTGCATCATAACCTGTTCCAACTTCTGATTCTCTTACCTTGTTGATGATAACTGCACCCTCAAGACCAGCATTGTTAGCAATGTGGAATAATGGAGCTTCAAGAGCCTTAAGGATAATCTCTGCACCTGTCTTTTCATCTCCGCTAAGTGTAGCAGCAAGTTCTGCAACCTTCTTAGATGCGTGGATATAAGCTGAACCACCACCTGAGATAACACCTTCTTCTACTGCTGCTCTTGTTGCGTTAAGAGCATCTTCCATACGAAGCTTAGCTTCCTTCATTTCTGTTTCTGTTGCAGCACCAACTCTGATAACAGCTACGCCACCTGCAAGCTTAGCAAGTCTTTCCTGTAACTTTTCCTTATCGAAATCAGATGTTGTTTCTTCAAGCTGTGCACGAATCTGTGCAACTCTTGCTTCGATATCTTCCTTAGCACCTTCGCCATCAACGATAACTGTATTTTCCTTCTGAACCTTAACTGACTTAGCTCTACCAAGCATATCAAGTGTTGTATCCTTAAGCTCAAGACCAAGTTCTTCTGAGATAACCTGACCACCTGTAAGAATAGCGATATCTTTAAGCATTTCCTTACGTCTGTCACCATATCCAGGAGCCTTGACAGCTACTACATTGAATGTACCTCTTAACTTGTTAACGATAAGTGTTGTAAGTGCCTCACCTTCAACATCCTCAGCGATAATAAGAAGCTTAGCACCATTCTGTACAATCTGCTCAAGAACTGGTAAAATTTCCTGAATATTAGATATCTTCTTATCTGTGATAAGGATGTATGGGTTATCAAGGTTAGCTTCCATCTTATCCATATCTGTTGCCATATATGCTGATATATAACCTCTGTCGAACTGCATACCTTCTACAAGGTCAAGCTCTGTCTTCATTGTCTTAGATTCTTCGATTGTGATTACACCATCATTAGAAACCTTTTCCATAGCATCTGCTACCATCTGGCCTACTTCTTCGTCACCTGCTGAGATAGATGCAACCTTTGCAATCTGATCCTTGCCTGTAACCTTTTCGCTCATCTGTGCTATAGCTTCTACTGCACAATCAGTTGCCTTCTTCATACCTTTTCTTAAGATAATTGGATTAGCACCTGCTGCTAAGTTCTTCATACCTGCATTTACCATAGCCTGTGCAAGAACAGTAGCTGTTGTTGTACCATCACCTGCTACATCGTTAGTCTTAGTAGCAACTTCCTTTACAAGCTGTGCACCCTGATTCTCAAATGCATCTTCAAGCTCGATATCCTTAGCTATTGTAACACCATCATTAGTGATAAGTGGTGCGCCATATGACTTATCAAGAACTACGTTACGTCCCTTTGGTCCGATTGTAACTCTTACTGTATTAGCTAACTTATTAACGCCCTCTTCAAGAGCTTTTCTTGCTTCGATTCCGTACTTAATTTCCTTTGCCATTGTTATTACCTCCAAATAAAATCAATAATATAATCAACAATATAATGAATATTTATAATTAATCCTCAATTACTGCAAGGATATCATTCTGCTTAACTACGATATATTCTTCTTCATCAAGCTTAACTTCTGTTCCTGCATACTTAGAATATATTACCTTATCTCCAGGCTTAACCTGCATTGTAACTTCCTTGCCATCAACAACTCCACCAGGTCCTACTGCAACTACTTCCGCCTGTGATGGCTTTTCCTTTGCCTGTCCTGGTAATACAATGCCTGACTTTGTAGTTTCTTCTGCAACTAATGCTTTAATTACAACTCTGTCTCCTAATGGTACTAACTTCATAATATAATCCACCTTTCCGCTGTCTGACATATGTGTGGCAGCTATCTTTATCATTGCTATAATCATGTCTGTTAGCACTCATTTCTTTTGAGTGCTAATCCCGATAACGATAAGATATCACCCAGCCAATAATTTGTCAACAACTAATTCAAATATATTAATGTTTTTACATTTTGATTATACTTTTTTTATTTTTTATGTTTTTTTGACTCTGCAACTCCCATTTTTATAGTTTTCCCATAATAGAAAAGATACTGCTGTGCGTATCCCCCAAGTTCTCCAAACCTGTTTTTTGCAAAATCCGCTATAACCTCCTTAGATGTATCCTTCTTATCAAAATAAAGATATTCCATTATCCTTTTTATCCATACATCTATAGGAAAACTATCTCTTTTTCCAAGTGCAAAAAGACTTACGCAGCTTGCAACTTTATTGCCTACACCTTTTATTTCACACATTTTTTCTATTCCTGCTGCCGAATCTGACTTTATAAGTTCATTATAATTAATACTTCCATCATAAACATGGCTGACTGCATCATATATGTATGGGGCACGGAAGCCTGTTTTTAAATCCTTCAGGTCATCAATAGTTGCTTCTCTTAGCTGATAAACATCTGGAAATGTATACATTGGAATTCCTTTTATATCTCCTTTATAAGTACCATACTTTTCTGAAATATCTGCTACTATCTTTTTAATATGTGGTATCTGCTTATTCTGTGAGATTATAAATGATATAAGTGTTTCAAAAAATTCCTGATTTAGTATTCTTACTCCTGACATTGCACATATTGCTTCTTTTAGCTTATCATCCTTTGCAAGCAGTTCTTCTTTTATTTTCCCATAATCCCTGTCTATATCAAAATATTTTCTCCATAATGTATCATATATCTTCTCATCTGTATCGTAAAACACCAGATTACTATCATCCTGTCTTATATGTAAAAGCTGTCCATATGCTGTCAACACATATTCATTCTCATCAAGCATGTTAAAATGAAAGCATTGCCCACATTCCAGCGTTTCTTTAAGATTAAAATCTGACGGTGTATTTATTACATAATCGTTCATATTATTCCTCTTTTCTTAACTATTCTTAAATAGATGTATTTTGATTCTTACAATGTTTCTTAAACATTTTTTAATATTTCTTCCATATTCTATTATAAATACTTTTATTTTTGCAGATTACGTATTAGAATTGTTATGTATATATTCTTTTATATACCTTTATAATATGATGTTGCCCACATGATATGAGATATGAGCATAAAAGTTTGATGATAATCCCACGATATGCGGATATTGGCAGGTATTATGTGCCAGTGGTACATATTTAACATGGGCAGAAGCGGCACGTAGACGTGGACATCATGATTTTTATCATAACAGATTATAACCAAACAACACACAATATTCAATTTATAACATAATTATTTATAGAAAGATTAGTGACAATGCATTTTAAAAAAAGCAATTTTAGAAATATAAATTTTAAAAAAAAGACTTTTGCTATTATTTCAATTATTATAAGTCTTTTATTTACTGGATGTAATATCCCATTTTTATCAGAATGGCAAGATGAGTCAAGTACCTCCATATCCAATACTGCATATGATAAATCTGCCTCATCAACCAGCGAAATAATTGATTACATCAATCAATGCTTAATAAATAATCAGACCGTATGCGAATTATTCATAGAAGACGAATCTCTTATAGATGCTAATTCATGGCTTGCTGCCATAGATGGCATAGAACAGTTAAAATGTGAATATAAACGTGTTAAAAACGGTTTTAATGTACGCATTACATATGAATGCTGGGATAGTTTTTCCATAATCAATGCATATAAAACCGGTTCAACAGATGCACTAAATGAACGCCAGCTTACATTATATACTAAATACATACAGATATTAAACGAGATTACATCTCCTGCTAATTCGGATATAGAAAATGAACTTGCAGTACATGATTATCTTGTCAAACACATTTCTTATGTTGATACAGGTGATTCCTCTTACAATGCATACAGTGCACTTATTAACGGAATCGCTGTATGTAGCGGCTATACTGAATGCTTTAAAACATTTATGGATATGCTTGGAATAGAAAATGGAACAGTGTCCGGTGAAGCTGGTGATGAACAGCATATATGGAATACTGTTAAACTGGATGACCAATGGTATCATGTAGACGTAACATGGGATGATCCTATAGGTTCTTCTTTTGAATACACCGATCATTCTTACTTTAATATTACAGCCAAAGACATGTCCATTGATCATACATGGAACCATGACAAATACAGTGAATATGAGAATTGTGGAACAAAATATTCTTATATAAGATATGCTGGAGTAACCATGATAAGTAACACTTCACAGTTAAACCGTCTTATCCGTAATGCGGTTAAAAACAAACAGACTCATCTTGAATTCGCCTGCACATTCACAACTGATTTAAAAACAGCTGTGTCAAAAACCGGTGAAGCTTTATCATATACTTACAAAAATGTACCTAGAAATAATTACACCTTATATACCGTAACATTCACTTACTAATATGTGTCTGCAATATGCCTCTATGTTTCTAATATGTATTTTTTTAGGACATTTTTTCTTTCCTTATATTCTGGGCAGTACTTTTTCACCTCTGCCCAGAATTCCTTTGAATGATTCATATATTTTCTGTGTGCAAGCTCATGCACCACAACATAATCCATAAGCTCCTGTGGCATATAATACAGCTGATAATTAAAGTTCAGATTACCCTTTGAACTGCAGCTGCCCCACCTTGTTTTCTGGTTTTTAATAGTTATATTTTTAACCGTCACTCCCATAATACGGCTGTAATATATAACACGTTTTTCAAATGCTTCTTTAATGCACTTAATCTCATCTTTAGTAAGTTCATCTTTTTTCTTTGCATTGGTTGATATTCCTGCTTTGGCTTTACTTCCAAGATAACGTCGCTTTTCTTCAATCCACAGCTTATGTTTATCCACGAATTCTTCAAGCTGTTTTTTACTTAATGTATACGGAGCTCTTAATATGACTCTTCCATCCATGTGGACTTCAATACCTATTGAACGTCTTTTTGACTTTATCACTGATATATAATCTTTATTCCATATGTTATCATATTCACCACTGCACATTTTATTTTACTCTTTCCTGCTTACTGGAGTTTCATATCTCCATCTTTAACCCAGCCTGCTTTTTTTAACAGCCAATTTATAAGTGGACATATAACTGCAGGCAAAATAAAAGATATAAGTATTAATCCTGCCCAGTCCATCATGGTTATTGCACTCTTAGTTCCTGCTGCAACATCATTTACCCAGCCTGAATATACACCTATCTGGCCTACAAAACCACATGTCCCCATACCTGATGATACTGCTGTTCCATTCATCTGCAGTTTGAAAAGACATGTTGCAACAGGTCCTGTTATTGCTGATGTTACTATCGGTGCAATCCATATCCTTGGATTCTTTATTATGTTTCCCATCTGAAGCATTGATGTACCTATTCCCTGTGAAATAAGTCCACCCCATCCGTTTTCCTTAAAAGACATAACTGCAAAACCAATCATCTGGGCACAACAACCTGCTACAGCAGCTCCTCCTGCAAGTCCTGTAAGTCCAAATGCCGCACAAATAGCTGCCGATGATATCGGTAATGTAAGTGCTGCTCCGACAAGCACTGATACCACTATTCCCATAAGAAAAGGCTGAAGATTAGTTGCAAGCATTATAACCTCACCTATTTTCATAGCCGCTTTTCCAAGCGGTGGAGCTATCAATGCTGCCACCCCTGTTCCAACGCCTATCGTTATTAATGGTGTTACAAGTATATCTATCTTTGTTTCCTTCGATACTAATTTTCCTGCTTCTGCTGCAATAATAGCTACAAAATATACCGCCAATGGACCACCTGCACCACCTAATGCATTAGATGCAAAACCAACTGTTATAAGCGAAAAAAGAACAAGTGGCGGACATTTCAGTGCATACCCTATAGCCACCGCCATAGCCGGTCCGCTCATGGCTGATGCGAGACCTCCCACTGTATAACTAACACCACTTATTGTTGCAACTGTATTAGTAAGAAATCCAATATGAAGCTGTGTACCCAGAGTATTTAGTATAGTTCCTATTAATAACGAACAAAACAATCCCTGAGCCATTGCCCCAAGTGCATCTATTCCATATCTTTTAACCGATACTTCAACATCTTTTTTCTTTAAAAATGCTTTAATTTTCTCCCACATAATTAATCCTCACTATAGTAAAATTTCAATTAATCATATCACATAGTTGTCCTGACTTCCACCTAATTTTTAACTTTATATACAGCTTGTAATATAAAGTTTTATATACAACTTGTAATATAAAGGTTTATATACAACTTTATATACAGCATACATACACACTACACCCATGTAATAATCAAAAAGTATCTTTTTATTTTTCATATGTCATTTGACAATATCCATTTGTTTTTATCCATAACCTGATATGATATCTGTGTCATCTAAAAATATATTACATATAATGTAATGAATTCTTTATAACTGGAGTATGTTTATGAAAATGCAGAATACATTTTCTCTTGCCATGTGCTATGTACCATGGCAGAAATGGGGAGAATTGTATGACCCATGCAGAGCTTTAAAATATGGTACTTTATTTCCTGTTCTTAACAAACCTTTTGGAGGTGTCAGAACATGAATAATGTAAATAATATGAGTAATATGAACAGCATGAATACTATGAATAACATGAGTAACATGAACAACATGAATACTGTGAATAACATGAATAATATAAACAATATGAACAACCAGTCAATGAATGTTAATTGTAATACACCTATGGATATGCAGCGACGCTCTTCATGTACAAATATTCAATCTATGCCTTTATCGCAAAGGAATAATTCCTGTAATATCGTTGCCGACAAGCATGCACTAATGAAGAATATATATGAGCTTGGTTTTATATTAACTGAAACTAATCTTTACCTTGATACACATCCTAATGATATGGAAGCTATAGAATATTATGCCCAGATCAGGGATAAATATTGCAATTATATGACAAAATATGCAGATTATTATGGACCTCTTGATAAACTTCACATATCTAACGATAACTACTGGATGTGGGTTTCAACACCGATGCCTTGGGAAATGGAGGTATGTTGATATGTGGAATTATGAAAAAAGACTTGAATATCCCGTTAAAATAAAGCAAACGAATCCTGCATTGGCAGCAATGATTATCTCGCAGTATGGTGGACCAGACGGAGAATTAGGAGCATCTATGCGCTATATTTCACAACGATATTCTATGCCTTACAGAGAAGTATCAGGACTACTTACAGATATAGGTACAGAAGAATTAGGACCACACCTTTGGATATGATAGTTTCTACCTATTTATATGTGCATAGTATCACAGATATTTTAAATGTACAACATCATTATATTCTTTCTAGGTGATGCACATCTATCGCACTTGTTACAGTATTGTCAATACCGATAACTGCTCTGTCTCCATCAACCTGGATAACATCATATTCATCATAATAAAGATTAAATGCTCTATCTGTATCATAATCAACATTAAGAAGCACTCTTACCTTATCACCGGCTTTTATATCAGATATGTCAGTTTCAGATTCTTCATTGCTTTCACCATCAGAACTGTCGCCTGCTGATACAATACATCCGTCATTAACCCAGCCTGTTCCATCGTCAATAAGATATGGATTGGAAGCCCAGGGAATAACCCTTGTTATTCTTCCGCTATTAAATCCGGCTGATGGTGTGAGTGCAGCTTCTGATGTAGATGCGGCATATATTGCATTATATTCAACATATTCTCCTATCTCATGCTGCAGCTGCTCTGTATCATCAGCACCGGCATTATTATCTTCATCCGCATTATCATTATCTTCAACACCATCATTCCTGTGATCATACTCATTCGCTTTTGTAAGTCTGTCATAGACTTCATCATACATTATGTCATAATCTACTCTTGTGCCATCATTTAAATAGTAGTCACTAGACTCCTGCGACATAGCGAATTTATCCTCGCATATCTCACCATCATCATTCCAATGTGCTTCCCAGATAAGCGCGCCATGTTCTATAAGCTCATCTACATTCATATAATCGTTTAACCAACTGTGGCTTGCATAGATACCCTTTGCTGTTATGTCACATAATGCATCAAGCCATTCAATTGCAAGCTCCTGTGTATAATGATAATCAATGCCATGTTCTGCCTTATATCCGTCTGCATCCTCTATGTCGAGATATAATCCCATTGTTGGATTACACTTGTTATACCACTCTCTGATGTGCGCAGCTTCGCTTAATGATTCATCATTGTTTCCTGCATACTGATAAATATATAATCCGTATGGGATACCCCTCTTCTCACACTCATCTATATATGTCTGTGCCATGCTGTCGCACTGTCCGCACTCGCTGTCGTCTTCGCTTAAGTCATTGCCATAGGCGCAGCGGATAATCACGTAGTCAAAATTAGTTGCAATGTAATCAAAATCAAGTTCTCCCTGGTGTCTGCTTATGTCTATTCCTTTTTTCATAGTCTTATTCCTCGCTTTCTTTTTATATATTTCCGCTATGTGCGCATAAAAATAGCACACATAGCGATTACTACATGTGCTCATTAGTTAATATATGTTTTATTGTTACTTACCTCTGGTACTGCCTTGTCCTCTGCAAGCTCATCATCATCTGGAAGCTCATCTGTATATTTACTTAGAAACGTCTTTACGTATAACCATAATTTCTTAACAGGTAAACCGCATAATGCCATATTTTTTAATATACTTACAGTTTCATATGCTATATAGAGCAATGCAATAAATCCTGAGATTCCGATACTATTTCCGATATGCTGTCTTATTTCCTCCGGTAGGAATCCAATCATATTAAAACCTGTTATGTAATCTACAATTACAAGTAGCATTATTGATATAACCATTGCACACTTTCTTATTGCGCCATCGATGCCAAAGCAGCTGTTAAACTTGTGTTCTTTAACTGCTCTTAATACTCCAAATATCGTATCAATAATTACTGCTATAATAACTAATTGTATCAACTTATTGTGTGCGGCAGCTACGTATATTTCTCTCATCGTCATCATAATTACTTATCCTCCTATAAACTTTACTGTATCTTTTCTTCACTTATCATAAACGATAAGACTGTCATATCAGCTGCACTCAATGCATCATATCTTGAATCTTCAAGCTTATCAAACTCTGATATATTGATTTTGCTGATATCTTTTAACACATCTGTCTTGGTATCCATAAACTCATTGTACTCATTAGCGAAAGCTGACTGGATTTCTTCTGATATATGGTATTCACCATTATTTATAACAGCTTTTCCAGATTCATCTTTATCAGCATACATTTCTATAAGCTTTATTCGATTGCTCTCGATAATCTTATTCTCTTGCTCAATTCCAGCCATATTCTTAGATATAGCATAAGATATCTTAAATGGCAGCTTTTTTATTGATATGCTGCGTAATTTGTCATATAGCTCACTAATATCTTTAAATGTAAGATTCATTCTGCTCCTCCTTTACTTTACAAGTGATAACGCCTGTATGTAGAACTCGGATATTTCCGCATCACATGTCTTCTTGTTCGCAATGTATAAATCCTTATTCTGGATTGTGAAGCTCACGTGTGGCTCAGCACCTGAATCGGACACATCTGCTGACAGGTATACCACTGGCACTCTCTCCTTATGAGTTGTAGTACTTCCTTCGTAATCTGCTACATCCTGCTCTACATAGCTGTATCCTGACATTGAAATTGTTTTTGTTAAATCTAACATAATTTGTTCCTCCTTAAATTTAAAATATTATAACTTTGCAGCTATCCAGTTGCTTAATTCAACCCATCCACCTCCTGACCAAATATAATAATAATCATAGCAATAACAGCTACCTGTGCTTATATGCATGTCGCCATGCTGTATATAAACTGTTCCATCAAAGAAACCATTTGACCATGCATGGCTACTTGTGCCTAACATTATTGAGCCACCTCCATCAGGTCCAAAATGCCATCCGTGTTTTACTGTTGAACCGTTATAATCAACGCCCAATCTCACATAATATGTAGTTTCTGGTGAAGCATATAATCTTAAATCCTGGTTTGTTGCTTCTAATCTTGCTCCTGTTGCGGTGTTACTTCCGTAAGATTGCGGACCTATTTTCAACACTGATGAAGCGACAATTGTTCCTGCTTTAACACTCCCTCCTGTTGATATACCATTTGGGTCAATTGTAGTGTTCGCTTCTATACCTCCACCCGAGAAAGACATTGTTAGTTTCATAGGTGTTAATTTGAATGCATATTTAGTTGTAATTAAATTAATTCCATACGGAGCAAGTTTAATGGATGAATCCTGATATGATAGTATAATTTTGTTTTCTTCTTTACTCGAAGTGGTTATATTAATACTACCGCCTGTAATTTTTGCATTAGTGCAATTTAAATTAGAACATGTTATTGTTCCATCTGCAGCTATCTTCGTATATGTGGAATCCAGCGTAAAACGATTGGACTTAAGGCTAATGGTATCCGCAGATGCATTTAACATGGCAACAACCTTGTTGTTATCTGTTTTATTAAGTTTAAGTTCCAGTGAAGCAGATGTTGCCTTTGTCTGTTTGTCAAAATCGGTCTGGCTTACTTTTAAGCTTATAGAATCTTTAACCTGCTTGATTGTGGAATCTATTGTAGTTTTAGTATAATAATTGCTGAATTTAACATCTACAGTTGACACCTGCCCATTTGTAGCGAATGAGGAATTGATTGCACTGTATAACTCCGATGAGCTATTCTTGAAATCACGTTTCATCTGCTCAGTTGTAGTGTAGTTATTGAACTTAGTGTCAATATCTTCAGGAGCTGGTGACCAGTCTGTGGCTTTGTTGCCTTTTTCAATCTTTAGATTCTTAAACTGATACCATACTCCTGTACCACTGTTCATTCCTGTAATGTACAGTAACTGTCCTGTTGAACTAGAAAGTGTTGTGGCTGTTTTAATTATCCATATCAACTTATTCCATTGATTAGCCTTAATTTGTCTATTTACAGCAGTACTACTACCCATGAGATTATCAGTACCATTACCTTGCAGTAAATCTAAGTTCATCACAGTATTCACATTTGATTTAACATCAAATGATACTGTATATACTGTGTTAGGTTCATATTTAGAACGTCCTATGCGTGTATATTCAATGACAGACCATCCTGACTGTGCTGTGGAATTCCTCAGTAGTTTACAAGTTCTGATATTATTTTCTACTATCTCTGATTGTGTATGTCCGCCTGACTTCATTGACCAACCCCATCCAGTTGTTCCCTGATTAGTGGATTCAGCTAAATTTCTTCCGCCAACGCTTATGCCTTCGGGTGTACTTCCTACTGAATATGAATTAGTTACAGTACCGTTTGTATATTTTATGGTTATACGTGTCCATAAATATGGTGCTGCTGCACTTGTGGACGGAACGGATGTACTCCAGGTTCCTGTAGGAGCTGTTGTACCTGACGAACCTGCCTGATATGCAACTGCTGTACTAGCTATTCCATTCCCAGCTGCCCCAGTGTCGCCCTTATCACCTTTTACGCCCTGAGGTCCTTGTGAGCCTGTCGCTCCTTTGTCTCCTTTAGCACCTGTGTCACCTTTTAATCCTTTATCGCCGTATACGCCAATAACTCTTTTAGATGTGCTTATTGTACTATTATTGGTATACGTCACAGTCTCATAATTCCACAAATATTTATTAGAAGCGGTCAGAGTTGGGATAGAAGTAACCCATGATGTAGGTGCAGTTGTGTTTGTGGTAGATACTGCATAATATTCTGTAATACTTTTTATACCAACTCCAGTCGGACCAGGTACTCCCATTGCTCCAGTGTCGCCTTTAGCTCCTTTATCACCCTTCGCTCCGGTATCGCCATAAGAACCTATAATGCATGGCGCAGTTGTGCTAGCGGTTGTGCCATCTGTATACTTAACCACTTCATAATTCCAAAGATATTTTTTGCTCGATGATACTGACTGAACTGTTGTTGTCCATCCAGAAGTTGATGCTGTTACATTAGAAGATGCATTGGTAGCTAAATAGTAATTTACCACCTGCCCTATACTTTTACCATTTTGACCATTAGTTCCATTAACACCATCTTTACCCGCAGCACCAGTATCTCCTTTTACACCCTGAGGTCCCTGTGGACCTTGTTGACCCTTATCGCCTTTTGCTCCTGTACTACCGGTTTTTGCTACGGCAAATGAAAACTTCTTATTAATCGTGATTCCATCAACACTAACTGGTATTATCGCTTCGCAAGTAGCTGTTATAGTTGCCGTTGTTTTGAATGTCACTGTAGGTGATGCTGTATTATTGTTAGACACTGTAGCTGTTATTCCTGTAGGACAACTTATGTTGCTCACATTTAAGCTTATACATGATTTCTGACCGCAGAAAGCAACTACCTGTGTTGTGCATGTAAGGCCTGCCTGTGCTCCCGATGTATTTCCTGTAAATGCATATGCTTCGCTTGTAAGTATTACAGAATATGCATCTGTAACATCAATCATTGATATCTGGCTTGATGCTTTAACTGCCATTTTGACTATCACGCTCCTTCCTTTTTATCCTTCAAGCTGACATGTATAAATCTGGGTATTGTTAACATCTGCAGCTGATACATTTATTGCACTTGCTGCTGAAATTAATGACGTTCCTTTATACCATTTGACTGTTCCTAAAGAACCGCATACTCCATTTGTGTTGATTGCCTGTTCAACTCCACCCTTATACACATGAGCCGTCAGAATTGTTGTTCCTGAATTGTTCTTGAATATTGTGCCACTACTCGAAGTGATACTTATAATTATCGCATCTGCTCCGGCTGCGCCTTTATCACCTTTATCTCCTTTATCGCCCTTACTTGATACGTAGGATAGAAGTTGTATGCTAACTGTGTAACCGGATACCGCTGTAACTTTCCATGTGCCAGTATTAGATGAGCCATCAAGATTGGTAAAAGTATCACCTACTACCGGTGTACGATTAAAATCATCTGTAGTGCAATTTACAGTAGCACTAACGATTGTGAATGTACCATTCCAATTTCTTGTCGGTTGAAGTGATTTAAGACCTGTGGTTCCAGTTTCACCTTTAGTACCCATGGAACTTACGCTGAACAACTCCGTTACAGACTTATCAGAATATGTTATAAGTGTTCGCGTCCATAAAAATTGCCCTGCCTTTACACTCGGCATATCTTTCAACCATGTACCTGTTGGTTTGACTGTTCCACTTGTTCCAACCTGGTATGTCACCTCTGATTTTTCAACAGACACTACAGAATCAACCTTATCGTTAATGTCATTGATAGTATCTTCCACACTCGCGCCTGTACTTGAAAAATTCATACTTTCGGCTGATATTTCAAGCTTATATCTACCTGATGAATCTTTGTAGAATCTCAGATAATTATTGCTGTCGCCGAATGCGAGCTGTCCATCTTTACCAAGATATATACCTCTTGTGGTATTAAGTGCCGATTCCTTTACACCCGAATATATAGCTTCGTCAGTTATGTTAAAACCAGCAATGGTAGCATCAAACGCAACCAAATCATCCACTGCGATCTTTGTAGCTGTGATTGACTTAGCACGAATAATACTACCATTTAAGCTGTTATATTCAGTTTGTTCTGCCTCAACATCCATACCATCGGTGTTAAGTTTGTAATAAAGGCCATCGTCACCCTTTATCACCAATTTTTCAGCAACAATGGTATTTCCCTCTATCAAATCACCTTTTATGGTAACACCTATAAGTTCTCCGGTTATCTGCTGGTCACCAACAACGACATTCTTTATAAGACCTGAATGAGCATAGAAATATTCCATTGCTGCTTTTCCGATATTTGAAAAGTCTATGTTGGCATATTTAATATCTGCTGTCTCTGATTTTAAATAATTATTATATATATTCTGTAACTCATTGTTAATAGATGCAATCGTTTCTGCCTGTACTGTATTAGCCTTAACCCATTCCGCATCAACTTTCTTAGCTATAAGCTCTTTTGCCAACATCAAATCCGAATATATTCTCTTATTCTGCTGTGTTGTTGGTCCTTTGAAGTCTACTTCCTGCTCTGTCTGTGTCTTACCATAAGATGTTATAGTCATAGCAAGACCACCATCATATTCCTGCTGGATGTTCATCACAGGCACCTTGTAGGCATCTTCACCATCTTCCACAGTAATCATATCCCACGGATCCAGGCGAACATCTCCTAATGTCTTAACAGATGCACCCCTGTAACTGAACCCACTAAGCTTCTTAAAGATATTATCAAGCCTGTCCTGTGTCATAAATGGATTATCAAATGTAACACCAAGTATTCCACCGCCAGATGTTAAAGTTGTAGAGTTATCAACATTACATGATAACTTTTCCAGATTATAATTGCTTTCATCTTTCTCAAAGCTCATTATCCTTGTCACATCCAGCTTATAATCCACATCTGAATACCACTTAATAACAATAGTTCCTGTTCTGTCAACACATGCAAAGCCACCTGCCATAGAAGCGATATATCCTATCATTTCCCTGTATGTATATCCAACTGGCTTAGTATCTATCATAATAGACGAATCTATGCCACTCACATCAGCAGGAACACCGCACCCAGCACTTATCTCATTCATAACAGATAATGCACTTGCCGGATAAGAAAGTTCAGATACATATACTCCTGTAGTCCTCATCATTCTGTCATATGCCGTAAATGTGGTTGTTGCCTGGTCACTTGTAGGATGTTCTGCTGTAAATAATCCAACAGGTACATATTCATACTTTCCAGTAGGAAGTTTCAATCCTATCTCTATAGGTATCTCTGTATTTTCGAACAGCTCACCTATCTTCTTAATAGTAAGTTCTATCTTGGCAGACACTGCCGAACCTAACTGCAGGTATTCTTCAGAACTGCTTGAAGTTTCATAACTGAGTTTCTTAAAGTTAGCATATACCCATTTATCATTAATCTTAAGACGTCCCCTGAATGTTCTGGAAGGACTTCTTATCGTAGCTTTATACGCATCAGATACATTGTTATACATAGGCTTATCTCCTATTCAATCATGAATTCAAGTGCTGCCATATTCTTAGATGTTGGTACATCATACTTATCTGTATCGCACATTTCAAGTACGCTCATTGGGATAGTCATAATCTCAACTTCAACATCAAGATTAGCTATATCATCCAGCTCCTTAAGCGCCTCTTTCTTGACCTTTTCACTAGGGAATACAATCTCATTGTCTTTCCATTCATACTCACCATTCTTATCCTTGGATGCCTTTTCATCCAGGACTTTCTTATTCTGTGCAGCTGCAGTGTCACACTCTGCTAACAATACCTTTAAGTTCTTGGCTATTGCATAATTAAGCTTTACTGGAAAATGGGCATTAATACCCTGTAATGCCACTGCCTTATTTCTTATATCACTAACTTTCAATGTCTGTTTCATGTTAATCTCCTTACTGTTGTATCAATGATACGCTTGCACTCCTGTAATAGAAGATACCATCACTCAGTTCTCCTAGCACTTCTTTGCTAAGTGTACCTCTGTATGTTGTTATTGTTATATCCTGTCCATCATCATGAAATGTTACAGGGAAGAAGCCGGCAATCAGCTTATCCTTTATAAGTACCAGTTCCTCTTCTGTTAACACTCCCCATCCAATAGACAGTGTTTTCTTCTCGGCTACTACATCTCCTAACATAGTTCCGTCCAATGCTCTGCCAGTTGATGAAGACCATATGATTTCATCATCAACCTTTAAACTTACCGGTGCAGGAAGTTCCACACCACCAGCCTGTATTATCATCACATCACCCTTTCAAAAAAGGACCTATGTGCTATTACACACATAAGTCCTCTGCATTTAAGTTACAATATCTCACATTTTCCTGTCTGCTTTGTATGCTCGTTAATCTTATCAACTACATACTTCTTAAGGCTCTTTCCATCTAACTGTATATCAAGATCTAATGTTTCCAGTATCTTAAGGATCTGCTTAAGAATACTTATAGCTTCGGCTAACAGTTCAGCACTAGATGCCATATCTGCTGCCTTTTGTGCCATTTCAAGCAATTTATCCTCAGGTGCAACAACTTCTCCCTGGTGTTTATTATCACCAATCATTGCAAGCTGTGGAGTGTTTGGCTTTACATATCCACCTTCTGCAAGGTATGGAATACTGCCAAATCCAACTTCCGGTAAATCAAACCCGAAATGGTCACCACCTATAACTGGTACCCAGTCAGGTACATCAAAGCTTAAAGCATTCACCCTGCGGACTATCCAGTTAATACCACTTTCTAATCCATCAAGCATACCATTTATAAGTCCTATTACCATATTAATAGGCCCTTTGGCGATATCTACAATGCCACCAAATATATTATCAAATGCATTTATAATTCCATTCCATACATTTGACCAGGCACTACTAAACGTATCTCCAACGAAATCTACAATATTCCATAATGCATCTTTAATTCCGTCAATTACTGAAATAACTGCATTAAATATTGCCATAAGCACTTTATCAAATACTGACTTTATCGAAGATAATATATTTCCTATCGCAGTAAATATATCTTTTAGTAAATTAATCACTATATCTACAGTACCTTTAACCAGATTTACTATAAGAGAAACAATTACTTTTATGATACCCCATATAGCCTCAAGACATCCTTTAATGATATCCTTTATGCCTTGCATACACTTATCAATATCACCTGTAAATATTCCGTTAAGGAACTCTATTACACCTTTGAGTATATCCAAAACACCTGTTACAATTTTTGTTATTGCACTAATTGCGCCAGAAATAATTGCAACAATTTCATCAAAAGATGGGCCTAATAAATCTATCACAAAGCCTATTACATTTTTTATTAAATCATATAATTCCATTATAAAATCTGTGATAGTTTTAAAGAATGGTGTTATATATAAATCTGTCCAGTCTTTAACATCTGTCTCATGCTCTTTTAGATAACCTGCTACTAATAAAAAAGCATCTCCTATGGAATTTATGACATCGACAACAATGCCACCTGTCCATTCAGCTATAGGCTTAAAGAAGTTATCCCAAGCAGATTCAAACACCGGATTAAATACATCTAATACCGTGTTAAGTAATTCAAAAGCATCTGCTAACGTATTAATATAAGTCGGTATTAAATCTTCTATATACCAGCTTGCCAGTGGAACTAACACATTGTAATAAGCCCATTCCAATCCAGAAAACAACTTTTCTGTTAATGGTTGTACCGCTCTCTTGAGATTATCAAGTGATGATACAAGATTATCAAATGATATTGCCTTTAATGGTTCTAGGGCTTTCTTTACCTTGTCTGCCATATCGGATATTGCACTTGATACATTCGCTGTACTTCCACTTACATCCGGTACAAGATCTACACTTCCAATACCTGATGTTGAATCTGTACCTGAACCCAAAGAGCTACTATCATCCGCTGTAAGCTTATTTATCTGGTCAAAACCTGCAAGGGACTTCTCAATATCCTTTGCTGTCTTCTTAGCTGCATCTCCTATTCCACTTACATTATCTGCAGCACC
>OOCP01002096.1_pt1 | contig 17848 bp, 10 predicted proteins | sample 1671511 | NCBI WGS metagenome assembly OOCP01 (sample SAMN06348164, study PRJEB24527) | human gut metagenome | biome: human gut; feature: ankylosing spondylitis patient; material: feces | host: Homo sapiens | place: China | collected 2015-10 | reverse complement strand
CGGTGCCGATGAAAAAGATGTTGATTATTCTGACAAATTGAATAAACAGGTATCTGCTGACTGGAAAGCAGATGTAAAAGCAGGAAAGAAAATCTATGCTAAGTTATCATATTATCATTATGACGATGATTATAACAAGCAGAGTGGTGAAGTAAAACTTGCATTTACATTAAGTGACAGTTACAAGAAATCAGAAGATTATGAGCAGTATGCAATATATAAATATAAAACTGATGATGACAATGCATATGTTGTCACAAATGACGATTATTTATATTCAGGATTAACAACTGTTGACAATGCGTATTCAATAGGTTTATACACATATCAGTGGTATAAGGCCGATGCATCAGGAGAATATAAAAAGTTAGATTATACATCAGATTCAATTAATTTGAAAAATTCAAATGTCATTGATCCTGAAAGCAAGACAGATGACAAGTTAAAATGTATTGCTACAGTAAAATATGGTGGCATTGAAATTCAGTCAATTGAGTATGATTACACGGTTTATAAGGTAGCTTCAGATTCTTTATATACAATGGATGATGATTATTCAGAGTATAGCTGGGCATATGCAAAGAAAGATGGAAAAGCCGTATTAAACAGCGGATATGAAGCCATAAACGGAGCAACAGCAAAATATACATGGCAGAAGTATGATGAGAAGGAAAAAACATACAAGACAGTAGATGGACAGTCAGGCAAAACACTTACAATAGATAAGTGCACAGATGCGGACTATGTAAGTTATAGAGCACAGATACAGATTTCTGTTGGAGAGTGTTTATATACTTCATTTGAGAAAACTATCCAGCTTGTAGAAAATCCACCATACTCTGTTAATAATAAGACAGGATATGGCAAAAATGCAGAGAAAGATGATGCAGATGGAAAATATTATTCACAGTACAGCTTATCAAATAATGTTGTACCGGGTGATACAGACAATATGACTGTAGATGTAAAAGCAGATACAGGATATTCACTTACATACACATGGTATGAGTACAAGGATAAAAAGTGGGAAGAGATAACTGATGCCAAGACTAATGTTTACTCAAAGAAATTTGAGACAGCAGATTTTGACAGCACTACATCTAAGCAGTATAAGTGTAAGGTAACAGCCACAAATGGTACTCTTACATATGACAAGTCATCTTTTACTTTCATTGAAAACAGAGATCCTGAAATGTATGAGGATTATTCAAATGTTAAGTATGGAAGTGCATCAAGATATAATGCAAAAGACAATGCACTTAAAACAGCAATAGGTTCATCTGCAACACTTTCAGGACCTAAGGTATCTGTGAATAGTCAGTACCAGCTCAATTATCAGTGGCAGAAATTTACTAAGATTGATAAAGATGAGTACAAATGGACTGACATAAAAGATGCAACAGCAGATACATACGCTATCGCAAGTGTGACAGATACTGCTGAAAAATCAGATTTTGGTGAGTACAGACTTAAGTATAACGCATACAAGGCAGGAACGACTGATCTTACAAATGCAAAATCAGTCGCATCCGGAGAGTTCTATGTAAATCTTGAGCAGTTTAATGGATTTACGGCAGCACTTCCAAAGAATACTGAGGACAATTATACTCTTGAAGTAGGAGGAACCATCGACCTCGGTGTAATTGCTTCTATTGCAAATACAGAAGCTAACAATCAGAAATATGACATAGCATATCAGTGGCAGAAATATGACAGCAAGACAAAGGCATATACAGATATTAAAGATGCCACAACAGCGGATTACAAGAAAGAAAACATCACAGCAGATGATTTTGGAAAATACAAATGCGTTATCACTGTTATTGACAAGACGACAAAAGCAGTAATAAGTGATGTTAAGCCAGCAGAATTTGAGTTTAATATCAAACAGGCTGTTAAGGCTGAAAATGATACTTTAACAGTAAAATCAGAGTCATCATATGTTGTCAATCACAAGAATGTAGGTGACAATGTAACATTAAGCGTAGCTGCTGAGACAGCAGATGCTGCAAAATATCCTCTTACTTACAAGTGGGAGAAGATTGAAAAAGACTCATACAGTGATTCATATGGCAAATATGTTGATGTTATGGGATCAGACGGAAAAGCAGTTTCAACTGCTGACTATGCTTTAAATATAGCGGATGAAAATGCATTTACAACATATCGTTGTACTGTTTCAAACGGTGCTCACAGCCAGAAAGTTACCTTTAATGTTTTAAAGAATGATAATTTCTATGCTTATGCAGCAGCAACAAAATCAGATAATAAAACATTCATTAAGAAAGCCGGCGAAAGCGTAAAGATGCAGGTCGTAAACGGCTCTGATGATGCAGCAGCTACATTCAGCTATAAGTGGTATGCTTGTAGTTCTAATCACAGGTCTTATAAGAACGAAGACGATGACGATTGGTACACTATCGGTGACGGTTATGTGCAGAAGAGACTTGCAAATACAACATCAGTTTATGAGATTTCATCTCTTACGGATGCAGATTTTGATGTAAATTATTATTATTGTGAAGTTAAGAACGAACTCACAAAAGAGACAAAGACAGTAACATTCTATGTAAAGAAATATGACACAACAGACATAACATTTACTGACCTTGACGGAATATATGACAGCTCAGATACATCAGATATTTATGTTGAACTCGGTTCATCAAAAGAGTTTGGTGCAGTTGTTAAAAATCCTGAGTCAAAGAACTTTATTTACAAATGGTCATTTGAAAAACTTCATAAAGATAATACATACTATGATTATGATAGAGCAAGAGCACTTGACTGCACAACAGAAAAGCTTACTCTTTCAAATATCACGGAAGACAATTTAGGAACATATACACTTCGTATTTACGAGGGAAGTGCAGCAGATGATGATGCACCTGTTATCACTCACCATTTCGAGGTATCAAAGAAAGATGCAGCAGCAAAGAAATTTGAGTTAAGCGGTGCCGGAAACGGACAGACAGATTACTATCGTTCAGTAGGTGGAAATGTTACATTTGCGACAGAACTCAGTACAGAGTCAACAGATACCGTAACATATCAGTGGTATCAGGGCGGATATTATGATGATGACGATGATACATATAATAAGGGAGATGCCATATTAGGCGAGACTGGTTCTTCACTTAACCTTACAAACTTAAGAAAATCTGACTTTGGTAAATATACTTGTGTTGCTAAAGCAGGTAAATTAATAGACTTTATTACATTTAGTGTATCAGAGGCAGATGCTATCACAGTTGACTGGAATAATGATGAATTTGACATTTATGGCGGTGGTGCAAGTTACAACAAGACAGTTAAGGCTAAGATTGGAGATTCAACAAATCTTACAGCGGTTGTGACAAGTGCAACAGGTGATGCTATCTCATATCAGTGGTATGAAGAGAATTTGGAAGATACACACTATAATTTCTACGCAAAAGATAATGTAGAAAAAGGTGCATATAAGATTATGCAGGGTCAGACAACTGACACACTTGCACTTAACCAGATGACTAAAGATGCATTTAAACGCTATAAGCTTGAGATTACAAATGGCGGATATACAGTAAATGTTTACTTTACGCTTGTTCGTACAGACCTGCCTAAGGTAAGTGTTAAGGCTGACAAGACAAGTCTTGAAAAGGGTGAGACAGCAGTTCTTACTGCAAAGGTTACAAATCTTGGAGACAAGACAGCAACATATCAGTGGTACAAGAATGGCAAGAAGATTGATGGTGCTACGGCAGCAACATATACAACAGAAGCACTCTTTAGTGATTTAAATGAACTTAAAGATGATGAAAAATCTGTTACATACAAATGTGAAGTATCAACAGATATTGACAAGGTTTCAGATGAGATTTCCATCAACTTTGCAGGCTGGGGAACTATAAGCCAGACTAAAGATTTTGTCATGAAAGGTGATACTGTAGACATCGGTATAAAGATGAAAGAAGCCGGTGACTGGAAGTACACATGGTATAAGAAAGACGCAGTCAGTGATGAGTATGTAAAAGTACCGGAAGCTACATCAGCTACAATTTCTGCAATCGCAACAAGTGATGACAGCAAGAAACTTGATAATAACAGATATAAGGTAGTAGCAGAAAAAGGAAGTGATGAGACATATGTTAGTTATTATGCATATGCAGATGTAGATGTATTTAATATATCTGACATGACTACACTTCCTTCAGGAAAGGTTGCAGCATACAATAAAGATGCTGATGAAGAGACAAACTACAATCAGTACTTTGGTTATGGTATTGATGGTGCATCTAAGCTTAGAATGACATTCAGCAAAGATTCAAATCTTTATGACAGTAATGCAGCATTATATGTATTTGAGCTTGATACACAGAAGATTCATCGTTTTGACGGTTATGACCTTGCAGGACGCACATATGTATTTGACAGTGGTAAGTGTGTATTTGAACTTACAAGTGCAGGTTCAGATAAATATACATCAGGAACTGACGGCTTTACAGTTGAAAAGGCAATCAATCCTGACATTGATTACTCAACACTTTCTGTAAGCAAGAAGAGTGTAAAACTTAATGCAGGCAAGAGTGCAACAATCACATACAGAGCACTTGACAACTTTGGTGATACAACTAAGGTTACAGCTAAGACATCTAACAAGAAAGTTGCAACAGTTTCTGTTGCAGCAGGAAAGGTTACTATCAAGGCTGCAGGCAAAGCTAAGGGAGCAGCAACAGCTAAGATTACTCTTAAAAACGGAACTAAGAAAGCAACTATCAAGGTTACTATCAACAACCCTGTTAAGAAAGTAAAGGCTGCCAAGAAGAAAGCCACTGTTAAGAAGAAAAAGACAGTTAAGCTTACATTCAAGGTAACATCTTACAACAAGGCTAAGAAGACATCTGATAAGATTACTTACAAGACATCTAAGAAGAAAGTTGCTAAGATTACAAAGAAGAAAGTTTCAAGCAAGAAGATTATTGTCTCAGTTAAGGGTCTTAAGAAGGGAACTTCTAAGATTACAGTAACTATAGGCAAGAAGAAAGCTGTTGTAACAGTTAAGGTTAAATAATAACCGGCTCTTAAAGCAGTGAATATTTCTTAAATAAACGCACATCTTAAGATGTGTAAAGAAAAATACCATCGGCTGGCATTTGCCAGCCGGTGGTGTTTTTTGATTGTCAGGCAGATATTTGTTGTATGTTCGGTTGTCTGTTTATAATACTATTAGCTGTTATCACAGCATATCAGAAAGAAAATGCCTGATGGTGCTAAAATATAGTTTCAAGTTTCTCTAAGTCAAGTTCCTTTTCAGGTGCAAATACATCTGAGGTAAGATAGTTTACAAGGGATTTTATAAACTGTTTTACTTCAGTACTTTCTGCTATTTCTCCAAGTTTTGATGTGCATACCATAAGTTTTCCGTCACCAGCTTTTCCTTCAAAGAGGATACCGAGTTTATGGTTTCGCTCAAAGTTATCTGCCATCTGTACTATAGGTCTGTAATCTTTATCGGTCACATCATCAAGTATTGCACAACGGCTGTGAGATACTATCTTATACCACTGAGGGGTTGAGTATCTGTGTGTGGCAAAATCGTTAAGTGCAGGGTGACTGCTGTCGATGAGGAGCCCCATTGTGCCTACTGCGACAGGTTTTTTCATCCATTCACATATATCCCTGAACATCGGGTAACACCAGAAGTCAGTACAATAAAATCCCTCAAGGCTTTCTTTTACTTCATTTGGCATAAAGAGAACCTTTTTGCCCTGCTTAAGGAGTGATTTTGTTTCAGTAAATTCATTTGTTATAAATACCTGATTATCACCTTCACCTATGCTTGCGATATTTTCAAGTGATAAAACATCATCATTGACAGGATAGCAATAAAGTTCATATTTATTTTTGTATGATGTGCCGTCAACCATAAGGATAAGGTCATACACGGCGGTTTTGTCCGTCTCAGGCATTGCAAAGGAAATCCCGCCAAGCTGAACAAGTTCTTTTGCTCCGTCAGGAATTTTCACATCACCGCTTGTTACCACGCTTGTTTCACCGTTTACGGCAAAGCCCGTGGTTTCTGCGGCACTTACATCACGGCGGATAAGTTCATAGTGAAGTTTTTTGCCGGTGAGTTTTTCAGGATTGTAATATCTTATGGCAAGGTCAGCTTTAAAGTTTTCACCTGAGGTGTAGACATATTTTTCAAACTGTGCAAGGAGTATTGCATCTGAACAAAAGCCAGCCCATTCTTCAGGTGTTATATGACCCTTGCTGTCCATAAATGCATCAAGTATTCCAACAAGTGCCGTACCCTGTCCCGGAAAGTCCTGAAGATCGAGTATCTGGTAACCTGCTACAAGACTGCTTCTTGCGGCAGCTTCAAGTTCTTCTTTGTAGCATTGTACTGATAACATACCGCTTGCATAGAAGAAGTCGTCTGCCTGGTCGAGCATACCTTTCTTGTCAAGGTTATCCCTGAATACCTCAAAGTTTCTTGCTTTCAATACACCGGTATATTTAGGTATTTCCTTAAAGTTTGGATATACGGCATACTGACCGATTTCATGTGTCACGACAGGGATGTGTGGTATGAGCGGTCCGTCTGCACTTGCCGCCTTGACTTTTTTTACACCCGTTCCGTACTGGATTTCAATCTCCTCACCTGCATCGGTGCCATTGCCGGAGGTTTCATCATCAGGAACTATTTCCTTATCATAATTGTGTGTTGTTGATGGTTCTTCCCACTGGATATGACCGAGAGGTGCATCACACATACCATAAGAACCTCTTATAAGACGGTTCTTGCTGAAACGGACACCGACAAAGAAATCGTCTTCAGGCAGAAGAACCGGTGTGTGCTGGAAGTTGTTTGAACCCTGTGTGTATAGGTGGCGGTTGTCTACATTGCGGTAGCCCGTGATTATTTCAGCCATACGCTCTTTGCTGCCCCAGAGTTCATTTCCGAGTGACATCATGCAGTAAGAGGCATGGTTTCCAAAAGTATTTAACATACGAAAGCCTTCTTCGATAAGATAATTCTGCTCGGTTTCGTTGTGGTTTTCATCACCCGGTGCTGTGAGTGTTCCCCAGAATGGAAGTTGTGGTTCCATGTAAATGCCGAGCAGGTCTGCTGCGATAAAAGCTGCTTCAGGCGGGCAGCAGGTATGGTATCTGTAGTGGTTTATGCCGTAAGACTTTGAAATCTTCATAACGCGTATCCACTCGTCTACATCAGCGGGAACTGCACCTGTAAGTGGAAATACAAGTCCGTCATGTTTTCCACGGAGAAATGCCGGCTCACCGTTTATAAGGAATTTAGTCTCGGTTGTTGAAAACTTTCTAAGACCAAAAGTAGTGACTGTCATTTCGTCTGAACCGCATAAAGAAATCTCAAGACGGTAGATAACAGGTGTGTATTCGCTCCATAAAACGGCATCTTCACCGAGGAAGTATTCAAACTCTGCCGTGCTTTCACCTTTTGCAAATATAACCTGAATCTCTGCTGCCGGTGCTTTTATACCTGTGTCTCCATTTATGTCCGTAAGAAAAGCATTGACATTTAAAGTGACTTTCTTATCCTCCGCTGTGTCATTAACTGTTTTTAATATGACAGTCACGGATTTTTTGTCAACATCAGGATAAGTTTTAACATCTGAAATATATATTTTATCAAATATGCGGAGTGAAATTTCACCTATGATACCGTTCCAGTTAGTCTGTGTGTCCGGTGAAGTGAGATGACCGCCTTTTGTAGGGTAATTCACATTAGACACAAGCACGGTTATCCTAAAATCAGTCTTTTTAACAAACCTTGTAATATCGTAATAATGCGGTGTCGTGAGACTGTCAAATTCACCTGCAAAGGTATCGTCTATCCATATTTTTGTAAGTCTTGTTCGCTCCAAAAAAAGAAAGATATTTTTATCTGTATCGCTCTCATCAATATGTACATCTTTAGAGTACCATGCATATCCCTCAAAAAGATAAGGGTCGGTCAGAAATCCCGTTTCCTTTTTATCACTGAAAGTTCCTTTTTTGGCAATAGAAGTGGTTCCCGGAAGAGTGATAGTGTCATTTTTTGTTTTGTCAAATAATCTTGCTTCAATTCCCTTTTTGTCAGGGTCAAGTTCAAAATTCCAAATTCCTGATAAATCAATTTTCTTAATCATTTAAGTCCTCCGTATCAATTATGATGTTTTCGCATTATCTTATTTATTATAAACGCTGATATAAGGGCTTTCAATATAAAAAGCCTACACAAATTACCTTAAAAAACTCAGTATGATGCAAGTGGCAAAAGAAAATATCTCCTTTTGATGGTGTAATATCGGTATTTTTATTGCAAGCCATTTTATAATGAGATATACTTAGATGTATATGAGTAATAATGGAAGAGTAAAGGTAGTTATTGAAAGCTGCATACTTCTGATAGCTTTAGTAATAGTAAGTTGTCTCTATACGGCAGAGCTTTCAAAAAGCAGAAATGTATTAAAAGAAGAAAATAAAAACGGTGTTGTGCATGAAGAAAAAAAGCAAAGTAAAACCGTAAAAAATGCTTTATTTGATAAGGATGATTATAAAGCGGAAGGATTTAAAAATATTACGGTTGTAGTGGATGCCGGTCATGGCGGAAAAGATGAGGGGGCGAGGTCAAATAACCGCAGATACAGAGAGAAAGATTGCAATCTTGCCATGGTAAAAAAGCTGAAGCAGATGTTAGACCAGACAGATATAAATGTTATATATACAAGGCTGGAGGATAGATATATTACTAAAAAGAGGCGGACTGTTATAGCAAATATGAAAAAAGCAGATCTGTTTATAAGCATACATTGCAATGCTTCAGACAATATTCATTCAAGGGCATCAGGCATCGAGACACTTTATGCAAAGCGTAAAGGTGATAACAGGCTTATGACAAACCGCAGATTTGCACATATTTTGTTAGATACCGTAGAGGCTTCTTCTTTAAATAAAGCAAGAAAATGTATAAGAAGAGAGGATCTTTTTGTACTTCGTCATACGGATATGCCGGCTGTTATAGTTGAGACAGGATATATGTCGAACAGAAAGGATATGAGTTACATAAATTCACAAAAGGGACAGTATGAGATTGCAGATGGAATTTATAAAGGTATAATAAAGACTCTTAAAGAAATGAGCAGGAGGAAGAAACGAGGATGACAAAAATTATAGTTGCCACAGGCAATGAAAATAAAATGAAAGAAATAAGACAGATAATAAAAAGAGATGATATTCAATTTGTATCTCTTAAAGACGAGGGACTTTCTGATGTTGAAATCGTTGAGGATGGAGATACATTTGAGGAAAATGCCATTATTAAGGCAAAAACGATAGCCGACATCACAGGCACTATTGTTATAGCCGATGATTCGGGACTTGAAGTTGATTATCTTGATAAGGCACCGGGAGTATATTCGGCAAGATATATGGGTGAAGATACTCCGTACACCGTAAAAAACAATCATATCATAGAGCTTCTTAAGGATGCCAGGGGCGGGGAGAGAAGTGCAAGGTTCGTATGCGTCATCGCCTGCGTTATGCCTGACGGAAATGTAATAACGACCAGAGGTACGATAGAGGGGCAGATAGGATATGAAGAAAAAGGTGAAAACGGATTTGGATATGATCCTATTTTTTATCTTCCTGAAAAGGGATGCACAACGGCAGAACTTTCACCTGAGGATAAAAATGAGATAAGCCACAGAGGCCGTGCACTTACGGCGATGTATAAAAAGTTGGAGGGAGTGTTATAGATGGCGATGAAGATACTTATTGTCAGTGACTCTCATGGAAATAACAGAAACCTGATACAGGCTGTCAAAAATATGTCAGGTACAATGGATATGATGATACATCTTGGAGACATGGAGTGCAGTCCTGACAGGATAAGAGAGCTCGTTGACTGTCCGGTCGAGCTGGTAAAAGGAAATTGTGATTATGGCAATGAACTTCAGGGTGCGAAGCTTATTCAGATAGGTGGGCATAAAGTATTTATAACACATGGAAATCACTATGGCGGCGAGTTTGGAATACCGACGATGAGAGAGATTGCAAAGGAAAACGGTGCAGATATAGTGATGTTTGGGCATTCACACAAACCTGTTATTGAAAAGAGTGGAGATGTGACAGTCATAAATCCGGGAAGTATTTCAAGACCGAGACAGGATGGATTCAGACCAACCTATATGGTTATGAACATAGAGGATGATGGCAGAACGGATTTTGTCCTTGTAACTATGTGATGCAGATGTAAGATACAAATAAAATTTTATAACCTGCATCTGAGATGCGGCAGCAATATAAAAACATAATACAAAACATTAATCCGTAACAGGAAATAATAGGGAATTTTCTAAAAATGAAACTGACAGAAAAAGAATTTAATTGGATAGTTGAATATATGCATAACCGTTATGGTATAGAGCTTGGACATAAAAGAGTATTGATAGAGGGACGGCTTGAAAATTATCTTTTAAAAAACGGTTATACGAGTTATGGTGAGTTTATCAACCGGATAGCTTCATCGCCGGATGGTGAAGAGGCAGGCGACATGATAAATATACTGACGACAAATCATACATTCTTTATGCGTGAATTCATGCACTTTGAATATCTTAGCAGATATGTACTTCCCTGGATAAGAGAAAAAAAAGCGGGGACAAAGGATGTAAGGATATGGTCGGCGGCAGCGTCAACAGGCGAAGAACCATATACCATAGCGATGATATTAAATGATTATTTCGGCATGGAGCCCGGTTGGGATACCCAGCTTCTTGCAACTGACATTTCAATGGAAGTTTTGCAAAAAGCAAGTGATGGGATTTATCTTACAGAACAGATAGAAAGTATTCCCGACAGATGGAAAAGACAGTATTTCAGAAAAATAAATGATGAGCAGTTTCAGGTAAGCAGAGAGCTCAGAAAACAGATTGTCTTTAAGAGGTTTAATCTTATGGATGACATAATGTTTAAGGGGAGATTTCAAGTGGTTTTTCTGAGAAATGTTATGATATATTTTGAGGATCAGACAAAGCTTAATCTTTTGAAAAAGATATATGACCATATGGAAGACGGCGGGTATCTTTTTATTGGTACGACGGAGAGTATAGATAAGATAAGATCCGGATTTAAGTATATACAGCCGTCGATATACAGAAAAATATAAGGTTATTTTCAAAAAATACGGGAGTAACTGACACAGGAAATGAGGGATTATATGAGGAGGGTAAAGGTTCTTGTAGTTGATGATTCGATTATGTTTAGAAAAATGTTGTCGGAATTTCTTGACGAAGATCCTGAGATAGAAGTCGTTGCCATGGCGGGAGATCCATATCAGGCAAGAGATATGATAATCAGATTTAATCCTGATGTTATGACACTTGATATAGAGATGCCGAGGATGAACGGTATAGAATTTATGAAAAAACTTATGCCGCAGCATCCGATGAAAGTTATAATGATTAGTTCGATGCAGCAGACACCGACGGATTATGCTATCTACGGGGCAGTTGATTATCTTCAGAAGCCGCATGACATGGACGGTGATGCGATATATAAATGGGTGCACGAAGAACTTATTGCAAAAGTAAAAGCGGCATATCATGATAAGCTTGCAGAGGAGAAGAAAAAGCAGATTGCGGTTTCTCCAAACAATATTAAAAGAAAATACAACAATAAAATAGTTGCGATAGGGGCATCTACCGGTGGGACGGAGGCAATACTCAGTGTTGTCAAAAATTTTTATCCCAATATTCCGGGAACGGTAATAGTGCAGCATATGCCGCCGGGATTTACAGAGATGTATGCAGCAAGACTTGACAAAGAATGCCGTGTTAAAGTCAGGGAGGCAAAGGACGGCGATCTTGTAGAGGATGGCAAGATACTTATAGCCCCCGGTGACAAGCATATGACGCTTATGCGTGAGAATGGCAGATATTATGTTAAATGTTTTGAAGCAGAAAAAGTAAACGGTCATTGTCCGTCAGTGGATGTTTTGTTCAAATCTGTTGCAAAAGCGGCGGCGAGTGATGCTGTCGGTGTTATACTTACCGGTATGGGCTCGGATGGTGCGAGAGGGCTTCTTGCTATGAGGAAAAGAGGAGCACATACTATCGGTGAGGATGAGAAAAGCTGTGTTGTTTATGGAATGCCAAAGGTTGCATATGACATAGGGGCTGTGCAATATCAGGAACCGCTTGAGAATATAGCATCAAAAATATATAATATTTTGAATACCATTCCATAGTAACGATGTCAAAACATCATTCCATAGTAATGATGTCAAAGCAAAACATCATTCCATAGTAACGATGTCAAAGCAAAACATCGTTCCATAGTAAAACTTTTTTATAGAAAACAGATAGAAATAAATATAAAAATTCCAGATAACAGGAGGAAGAAATTATGAGAATATTAATAGCAGAGGATGATTTTGCAAGCAGAAAGTTTATGCTTAAATTTTTATCAAAATTTGGTGAATGTGATATTACAGTAGACGGTATGGAGGCTGTAGATGCATATCTTATGGCACTTGACGCTGATACACCATACGATCTTGTGTGCCTTGACATTATGATGCCGGCACTTGACGGTTATCAGGCGCTTAAAGCGATAAGAGATATTGAGCAGGAGAGAAAGATTCCGGAGGATCAGAGAGCAAAGATAATTATGACAACGGCACTCAATGAGGGGGCAAATGTAAACAAAGCATTTGATCTTGGCTGTGTAGCATACGCAGGAAAACCTATCGACCAGGTGAAATTTGAGAGCGTGCTTCGCAAACTTGAACTTATTGACTAGTGTACTGTATCATTGATTTTCAACTAAATAACGCAGGGTAAATTTTCATTCTGCAAGGCGGAGGAATGAGCCGTAGCGGGCTACGGCGATTGACGACAACGCAGCAGATGAAAACTTATACAAGTTATTTGGCGAAATGTCATTGATACAGTGCACTAGAACCGCACCGGTTTACTTATCATAAATTTTTGTGTTATGCAAAAGGGATTGGGACACGGAAAATAAAACATACCGCCGCTATGAAACGGCCGGATAAATAGTACAGACAGAATAGGAGGGTGTTATGGGAGATGATATGATTACCGAAGGTATGCTCGATATGTTCATCTTTGAAACAGAGCAGGGACTTGAAAACCTCGAAAACATATGTCTTGAAAGTAAGGATATTGGAGAGTTTGACGAGGACAATGTAAACGAGATATTTCGTATCATGCATACTATAAAGGGATCATCGGCAGTTATGATGTTTCAGAATGTTGCAACACTTGCACATAAACTAGAAGATGTATTTTATTTTATCAGAGAAAGTCATCCTGATGATGTACCACATGACGAGCTTGTCGATGATGTACTTGAAGTATCGGATTTTATAACAGAAGAACTGGAAAAGATAAAAGATGGCGCTGATCCTGACGAAGATCCAGCAGCATTGAAAGAGAAACTCGATAAGTTTTTAAAGAAAATTCAAAACAAATCAGATAAAGACGCAGAACAGGTTATAGCTGAAAAACAGGAAAAAGCAAAAGAAAGTGAAAAACCACATTTTTATATTGCACCTGTGGCATCGGATGACAGCAAGTTCTACAATATATATATTACATATTATAAAGAGACTGAGATGGCGAACATAAGAGCATATATGGCTGTCAATTCACTTAAAGGGATTGCGGAGGATATACTTTATACGCCATCTGACATTATCTCAAATCCTGACAGTGCAGATGTTGTTCTTGAATTTGGTTTTAGGATTGCACTTCAGACTACAGAGGGACCACAAACTATAACTGAACTTATAAATTCAAGTGCAGGAATAGAAAACATAGAGATAAAAGAGTGTACCAGTGATGAATTTCTTGATTTTTGTGTGGAGGCTGAGAGTAAACCGGCATCGAGTGCAGGAGATGTTCTCACAGCTCCGGTAGAGAAACCTACGATACTTGTAGACAGCCAGAAGCCGGGCAGTTCGCGGGAAGAAAAAGAAGAAGCTGACAAACAGACAAAGGAAAACGAAACGGATAAGGCAGAGCAGAAGGCAAAGCCAAAGAAAAAGCCAAAGCGTGCTCCGGTCAAGAAAGGTGAAGCACAGAGTTTTATCAGTGTAAATATTAAAAAGATGGATCTTTTGATGGATCTTATCGGAGAGCTTGTTATCGCAGAAGCAGTAGTTTTGCAAAATCCTGACCTTAAAGTGCCGGGACTTGACCTTACAAACTTCCAAAAGTCAGCAGGCCAGCTTTCAAAAATAACATCAGAACTTCAGGATGCCATAATGGCAATGCGTATGATGCCGCTTAAAAATACATTCCAGAAGATGAACAGAATAGTTTATGATACATCCAAAAAGCTTGGCAAAGATATAGAACTTGAGGTTATCGGTGAGGACACTGAGGTTGATAAAAATATTATCGAACATATTTCAGATCCTCTCATGCATCTTATAAGAAATTCTGTTGACCACGGAATTGAGAGTGACGAGGACAGAAAAGCCATCGGAAAGACGGAAAAGGGAAAGGTTGTGCTCGAAGCCAAAAATGAGGGCGGTCAGGTATGGATATCGGTATCAGACAACGGTAAGGGTCTTAAAAAGGATGAAATCCTTGAAAAGGCAAAGGCAAATGGTCTCTTGGGAAACAGAACAGAAAAAGACCTTACAGAAAAAGAAATATTCAATTTCATAACGGTACCGGGCTTTTCTACAAAGAAGAAAGTTACCGAATATTCGGGCAGAGGTGTAGGAATGGATGTTGTTGTTAAGAATATCCAGCAGGTTGGCGGTGTGCTTGACATTGAGAGTGTTGAGGGGCAGGGTTCTACTATGACGATGAAGATTCCTCTCACACTTGCGATAATTGATGGAATAATTTTTTCTGTCGGAGAGACGAATTTTGTTACACCGACGAACTCTGTTACAGAATTTATACGCATTGAGAAAGATAAACTTATAGTAGAACCTGACGGTGAAGAATATGTCATGATAAGGGAGGAATGTTATCCGCTTATCAGATTAAACAGATTTTACCATCTTGATAATGCGGTTGAAGAAATTGATGAAGGAATAGTTATCATACTTAATCATGAGGACAGAAAACTTGCTGTATTTGCTGACAGACTGGCAGGTGAACAGGAGATAGTTGTCAAACCTATACCTTCCTATGTAAAGAAAGTAAAGGGTATATCGGGATGTACGCAGCTTGGTGATGGAAGCATCAGCCTGATACTTGACACAGGCGGACTTGTGATGAATTGATGGAGGTGCAGAATGGATTTAACCGATGGAAAAATGGATATACCTGATGTTATTGTTGAGGACGAAATTCAAAAAGAACAATATATGACATTTAAGTGTTCGGACGAGATATATGGTATTTCAATCAAATATGTAAACGAGATAATCGGCTTATCGCAGATAACAAAAGTACCTGAAACGCAGGATTATCTTATAGGGCTTATAAATCTTAGAGGAAAGATTATACCTGTTATAGATGTAAGGATAAGGTTTGGAAAAGAACCACTTGAATACAATGACAGAACTTGCGTTATAGTTATAGATGTCAAGTCAACAGTCATAGGTCTTATCGTAGATGCGATTGATGAAGTTGCAGCATTTGCTGAAAATGAGATAACTCCTCCGCCAAGCGTCAGCGACCTTGCAATGCAGGCGAAAAAATATGTGTTTGGAATAGGCAGGGTAAACGGCGAGGTTAAGCTTTTACTTGACCCGGACAAGCTTATCAATGACCCGGAGCCTGAAAAGGATGATGAAGCGGAAGATGAAACAGAGGAAGAATAAATAAAAATCAATATAAATGGAGGAAAAAACATATGAAGAATTTGAGTTTGGCTAAAAGGACTTTTATTGGATATGGAGTCGCAGGAATTATTTTGATAGTATTTAGTATTATGGGAATAAATGCACAGAGAACAATAGCCGATAAATATAATACGGTATATGATACATATACACAAAAATGCATTGATATAGGAACTTTTACTAAGAATTATAAAGAACTTGCAAGTCTTTTGTCTGACTATGCATATGCAGCAAATGACGGTATAGATTTGAGTTCACTTTCAAAAGAGATTACGGAATCGTCAGAAACCTGTACAAAAGAGCTTGATGATCTTATAGACTCTATTCCAAAGACGGATGAGAACGGACAGGCTAAAACTTCTCTTGAAAATGTTAAAAAAATATTGAATGACGGAACTGCAGCATTTAAGCAGATAATGACACTTGTATCACAGAAAAAATATACTCAGGCAATGAAGATATACAATGATTCCGTAAAAGCAGTATCAGATGATGTTGACGAGGAAGTTTCAAGCGTATCAAAGTATTTTAGTGATAAGAGTGATGCAGGAAGAAAAAATGTTGAAAAACGAAATGAGCAGTCAAGTGTTGTTTTGAGTATTATAACATTTATATGTCTTGTATTTTTTATCATTATTGCCACTACATATACAAGATTTCTTACAAAACCTATCAAAGCACTTACCGACCTGGCAGAAAAGATTTCAACAGGTGACCTTTCAGGTGATAAGATTGTTGCGACGACAAACGATGAACTTGGAAAAATGATAAACAGCTTTAATAAAGTTGTTGAAAGAATGAAGAGAGAGGTTGCCGTAGCGAATGATGTTGCAGGAGGAAATCTCTCAATGCAGATAAATCCACAGACAACAGCAGATCAGCTTGGTTTTGCATTTAAACTGATGGTTGACTCAAATAATAAGACGCTTGGAAATATTAAAGAATCTGCATATCAGGTAGGTGCAGGAGCACAGCAGGTGGCAATAGCAAGCCAGTCACTTGCACAGGGTTCTACACAGCAGGCAAGTGCAATTGAGCAGGTGACAGCATCAATTACAGAAGTAACATCCAGAACTAAGCAGAATGCAGAGGAAGCAAAAGAAGCTGAAAATCTTGTGAATCAGGCAAAGGATGAGGCATCAGCCGGAACAGATGAGATGAACAGAATGATGTCGGCAATGCAGGATATTACAGAGTCATCAGAAAATATATCAAAGATTATCAAGACGATTGATGATATTGCATTCCAGACGAACATACTTGCACTTAATGCAGCGGTAGAGGCAGCGAGAGCAGGTGAGCATGGCAAGGGATTTGCAGTAGTAGCTGAGGAAGTAAGAAACCTTGCAGCAAAGAGTGCGGCAGCAGCGAGTGAGACAGCAGAAATGATAGAAGATTCTATCGAAAAGACTCAGAACGGTTCAGTTATAGCAAGTGAAACAGCTTCAAAACTTGCAGCCATAGCAGGAAATGTTGAGGAGATAGTCAGGATAGTTGCCAATATCGCAGAGTCCTCAACTGAGCAGGCAACAGCACTCAGTCAGATAGACGAGGCTATCGGACAGGTCTCATCTGTCATTCAGAATAATTCTGCTACAAGCGAACAGTGTGCAGCCGCAAGTGAACAGTTGTCAAATCAGGCTCAGAACCTTAAGGTGCTTCTTGGAAATTATAAACTTAAAAATAATCCGGGAATGACAGGCACAGATTATGGCAGTCAGTCAGGAAATATAGGTACAAACACAGGTATGGCAAAAAAAATAGATTCATTTGGAGTTTCAAATAGTGCAGGATTTAACAACAGTGCACACCGCATACCTGATGCTTCAGAGTTTGCAGGACAGAGCAGCTACAGTGAAAATGAGAATATTATATCATTAGAAGATAATGGTTATAGTAAATATTGATTGACCGTACACTAATCATAAATATATAATATTTGAAATAATTTATTCATTAAGTAAATAAAGAAAATTCCTCAAAACACCCGTAATGCTTATTTTACGGGTGTTT
>OOCP01002094.1_pt1 | contig 17855 bp, 8 predicted proteins | sample 1671511 | NCBI WGS metagenome assembly OOCP01 (sample SAMN06348164, study PRJEB24527) | human gut metagenome | biome: human gut; feature: ankylosing spondylitis patient; material: feces | host: Homo sapiens | place: China | collected 2015-10 | reverse complement strand
GAGTGTTTCCACGTTCCTGTTACAAGTTGTCAACGGGCTGAGGTAAAGCGGGTCCTGCACTGCGATGCAACAACAAGGGCGGATATGGATGCTTTTCTATTAAACTCTTTCTGACTGCCGAAACATTTTCACCCCAACAACTACAAATTTTTATTTTCACATCACTCTCTCTCATCCCTTGCATAAAACTCAGTATGATGTCCGACATATTTATAAGCCGGGCGGATGATCTTACCGGCATTGAGCAGTTCTTCCAGTCGGTGGGCACTCCAACCGGCAATACGGGCGATCGCAAAGAGCGGTGTGAACAGTTCTTCCGGGATTCCAAGCATGGTATAGACAAATCCACTGTAAAAATCAACATTGGCACAGACTGGTTTGAACATTTTGCGGTGAGTCATGATCTCCTCTTTGGCAAGACGCTCTACACGGTCATACAGAGCAAATTCATTTTCCAGTCCTTTTTCTTTTGCCAGTTTTTCGGCAAAACTTTTCAGAAGCTTTTCTCTTGGATCGGATAAAGTATAAACTGCATGCCCCATACCATAGATCAGTCCTGAATGATCAAAAGCCTCTTTATTTAGAATTTTACGGAGATAAAGACGAATTTCATCTTCATTGTTCCAGTCTTCTACGGAAGTTTTTATATCGTCGAACATTTTCTGGGCTTTCAGGTTTGCACCACCATGTCTTGGTCCTTTCAGTGAACCGATGGATGCAGCAGTCGAGGAATAAGTATCAGTACCGGAAGAGGTAACAACGTGTGTCGTGAAAGTTGAGTTGTTACCACCACCATGCTCTGCATGCAGAACAAGGGCAATATCGAGAACTTGTGCCTCCAGTTCTGTATACTGTCCATTTGGACGGAGCATCAGGAGAAGATTTTCCGCAAGTGAGCGTCCCTTTTCAGGATTACGAATGAGAAGCGTTTCATCTTTGCGGAAATGTCTGTATGCATGGTAAGAATAAACTGCGATCAGTGGCATTTTAGCAATCAGCTCTAATGACTGGCGAAGTACATTTTCCACAGAAATGTCTTCCGGATTGTCATCGTAAGTATACAATGTCAGAATACAACGCTGCATGGCATTCATGATATTGGAATTGGAAGCTTTCATGACAACATCACGGACAAAACGTCCACTTAATGCCTCCAGTTCAAACATAATTCCAAGGAAACGTTTTAATTCTTCTTCTTTTGGAAGACGACCAAATAAAAGAAGGAAAATAGTTTCTTCAAATCCAAATTTCTTGCTTCCAAGACCATGAACAAGATCATTAACATTGATTCCCTGATAATAAAGACTGCCTTCTGCAGGAATCTTCCGTCCGTTGATGACATCGAATCCACAGACATCGGACACTTCTGTCAGTCCGGTCAGGACACCTTTACCATTAGAATCACGAAGTCCACGCTTTACATCGTATTCTTCATAGAGATTCGGATCAATTCTGTGGGTATTCAGCAGAACCTGTTCCAGATAATCCATTTCATTTTTTAAGCTGCTGTTATTTGCGATCAAAGTTTCTTCTAAAGCCATAATACAAATCTCACCTCTCGTTGTTATACCATTTGTAAATCTGTGATGTGGCGGCAGATTTTGTCGTCCTGACAGTTACATATGGATTTATTATAAACAGAAATCCCCGGTTTTGCAAGAAGTAACGGTCGATTCTTGCAAAAAACTGAGGATTTATCTATTGTATCAGTACAGAAATGAATATTTTGTTTTGCTGTAAGTCAATTATCAGTAAAATTCATTTTTATTTTGATGTTGCAATAATTTTTTCGGCATACTCAAGTGCAGCACGAATATTCGGACAGAAATTATCTTTTCCAACCAGATCGACAAAGCCGGATTTTACCATAACCTTCATGGGCTGTTCATTTACATGTGAGAAAACAAGCGTAATTCCTTTGGATTCGCAGACTTTTGTCAGATTCTGCAATGCATTTAGTGCAGTACTGTCAAGGGCAGGCACGCTTCTCATACGAAGGATGAGGCAGGTTGTAAAGTCTTTGACCACGATATGTTCAATAGCATCTGCGGCACCGAAGAACAAAGGACCGGTAATCTCATAGACACGGATCTGAAGGGGAAGTCGGCGGAGGTGTTCATCCACATCCGGAGTATCATCATCCACATAGGTCCAACTGTCCACATGAGTTTCTTCACTCATCCGTTTAATGAAAAGCAGGCAGGCAAGCACCATGCCTATTTCGATCGCGACAACGAGATCAAATACGACCGTCAGAATAAATGTTGTAAGTAATACAATAATGTCACTCTTTGGAGCGGTGCGGATCAGATGAACAAAAGTACGCCACTGGCACATATTGTAAGCAACAACAAAGAGGATCGCTGCAATCGTCGGCATTGGGATCATTCCTGCAAATGGCATCAGAACAACAAGTACGATGACCAGTGTAATGGAGTGGACGATTCCGGCAATCGGGGTACGTCCTCCGTTTTTGATATTTGCTGCGGTACGTGCGATCGCTCCGGTAGCCGGGATTCCACCGAAAAGAGCAGAGGCAATATTTCCCGCACCCTGAGCGACGAGTTCCATATCGGAGCGGTGCTTTCCATTAATCATGCCGTCAGCAACTACACAGGAGAGCAATGATTCGATTGCGGCAAGTACGGCGATGGTAAATGCATTTGGAAGTGCATCTCCGATCATAGAAAGGCTCATGGTTGGAATATGAAGAGTGGGCAGGGAGTTGCTGATGGTATAAAGATTACCGATCGTGGCAACCTTTAATGGAAGAAATCTTACCATCAGGATACCAACAATGACTGCCGGGAGTGAACCGGGAACTTTTTTCAGCACATAAGGAGCGAGGATCAAAATGGCGAGGCTGACTCCACCAACGATCAATGCATCAAGACTGAATGTGAAAAAGTTTTCAAAGAAAGCCCTTAGTTTTTCTACAGTCTCAATTGGTTTTACTCCGTTGGGGTAAGAAATACCAAAGAAATCTTTTAACTGTCCGATCACGATCGTCACTGCAATTCCGGATGTAAATCCGGTTGTGATCGTATATGGAATAAATTTGATCAGACTTCCGAAGTGGCAAAGTCCCATCAGGATCAGAAAAACTCCTGCAAGGATAGTTGCAATGATCAGTCCGTCCATTCCATTTTTGGCAACGATCCCCGCGACAATGGTTGCAAAAGCAGCGGTTGGTCCGGCAATCTGAACGCTGCTTCCACCAAGGGCTGAGATGACAAATCCGGCAACAATGGCGGTAAAAATACCGGCTTCCGGTCCGACACCGGAGGCGAGTGCAAGTGCAATGGAAAGCGGAAGTGCTATGATCGCAACAATAATTCCCGCAGTTACGTCTTTGACGAACTGGGAACGATTATAATTTTTCAAAGATGTAAGTAACATTGGTTTTAATTGATTCATTTGTTTATTCCCTTCTTTAGATTCTCATTCTCAGATAAAAAACCACAGGATAAGAGTATACCATATTCGAATATCGTTGGAAATGTAAGGAAATATAAAAAACTGCACTAAATCAAATACAATATGGAAAAAGAAGGAATTGCGAAAGCAGAGGGGATGGTATATATTTTAATAAGATACCAGGATTGAGGAAGTGTATGGCACGGAGCAATCAGCAGGAATCATCGTTGGGGATTTTGTTCCAACGTATCCTGATTAAGAATAGACACTGGTAAATGAAGGAGGAGAGGGAATGGGAAGATATGTCATGGCACTGGATGCGGGAACAACGAGCAACCGGTGTATCCTTTTTAATAAAAAGGGTGAGATGTGCAGTGTGGCACAGCGGGAATTTACGCAGTACTTTCCAAAGCCCGGATGGGTCGAGCATGATGCGGATGAGATCTGGGCAACGATGCTCGGTGTGGCAGTAGAGGCAATGACGATGATCGGGGCATCGGCAAAAGATATCGCAGCGATCGGGATCACGAATCAGAGAGAGACGACGATCGTGTGGGATAAACAGACAGGTGAGCCGATCCATCCTGCAATCGTATGGCAATGTCGGAGGACTTCAGGATATTGTGATGAGTTAAAGAAAAAAGGTCTCACAGAAGAGTTCAGACGAAAGACCGGACTGGTTATTGATGCCTACTTTTCGGGAACAAAAGTAAAGTGGCTGCTGGATCATGTACCGGGAGCAAGAGAGCGGGCTGAAAAGGGCGAGCTTCTTTTCGGAACAGTGGAGACATGGCTGATCTGGAAGCTGACGAAGGGCAGAGTTCATGTTACAGATTATTCCAACGCATCCCGGACGATGTTATTTAATATTAATACACTTCAGTGGGATGATGAGATATTGAAAGAGCTGGGGATCCCGCTATGTATGCTGCCGGAACCGAAACCGTCGAGTTATATTTACGGAGAAGCAGATGCATCGTATTTTGGAGGAGCAATCCCGATTGGAGGTGCTGCGGGGGATCAGCAGTCAGCGTTGTTTGGTCAGACGTGCTTTCAGGCAGGTGAGGCAAAAAATACATATGGAACGGGCTGTTTTTTACTGATGAATACCGGAGAAAGACCAGTTTTTTCTGAAAATGGACTGGTTACGACAATTGCGTGGGGACTGGATGGAAAAGTTACCTATGCGTTAGAAGGCTCTATTTTTGTGGCGGGAGCGGCAATTCAATGGCTGCGGGATGAGATGAAGCTGATCGATTCGGCTTCGGATTCAGAAATAATGGCAAAAAAAGTAAAAGATACCAATGGATGTTATGTAGTGCCGGCATTTACAGGACTGGGAGCACCATACTGGGATCAGTATGCGAGAGGAACGATCGTAGGGCTTACAAGAGGTGTCAACCGCTACCATATTATCCGGGCAACGTTGGAGTCACTGGCATATCAGGTCAATGATGTCCTTGTGGCAATGAAAGCAGATTCGGGAATTGAACTTGCAGCATTGAAAGTGGACGGTGGTGCGAGTGCAAATGATTTCCTGATGCAGACGCAGGCAGATCTTATTCATGCCCCGGTCAAGCGGCCGAAATGTGTAGAGACAACAGCAATGGGAGCAGCCTATCTTGCAGGACTTGCGACAGGCTACTGGAGCAGCAGGAAAGAAGTGATAAAGAACTGGGCGATCGACAGAACATTTGAACCAATAATCGGAGAAGAGAAGAGGCGTGAAATGCTCCGTGGATGGAATAAAGCTGTAAGATATGCGTATGGCTGGGCAAAAGAGGAGGATTAGGAAATGAGTGATTTTTTGATTACGGCAGAGTAGAAATTTGTAGTTGTTGGGGGAAAATATCGCGACAGCAGGAAGTGCTTCTGACAGAAGCGCGTCCATATCCACACTTGTTGTTGCATCGCAGTGCAGGACCCGCTTTACCTCAGCCCGTTGACAACTTGTTAAGGAACGTGGAAACACTCGTGCAGAGGCACTCCTGTTTACGTTCCGAAGACACTTTGCAGCGTTTGTTAGAGAAAGTAAATCGAGTGCCATTGCACGAAGATTTCCACTTTCGAGTTACAAACGGTCAACGGGCTGAGGTAAAGCGGGCCTGCACCGCGAAGGAATATCTCTGATTTCCGCGTCCGATTCGTCACAAAGAAGTCTTTTGCTTTACAAGCGTATCATTCCAACAAACACAAATTTGTGCAAATCAAATAAAAACTCCTTGCAAAGTTTCCGACTGAATGAGATAATTAGTACGAACTATGTAAATGGATTGTTACTTTTAAGGCAAAACCGTACAATATTCTATCTAAAAAGAAGGGAAAAAGGAAGAATGAAATTAAAGACAGTAAAGCGTATGAATGCGTGCGTTTTATCTGCTGCCATGGTTTTGAGTGGTGTTACAATCATTCCGCCGGCCACAGTAAGCGCTGCGGCAAATAATGAGATCAATTATGCATTAAGCGGAACGGCAACCGTCAGTGATCAGGAGACGAATTACTGGGGAGCAGATAAGGCGATCGACGGAATCGTCAACAGAGATGCTGCAAAGGCAGATCAGTCGAGATGGGCAACGAATCAGAGTACAAGTCAGGCGGCAAGGACGCTGACGGTGAATCTCGGTACACAGAAGGCATTTGATCATTTTGTGATCGAATGGGAAAGAACGAATATTACGAACTTCAAGATTTCTGTATGTGATACAGAAGATGGAGAATACCGGGATGTTTACGTAAAAAATGACGGAGAAAATATTACATCAGTTACGAGTGATATCCAGTTGGATGAGGCTGTGACGGCTCAGTACGTAAAGCTGACAGTCAATGGTTATACAGTAAATCCGGGAAGCTGGCAGTCAGTATCCCTGTATGAGTTTGAGATCCTTGGAGAAGCAGAGAATTTGAGTACCGCTGCAACTGCAACAGCAGACGGACGTGAGACAACCGGAACAGATGCCTCCAAGGCAGTTGACGGCGATGATACGACCCGCTGGGCAAGTCCGGCGGCAACAGGATCACACTGGCTGAAGCTGGATTATGGCAGCGAGAAGACGATCAGAACAGCAAAGATCCATTGGGAGAGAAAGAATGCGACTGCCTACCGGATCGAGAAGTCTTCCGACGGAGAGAACTGGGAGACGGTAAAAGCATTTACGGCAAGTCCTTCAGATTATAGAGAGACGATCGTATTTGATGAAGCAGTAACGACAAGATATCTGAGATTATATATTGAATCCTTTGATCAGGCGGGAGCACCGGAGGGAAGTGCTTCTGTAAGCTGGCCGACCGTTTCAGTCTATGAGTTTGAAACTTATGAGGCAGAGCTTGCTACGACAGAGCCGGAGAGAACTCCGAAAGAAGTTGCAGACGGCCTGGAAGTTCCTTCCAGTATTGATGGAGCATCAGGAAAGCTGGCAATGCCGGAAGTTCCTGAAGGATATGAGATCAGTTTTGTCGGTGCAGATTATGAGCAGATCGTAGACAGGGATCTGACAGTTTATCAGCCGCTTGTTACAAAGACTGTGAAGATGAACTTCAATGTAAAGAAAGCCGGTGACGACAGTACGGCAGTAGATTCCAAAGAATATACTATGACTGTAACCGGAAAGTATACGGCAGAAGACGGAGATAATGCAAAGCCGAACGTAATCCCGGAACTGGCAGAATGGAAAGGTGCAAAGGGTGGTTCCTTTGAGATCAGTGATTCCAGCCGTATCGTTGTAGCAACAAAGGATAAGGCAGAATTATCTGCAATGGCTGAAGAATTTAAGAACGATTATAAAGAGATCACGGGAAAATCCATCGAGATTGTTTATGCGGATCAGGCATCAGCAGGAGACTTCTTCTTTACACTTGAGGCAGCCGGAAATGGGCTGAAAGAAGAAGGATATTCCATGAATGTAACGGATAAAGTGGAAGTGAAGGCAGAGCAGAAAGCAGGAGCTTACTGGTCTACAAGAACAATCCTTCAGATCCTGAAGCAGAATGGTACGACAATCCCGAAGGGCGAATGCAGGGATTATCCAAAGTATGAAGTCAGAGGCTTTATGCTGGATGTAGGAAGAAGACCGTTTGAAAGCGAGACACTTCAGGAAGTTGCAAAGACGATGCTGTGGTATAAGATGAATGACCTGCAGCTTCATCTGAACGATAACTATATTTTCCTTGAAAATTATTCGACTTCCGAGGGGGCAATGTCGGCTTATGAGGGATTCCGTATGGAGTCTGATGTCAAAGCAGGTGGATTGAATCAGGCAGACCTGACCAGTGACGATATGTATTATACCAAGGCTGAGATGAAGTCCATGATCCAGAATTACCGGAAGTTAGGACTGGATATTATCCCGGAATTTGATACTCCTGCACATTCTCTGTCATTTACAAAGGTAAGACCGGATCTCAGATTCGGAACGACCGGACGTCAGAATGACCATTTCAATTTGAATACGAAGTATGATGAGTCACTGGCATTTGTTGAGAGCATCTGGGATGAGTATATTAAGGGTGATGACCCGGTATTTGACCAGGATACGATAGTTAATATCGGAACAGATGAGTATGATGGACAGTATACAGAGCAGTTCCGTAAGTTTACAGATGATCTTCTGGCTTATATTCAGGATAATGGAAATACCGTTCGTCTGTGGGGAAGTCTTACAGCAAGAAGCGGAAGCACATCCGTAAGAAGCGAAGGGGTGCAGATGAACATCTGGAACGATGGATGGGCAAATCCGAAAGCCATGTATCAGCAGGGATATGACCTGATCGACATGAATGACGGAAGGGTATATATCGTACCGGCAGCAGGATATTATGCAGATTATCTGAGTCGTCAGTCCATGTATAATTATGATCCGGCTACACGTATGGGTGTTCCGTCAGGTTCTGAACAGACACTGGGAGGAGCTTATGCGATCTGGAACGATATGGTTGACCAGAGAGCGAACGGACTGACTGAGATGGAGATCTATGACCGCTTCAATGATGCTGCACCGTATTATGCGGCTGCGTTGTGGGGCAAATCGGGAGAAGTTTCTTTTGCAGCAGCACAGCAGACAAGCGAGAATGTTGGTGAAGCTCCTGGAGTCAATGCATATGATAAAGCAGACAGTGAGACAGATGAGATTCTTTCCTATGATTTTGAGGATGGACTTTCAGATAAGAGTGCAAATGAATATGATGCAGAAACTGGAAAGAATGCAGAAGTGAAGGATGGAGAACTTGTCCTGAAGGGCGGAGAAAGCTATATCTCTACTCCATTGGATAAAGTCGGACCTGAGAAAGAACTGAGCTTTGATATCACAATGACTCAGCCGGCAGAACCGGGACAGATCCTTTTTGAGGCTGAAAAGGACGAAGATCATGAAGCTTACAGTACTCATAATATCCGCATCATGGAAGATGGAACACTTGGATTTACAAGAGAAGGATATGACTATTCCTTTGGTTATAAACTTCCTGTTAATCAGAAGATGACACTAAAGATCCGTACAAAGAATGGAAGTACTGTCCTGATTGCAGATGGAAAAGAGTATAAAGCAACCGGAAGTTTTACATATGAAGGCGATGTGAAGAAGACCGGTATTACAAGCTCTACACTTTCTCTGCCACTGACAAGGATTGGTTCTGATACAAATGCGGTACATGCCATCATTGATAATGTAAATCTTTCTTCTACGATGTCAGATGGGGAATCTTCACCGATTGATCCATCCGGATTTACAGTGACATCAGATAATCAGAACAGTGACGGACCAATCAGTGCAGCATTTGACAATGATCGGTCAACGATCTGGCATACGCAGTACTCTCCGAGTAAGAAAGCACTGCCGGCAACGATCACGATTGATATGGGACAGTCCTATGATGTGAACGGATTCTATTATCTGCCGAGACCGACGGGAAATAACGGATATATCCTGAAATATTCTCTGTATTATGAGGATGCGGATGAAAACTGGACAGCTCTTGTAGAGAATGGAACGTGGGAAAGCACAGGTACAGAAAAAACGGTAAACTTTACACCGGTTCAGACATCCAAGATCAAGCTGGTTGTATCAGAAGGACAGAATGGTTTCGGTAGTGCAGCAGAATTCAGAGTGCTTACAGGAACGCAGGATCTTACAAAGACACAACTCCGTATGAGTACTTATGTAGAAGGAGAAGGTACAGCGACTGTTTCTAAAGAAAAGATCGAACAGGGAGAAGAAGTTACCTTTACTGCAACAGCAAAGAAAGGTGCTACATTTACCGGATGGTATGATGTCCTTGGAACAAAGGTAAGTGATGAAGCCGTTTATACAGTAACTCCGGAAGAGAACCTGACCCTGATCGCAAAATTTGAAAAAGGAAGCGAGCCGGATCAGCCAGAAGATAAGACCTATACGGTTACGATCGACGGAAAAGAACAGACCGTCAAAGAAGGAGAAAAGGCTGCGAAGCCAGCCGATCCGGAAAAAGAGGGTTATAAGTTCCTTGGCTGGTATGAAGAAGGAAGTGATACGGCGTTCGATTTCGATACAGCCATCACGAAGAATATTACACTGACTGCAAGATTCGAGAAAATAGAAGAGCCGGATCAGCCGGACAAACCTTCAGCACCGGAGAATGTAGTGACAGGTGAAATTACGAAAAATTCCGTTGAAGTGAAATGGGATGGACCGGCAAGCACAGCAGGACTGGCAGGTTACAAGATCTATGTAAATGGAAAAGAATACGTGACGTATATCCCGGCAGATGCTACAGGATATACGATAGAAGGTCTTGAAGCCGGTAAGACTTATCAGATCGAAGTTGTTGCCGTAGGCGATGATGAGAATGCAACAGAGTATGCAGCCGCAGAACTGAGTGTAACAACAAAGAGTGAAAATAATGGTAACGGCGGCGATAACGGAAATACCGGAGACAACGGTAATAATGGCAATAACGGAAATGCCGGAGACAACGGTAATAATGGCAATAACGGAAATGCCGGTGTAAATAATCCGACTAAGGATCAGAATCATAATGCCGGAACAACAAATAAGAAGCAAAATGCAGCAGCCAAGACAGGCGACAGCACAAATATGGCAGTATTTGTATTCATGCTTGGTGGTTCGCTGGCAGCCGGAACGGTTGTCTTCAGAAGGAAAAGAAGATAAGCGGTTTTCCATATGAAAGTTTAAGAGAGAAGAGTCTGTTGGATGAAAATCCAGCGGACTTTTCTTTTTTAATAAAATTCTAAGATTTTGACACTCTGGTTTTAAAAAATGACCGATATCATGTATACTAAAAGGGAGGTGATTGAAATGTATAATATATTAGTTTGTGATGATGATAAAGAAATTGTAGAGGCAATAGATATTTATCTGTCCCAGGAGGGATATCATATCCTGAAGGCATATGATGGAGTTGAGGCATTGAATATTCTGGAGAAAGAGAAAGTAAATCTTCTGATCCTTGATGTGATGATGCCAAAGCTGGATGGAATCAGGGCAACTCTGAAGATCAGGGAGACGAACAGTGTACCGATCATTATTCTTTCTGCAAAGTCAGAAGATTCAGATAAGATACTCGGACTGAATATCGGGGCGGATGATTATGTCACAAAGCCGTTCAATCCGTTAGAACTGGTAGCAAGGGTCAAGTCTCAACTGCGTCGCTATAATGAGCTTGGTGGAACATCCCAGGAACAAAAGGAAAAAGTGTATGAAGTTGGCGGACTCAGGATCAATGATGATCTGAAAGAAGTGACGGTGGACGGAGAGTTAGTGAAGCTTACGCCGATTGAATATAATATTCTCTTGTTATTACTGAAAAATCAGGGACGGGTTTTTTCTATTAATCAGATTTATGAGTCGATTTGGAATGAAGAGGCGATTGGTGCGGATAATACAGTTGCGGTCCATATCCGCCATATTCGTGAAAAAATCGAGATCAATCCGAAAGATCCAAGATATCTGAAAGTAGTATGGGGCGTAGGCTATAAAATTGATAAAGGCTGAAAGGACGAAATATGAATAAGTGGTACAGAAAGACAGGTGTAAAGGCGATCGTTCTTATTGTGGCGATTCTCAGCGGTGCAATGCTGATAACGAATCTGTTGTCTCTTATGAATCTTGCAGGAAGCACAGATCTGCCGTCCTTATGGACGATGAGCCAACAGCCATTTGAGGAATCGCAGGAATTTAATTACATGGTTGAAAATTACATGGATGATGTCCTTACGCAGATCCGGCTGGAAAATCTTTTTGAGACAGATGGGATGATGAACCGGAACAAAGAGATCGACGTAATGGAGTACAGCAAGAATGATACTGCCAACGGAGAAAATGTTTCGGGTATTGCGTATTCACTGGAGGAACTGATCAACTGGGGAGAAGATTTTGACAGTGCAGAGAGCGATAATTATGCGAAGAACAGTGTGATCGTATGTCAGAAGCCTGAAGGGACATATGAGTATTACTATACGAGTGATTTCATGACACGGGTAGAGTCGGGAGTATTTGATATTATCATGCAGGATGGGAGTGATGTTGACGGATTTCTGCAGGAACTTCAGAACGGTAAGTATACATCTTCAGGCTTTTATAATTTTGATATTGTGGACATGGAAGGAAATATCCTGTACACAGACTGCTGGAATTTTGGAAGTGCATTAATCGAAAAATATGCACCGCAGGGAGCAGAAAACCTTTTGCAGGTAGTGAATAACAGTCCGCGTCTGAATGGCAAACTGTCCGTCATTTATGATGATCTTGCGTATACTTTGGGGAATATTTACTCAGATTATCAGAATTATCAGATGGGATTTGAACATTTAGAGGAAGGCAATACAAACTTTACTTACATTTATGCGAATAATGACACGAAAAAGGTAGTGACGAATAAGACTTCTTACGAGAACTATGCAGAGCTGGAGAAAAATGTCCAGAATCTGATCTCGGAGAAAGATGTTAAATATATGGTCATTTATCCAAAGCTAAAAGATTTTAACAGTAATATGAATGTATCGAAATCGGATAAATGGGAAAAACTCCGCAGTTACAGCAGTGAAAAGAAATGGAACAGCGTATTTGCGGTTGCGGTGGATACAACTTATACGATCCAGGATCAGTTTTATCAGAATAAGGTAGCTTATGATAATAATATCCCGTATTTTAAAGGAACAACATGGCTGTTGGTTCTGAGCATTATCCTGTTCCTTGGGGCAACAATCTGGCTGACACTGGAGGCAGGAAGAACTGCGGAAGATGAAGAACTGCACCTGAACGGTTTTGATCATTGGAAGACAGAGATTGCAGCGGTGCTGATCGTACTGATATGGATCGTTGGTTCTTATATCGGGATTCATTTTTGGAATGGAAATATCTATACGATGATCAATGATATTCCGACTTATCTGAAGGATGGAGGTACTTATTTTGAGTATTATTATGCTCGTGGAATGGATGTTTCTTCAGCATATATGTCAGCAAGTTTATATCTTCCGTCATTGAGTATTGCAGAGCTGGCAGAAATTTATTTTTATGGAGTATTTACACTGGGCTGCTTCTTTATGGGATACGTGAGTCTGATCAAGCGGATCAAGGGACGAAACCTGTGGAAGAACAGTCTGTTGAGAGTGATTGTGCGGTTCATCTATAAAATATATGATAACCGGAAGAAGACGACAAAGACAGTGCTTCTGTTATGTGGATTTTTCCTTGTACAGGGAATTGCAGTGCTGTTCAGGAATGGGGTTACAATGCTTCTGGTGTTACTGGCAGACGTGGGTGTATTTTATGTTGTCCTGAACGGTTTATTACTCAAGGAGAAACTGAAAAAAGGTATTGAAGAAATTGCATTGGGAAATATGGAATATCAGATCCCGCTGCAAGGCTTAAGAGGTGAGAACTTAAAGCTGGCAGAGATGATCAATGGAATTGCCAACGGATTCCATATGGCCGTAGAAGAGGCAATGAAAAATGAGCGTCTTAAGACGGATCTGATCACGAATGTATCACATGATATCAAGACACCGTTGACTTCGATCATTAATTATGTAGCGATCCTGAAGCAGTCGGATATTGCAGATCCAAAGATCCAGGGCTATCTGGATATACTGGAGGCGAAAGCACAGAGGCTGAAGACACTGACGGAAGACGTTGTTGAGGCATCCAAGGTAAGCAGTGGGAATATTTCTCTGGAGTATATGGATGTAGATCTTGTGGAGATGATCCAGCAGACGGAAGGTGAGATGGCTGAGAAGTTTGAGGCAAGGAATCTGAAAATGATCGTCAATCTGCCGGCAGAACCTGCGGTTGTTCATGTAGACGGGCGAAGAATGTGGAGAGTTCTGGAGAATATTTTCGGAAATGCAGCCAAGTATGCCATGCCGGGAACAAGGGTATACGCGGATCTGAAGCTGGAAGAAGATACGGTGGATCTGTCTTTGAAAAATGTTTCTGAACATCAGTTGAACATTTCGGCAGATGAACTGACCGAACGGTTTATCCGTGGAGATCTTTCAAGAAGTTCTGAAGGAAGCGGACTTGGACTGTCGATCGCACAGAGCCTGACAACGATGCAGGGCGGAACTTTCAACCTGTATCTGGATGGAGATTTGTTCCGGGTAAATATCCGGTTCCCGAGAGTGAAAAAGCAGTAGAAAGAAGAGAAAGCAAAAAGATTGAATTGACATTTTTGAGGCGGTGTGCTACGCTTTCTAAGGATTGCGAAAAGCAGAATAGCGTAGAAAAGCAAGGATGGAGAGAGTAGCCTGATTACCGTTTTACAGAGAGATCCCCGGGAGAACTTAAGAAAGTTCTGTTGGCTGAGAGGGGATGAACAGGAGGCAGGGGAAGATGGCTCCTGAGCAGTGCAGATGAGCTTTCAGGTAAGTCTGCAAAGGGTTCGCCCTTTACAGCGTAGGAGTGGCAGCAGAGGGATGCAGGTCACTCACGGAGGTTTTCACTGTGAAGTGGGAACGAAGAGAAGTGGTAACGCGGTGAAACAGAACCGTCTTCTTGAGGATGAAAGTCTTCAGGAAGACGGTATTTTTTTTAAAAGGAGGCAGACAATTATGTCAGAAAAACCAAAATATTATATTACAACAGCGATCGCCTATACATCCGGCAAGCCGCATATTGGTAATACTTATGAGATCGTACTGGCAGATGCGATCGCACGTTATAAGAGAAGTCAGGGATATGACGTATTTTTCCAGACGGGAACAGATGAGCATGGGCAGAAGATCGAGCTGAAGGCAGAAGAAGCAGGAATTACACCAAAGGAATTTGTTGATAAGGTATCAGGAGAGATCAAGAGAATCTGGGATCTGATGGATACTTCTTATGACAAGTTTATCCGTACAACAGATGAGGATCATGAAAAGCAGGTAAAGAAGATCTTTAAGAAACTTTATGATAAAGGAGATATTTATAAAGGACACTATGAGGGAATGTATTGTACTCCATGTGAGTCATTCTTTACAGAGTCCCAGCTCGTAGACGGAAAATGTCCGGATTGTGGACGTCCGGTGCAGCCGGCAAAGGAAGAGGCGTATTTCTTTAAAATGAGCAAATATGCGGATCGTCTGATCGAGCATATCAATACGCATCCGGAGTTTATCCAGCCGGTATCCCGTAAGAATGAGATGATGAATAACTTCCTTCTCCCGGGACTGCAGGATCTGTGTGTATCAAGAACATCATTTAAGTGGGGAATCCCGGTTGATTTTGATCCAAAGCATGTTGTGTATGTATGGCTGGATGCTCTGACAAACTATATTACAGGAATCGGATATGATGCAGAGGGAAATAGTACTGAGCAGTTTAACAAACTCTGGCCTGCAGACCTTCACCTGATCGGAAAAGATATCATCCGTTTCCATACGATCTACTGGCCGATCTTCCTGATGGCACTGGATCTTCCACTTCCAAAGCAGGTATTTGGACATCCGTGGCTGCTTCAGGGAGACGGAAAGATGAGCAAGTCTAAAGGAAATGTGCTTTATGCGGATGAGCTGGTTGATTTCTTTGGAGTGGATGCGGTTCGTTACTTTGTACTCCATGAGATGCCGTTTGAGAACGATGGAGTGATTTCCTGGGAGCTGATGGTAGAGCGTCTGAACTCAGATCTTGCCAATACGCTTGGAAACCTTGTAAACCGTACGATTTCCATGACAAATAAGTATTTTGGCGGAACAGTGACAGATACAGGCGTGGCAGAAGAAGTGGATGCTGACCTGAAGGCAGTCGTAGAGAATACTGCAAAGGCAGTAGATGAAAAGATGAAAGATCTGCGTGTGGCAGATGCGATCACAGAAATCTTCAATCTGTTTAAACGCTGCAACAAATATATTGATGAGACTACACCATGGGTACTTGGAAAAGATGAGTCAAAGAAAGATCGTCTGTCTACTGTATTATGGAATCTGATCCAGGGTATTTCAGAGGGTGCAAGACTTCTTGAGCCATATATGCCATCTACAAGCAAAAAGATCCTTGAGCAGCTTGGAAATGGTCATGTGACAGAAAAACCGGAAATTCTGTTCCAGAGAATGGATCTGGAAGAAGTTCTGAAAAAAGTAGAGGAACTTCATCCGAAAAAAGAAGAAAAGAAAGAAGAAGCAGTCATTGATCTTGAGCCAAAAGAAGAGATCACATTCGAGCAGTTTGGTGCAATGCAGTTCCAGGTAGGAGAGATCATCGCCTGCGAAGCAGTCAAAAAGTCGAAAAAACTTTTATGCTCCCAGGTAAAGATCGGAAGTCAGGTAAAGCAGATCGTATCAGGAATTAAGGCATATTATACGCCGGAAGAGATGGTAGGAAAGAAGGTTATGGTTCTCGTCAACCTGAAACCTGCGAAGCTTGCCGGAGTTCTTTCAGAGGGAATGTTGCTCTGTGCTGAAGATGCAGATGGAAATCTTGCACTGATGACACCGGAGAAAGAGATGCCTGCAGGTGCGGAAATTTGTTAATTTCAGGAATTAAATATGAAGAGTAAAAAAATTATTGCTGTGGTCGGCGGAAGTTTTCTGCTGGCTGCAGCCTTTCTATTAATATTGTGTATTAAATTTGTGAATATGAAAGAATCTTCCCCAACCGGAAAATACGCTGGGAAGACGGAAAAAGTGGAGCAGACTACAACCGATAAAAAGGAACAGAAGAAGCCTGACTGGGTAGAAGAAAAAATTTCCGGGATGACATTGGAAGAAAAAGTGGCTCAGTTATTTATCATTACGCCGGAAGCATTGACCGGAATGGGAAAGGTAACGGCAGCGGGAGACACGACAAAAAGATGCCTGGAACAGTATCCGGTTGGTGGCATGATTTATTTTGCAGGGAATATCGAGGACAGACAACAATTATCAGATATGCTTCACACTACGCAGTCGTACAGTACAGAGCAGAGTGGAATCCCGATTTTTCTGAGTGTAGATGAAGAAGGTGGAACTGTAGCAAGAGTTGCAGGCAGCGGAATCTCGAATGTTTCTGTTGTTGAAGATATGTGCGAAGTTACAGATGAGGAAAGAGCTTACGAAATAGGACAGACGATTGGCAATTATCTGGCAGAATTAGGTTTCAATCTGGATTATGCACCGGTAGGGGATGTTCTTACTAACCCGGAAAATACAGTTGTTAAAAAAAGATCATTCGGAAATGACAGTGCAAAAGTTGCTGCGTTGTCGCAAAAAGTACTGGATGGGCTGCATGAGGAAAATGTGTATGGAGTAATCAAGCATTTCCCGGGGCATGGGGCAACAGCCGGAGATACACATGAGGGATATGCTTATACAGACAAGTCGTTGGAAGAACTGGAGCAGCAGGAACTGGTTCCTTTTCAGAATGCCATTGAAAATCATATTGCCATTATTATGGCAGGGCATATTTCAGTACCGAATGTGACAGGAGACAATACGCCTTCTTCCCTGTCTAAAATTATGATTACGGATGTATTAAGAGAAAAAATGGGATTTGATGGAATTGTAATTACGGATGCATTGAATATGGGGGCAATTTCACAGCATTATTCTTCGGCAGAGGTCTCGGTTAAAGTTATAGAGGCTGGTGGGGATATGCTTTTGATGCCGGAAAATTTTCAGGAGGCATATCAGGGAATTTTAGAGGCTGTTCAGAATGGAACTTTAACAGAAGAAAGAATTGATGAATCGGTCAGAAGAATTTTGAAAGTAAAAGAAAAGCTGACAGCAGAGGATTAAGGCGTAGATATGCAAGAACGAATTAACTGAAAATTCAAACAATTATATATAAAAACAAAAATAAATAAAAAATACGAAAAAAACGGATAAATATATTGACAAATAGAAGCCCGGGTGTTAAGATAAAACCATCAAAAAAAGATATTTAACTAAGAAGGTACAAGAAGCGGATGCCTGATTAGATTAAAAATAACGGATAACAGGAGGTTGGACCAATGGACAGTATAGTTTCAGAATTTCATCAATATGTCAGTGG
>OOCP01002091.1_pt1 | contig 17872 bp, 10 predicted proteins | sample 1671511 | NCBI WGS metagenome assembly OOCP01 (sample SAMN06348164, study PRJEB24527) | human gut metagenome | biome: human gut; feature: ankylosing spondylitis patient; material: feces | host: Homo sapiens | place: China | collected 2015-10 | reverse complement strand
AAAACTGGTTTGATCCCTATGTCTTTATACAAGAGAGCACGCCGCTCAAAAATGTAACGACTGGAGAATTCGAAACAATGTTCAAACAATTTCTTAGAATAAAGGAGTTGATAAAAGAATTGAAAGCAAACGAAGAACAATATAATTAATTCTGTTATGCCTCTATTTACAAAAAAAACAACTCTATCATAAAGGATTAAAGTTATGAAGAAATTTCTTTTTTTAAGTATTCTATGCTATGCTTGTAATGTTGTTTATGAGCAGCATTATATTCCAGTCAAAAAGATGATATCTAACTATAAAGAGCAAAAAGCTATCGATACTTTGAAGAATCATGATATTATTTATAATATTGAAGAATCTCCTGAAGCAGGAATATTTATGGAACAATCTCTATTACCATCCGACTTACAAAGACCAAAAGATATTCGTGCGGAATGGTGCTTTGAATATTCTTCAGGACAAAAGGCTATGTTATACTTAAAGAAAATATATTCATCAAAAGAAGGAAAGTCGAATGAAGCATCGATCTATAAGAATAAGTTGGCTGAAAAATATGGAAAAGACGATTTAGGGATTCCTGCAATATGGTATTCGGGGAAGATAACAGCCTTATCGTGTCCCAAAGACTTATTTGGAGAAATTGTGACGAAGAATGTAGCTGAGTTTGACATAGAAAAGGGACAGGTTATATCACGAAACTTTTTAGATATTGCAAAAACCGGAACGATGGAAGGTCCTCGTCGTTCTCGTCCTACTATCAAGTATTCGCCTATTGCCAGTACAGATGGTTGCTGGTATAGTAATCTTCAATATAAACTGGATTTATTAGAAGAGTTCGTTAATGGTAATTTGAAAAAGCATAAAACATCAACCACAAAATTTGGCGTAGATATCTTGTTGGTGACGAATAAAAAAGGGAAAACGACCGGATATTTATTATCACCCAATGAGATCATGAATAAAGAGAATCAAGCTCTGACCGAACAATTAATAAAACAGATCAGCAAGTTGCCTCGTTGGAGTTTTGGATGGTTACAAACGATAAACGGTTCTATTTTCCAGGGACGGTATGTAAAAGCAAACTATTCATCGGATACAGGATGGAAGCTAGAGGATTATCTTCATTAGAATAAAGAGTAACTTCTACTCAAAAGTAAAAGCTACTCTTCATTCCATATAAGATTGGGGATATTCAGTAAGTTTCCCTATTTATTTGCTTTAATACGTTGCCCGTCCGCCTGAACAGCGTACAGTTCCGCTCCTTCAATGTCTGCTTCGGCAGGTACAGTAAATACAAACCGATTGGCAAACCATACTTTTTTGCCACCCTTGATTAATTCGAAAGCAACCGCCTGTTCGCCATTAGTCACAGTGTATGTTCTTCCGGAAACGGTATAACTTACAGTCTTGGTGATTTTCACATTGTTCTGGAATGTTTCGAAATACCCTACATCTCCTCCATCTTCGGATATACCTTTTTGATTGCCTCCGGCTCCTGCCCGGTATCTTCGGTCTTCAATGTATTCAATAGGCGGACATTTAGTGGAAAATGTTTTCATATAAGCCAGCGTCTGATTAATCATATCCTGTGTCACGGTATATGAAAAGCTTCCGTAAGCATACAACTTGAAACTGACCGGAATAAAGAATCCCCAGGCATCGAAGAATTCGGTCATATCCATATTAGCGGCTTTTGCTACGTTGCGTGCATACATCAGCTGTGCTGCGCCCGGATCATTGAAAGGTAACCAAAATTCAGGGGTACGTCCTTGTTCGAATATCTTACGGATGGTATTCGGTTTCTTGCCGATACGTTCGAAATAGGTCCACAATTGCTGGTTGAGGCGCATATGCATTTCGGAGGCTTCTCCTTGATATAATCCATATTTATTGGCATCATCAGATGTCATATCCTGGGGGGTAAATGCCAGCGTGTTCGGGTCTCGCGGATGCATGAATCTGCTCCAAGGGGTCGGAGGCGCATATCGGTAAGCAGCCAATGTCCCGATGGAACTACCACGTGATCCCCACTGGTTGATCTTGTACACCACATAATTAGAAAAGAGATTATTGCTCGATTCCGTAGTACTGGGCCAGTTGATGGCTCCCTGATGCAAATGTCCGAGTTCATGTCCCGGTCCCCATTCATTGTCCTGATTCTTGTCCATATCGCGCGGATCGAAGTTGTTTTTGAATCCCCATCCATCTTTTGTGCTTACATCACCAGCTGCCATGTTAATGTAATAATTGGTAGCATAAAGTCCGTCGGTGAAAGTAGTGACATGCATCAGTGAATTGAATTCTCCCGTATTCGAATAGGTGTCGATGGCAGCCAGTTCCTGCTCCCAATCTATCAGGTTATCCCATCGTTCCATTCCTCTTACTACTCCATACTGTTTGAAGTTGTCCTGATTTTGCAGCAAGTCTTTCAGTGCTGTAAACAGAATCTTCCTGCCTTTCAATACAAATACGCATTTATCAGCTCCGTCCAAAGTGACAGATTTTGCCTTCCGGATATATTCACGGAACAGATCATCGGTTTTATCCACAGTCAGATCCCATACATTGAAGCCTACGCGCGCATGTTCCGTTGTCTCCACATACTGGGGCGGAAAATGTATTTTCACTGCCGGCATGCCACGGGGATCAAGTTTCTGATAGATGACAAACAGATTTCCCGCACGTGAAAATGAAAACTTGTTGATTCCGTTTTTCAGGAATCGTTCTTCACCGTCGGGCCCCAGATCCGAACAACACCTTAGTGAAATGGATTCACCTTGCGGTATGCCGTCTGCTAAAACGACCATCTCTTCACCCGCATTCGTTATGATACCGGTAGGGTTGCAAAGAGGCGAGTAGTAATTGGTTCTCAATTTATCTCCCCAATATTCGGGCACACTGTATGCCTGATATGACTGTATCCTGAATCTCTTTTCCGCTTCGGGATAAGTATTACTCTGCAAAGACTTTGCCAGCACATTGAAGAATGCCGGAAGCCGATTGATGGTTTCGTCGGAAGCGTCCGGGCGGAGTTCACTGCATGAACGATCGGTGAATACAGTTATCAGTTGTTCGTCAAGCGGATTTTCCGCAGCATGGAAAAATTCCATCTCGTCGCAACTGACGAAATCATTTAATCCGCTTTTAACTTTGAATTGAACAGCCGCAGGTACAACCGGATCGTTCAGCAATATCCTATGGCTGCCTCCTGCTCCTTTAAAATCATAATCTTGTATATGAACAAAATCCGCACTTCCTTGAGGCTTGATGTAAAGTTCGAATGCTCCGAAATTACCGTTACCATTTCGACTGTGATACAGGATATAGTCTAGCGTAAGCTGATTCTGATCGAATTGATATTCAAGAGTAACGGGGAATTTTGCAGATTGACTCCATGTGGAATGGTAACAGGTTCCGCCGAACTGACCGTCATAAGACTTCGATATATCCTGCCCCGGCTGATGGTCGGTGTCGTATCCACCGGTAACTTTCAACTTTATATCCTTCTCCGGATTTACACCCGAAATATCACTCGATTTCTTTTGTTGTTTGATTTCCGACTGGTCATAAATGTTTGTATTTTCTTTGGATACAAACTTGATCGTAGCATTCCTTTCTGTAGTCAGAGGATTGGAAGCAATGGAGAATATTCGTGTACTGGATGCCAGATCGGCTCTTGTATCAGGTACTTCTTTCTCGGTAATCCAGTCTTTGGCTTCCTCCGGAATAACTACTTCATAGTCTGTATTGGAAAGCAAGTTGACTTCCAGATGATCGTTTCCTGTTCCCGCCACCTGAATGACACGGCTCTCTTCAGCCACTTCAATGATCAGGTCACCGCCTGTCTGCACAACTCTGAGTTTAGCAGTCAGCGCATTATTGGCGATAGTAATATTTCCTTCTCTGACTCCTTTTTCGGGACTGGATGTTGCCGAAACCGTCAGTTCTGTATCCGATGCTTTCCTTGCCGTCAGCCATTCTTTTCCCTCAGTTACCGATGCATTCCACTCCCGGTTCGATTTGACAGGTACGGCTACTTCCCCACCCTCTTTCTTGAATCCAATGGATTTCTGAACTTGCAGCACCGGCTCTCCCTGCAGCTCCTTATCATCACTCTTGCAAGCATAGAGAGTAGTGACTCCCACCAGCAGAATAAGAGAGATACATAGTATGTGTTTTACCTTATCCAATAACATAGTATTTATAATTTTTGTTGTTTTTCCATTTCGTTGACCAAACTATCCAAATCGAAGTCAATGTTATATTCATTCTCTATCTGAATCTTTTTGATTTGCTTCACCAGCGAATGCGGCTTCAACCTTCGGATCATCTCTATTTCCAGAAGCCTGTTCGGGAAACGTTTGCGAATGCCATCGATGTCTTTCATATAAATGCTGTCTGCTCCCTGATAAAGCGCATTGGCGGATTCTTCAAGAATAAATGCTCCCAAACTGTCAGGATATTGTTCGAGCACTGCCCGCAGAATTTCCAGACTTTTTCCGAAACTTTGATGCGCATCAGCATTCATATCTTTAGCCGCCTGAAACAATCCTAACTGAAACAGGTATTCTCCTGTTATCGCTTTTCTCTCCATTGCCAAAGTCTGGACATGCAATGCGGAATCCAGCTCCCCCATCTCAGCCAGTAGTTTAGCTTTGGTACCATAATAATCGGGGTTGAGACTGTCAATCGACAGTGCCCGGTCCAGAAGGCTGATACACTTCCGGGTGGAATCGACATCATAAGACGATTGCAGGATGGCTACCGCCTGTTGATAAAAACTGTCGGCACTGAGATTTACGGGATGGGGACGAATGTCCGGTTTCTGCCGTGAATGACAACCGACGGCTGTGCAGATTAGCAGCAAAACAAGTAATATGATATTCAGTTTCTTTGTTTTCATGTACATGATTCTCAATAGTCGGATAATATAAATAAAAAAAATGACTGACAGGGAGTTTTATAGGAAAATGTGTCCAATCTAATCTTATTTCCTCCCCGCCAGTCTTTCTATTAGTTTATCAGATGCCTAACTGCTCTTTGGCCCAGGCTTCATCATGCCTTACTCTGTAGAGATACATCTCAGCCATATTCCACCATGCTTTATTAGCGTTAGTATAGTCCAATGTGGCTTGATTACGGCGACCCGTAGGAGTAAATCGGATATAGTTGTAAGCTTGTTTACCATTCACATTGTTTTTAGCGGTAGCATGACCACCGTTTGATGTCGGTAAATTGAACTCTTCCGTACCCATGCTTTCAAAGTATTCACCGTTGGTACTTCCGTAAATAGTTGCGATCGTTACGTCGCCCCCATTATTTATGCCAGTCTGACGCGCATCATATTCAAAACGAAGCCCTTGCAACGGTTTGTTCAGTTTAATCTGCACGTAATGGGCTTCTGATACGACTGGATCTTGCCATCTGGAATGATAATAAGTTCCACCTTTGCCGTCAATCAAAGCAGGTAAGCCACCTCCATCACCGTCCTGTGTCGCATTAGCAGAAAGCATATCAACAGTGAGAATGACGCGTTCCAACTCGAAAGCTTCGCCGGAAGTACCTGTAATGATTACAGGACTCTCAGTCTCCATTCCCGTAGGACCGTAGGTCTTGAAAGTAAAGGAATATTCACCAGCACACTGATAGGTATCATCTATGATAGCCGATGTTGTCTTGAATCCATCTATTTCTATCTCTTTATTTTCTTTTGTGACCTTATCATAATACGTGATTTTCACTTTACTATAATCCACATCTTCCGGTGCTTCCCATTGCAGAGTGATGTGTCCGGCTCCCGGTGTAGCGGTAGCATTCACCACATTTACAGGAGGAACGGGAACGAATCCTGCTTGTTTCACAGTAACTGTAAAGCTGTTTGGATCAACCGGATCTTTACTTGTGAACGTTATCGTTCCTTCACGGGGTTGTTCTACAACTGCGGTGTTAGGCTCTATGATGAAGCTTTCGGAAGCATCACGCAATGCTCCTCTGGTGAGCGGTGCAGTTGCAGGCTTAATCCATGTTTGAGCATTTTCGTCAATCACATATTCATATTCCGCACCCGCAGGACCGTTCACTTTGAAAGGAATCGTGATCGTTTCGCCCATTGCTTTCACTTCAAAGACCTTGTGTGCATCGTCAATGTCAACAATATATCCTCTCGGCTGCTGCTTGATAATGAACGTGCCGACACAGTTGTAATTCTGTGACGACTGAAGGGTGATTGTACAATACCTCACAATGGTATCAGTATTCTGATCCAAACTGAATACCAGATTTTTCTTGACGATATCTTCCGCTTTTACAGCTTTTTGTCCTTTCTTTGCTTTCAGTTCTTTCGGTTCGTTAAAGCGTACCCAGTTACAGGTATCCGGTACAGTGATGACATCCAGATTCAGATTGGTATTCACCTGGATAGAAAGTGAAGTCGCTTTAGCATCCACCGCCTTCATTCCATCATCCGTCAATCCGGGTATATCGATCACCGGTTCCAAGCCGAACTGTTTCACACTTATGGAATAACTCTGGTGACCGTATGCTATCGTAACTTCTGCTATACGCTGTTTATAGCCTTCATTCTGATCGGCAGAAACCGTGACTTTACCTTCCTGCTTTTGTAGTTTGCACCATTCGGCATTCGAACTTACCGTCCAGTTATCGAGCGCCACGTTGGTCTCCACTTCTATCTCATGTTCGCCGCCGGAAAGCGGAAAAACAACAGCCGCCTGGCTCTCGCTGGGAATGGTCAATGTCAGTACATTGAACTCAGTTTCATAATCAGGACCACAGGAAGAGAGAGCTACGAAAGTTCCCAGGATTCCTGTCAGTCCGATGATTAGTATATTTTTTTTCATATTATTAGATGCATTACAAGTTTTCTACTCTTGGATTGAATTGGTATCTCAGTTTGGCATTTACCTCCCTGTAGAGGTCGGTAGACTTCAAACGGTATTTGTAATGGAGGCGGAACTCCTTATAATAAGTGGAGCGTCCGTCGGGCGTCCGGATGACATTCAATAAATACGTATTGTCATATTCGCCGATGGGTGTGAGCTGCACTACGTCGATGCTTTGATACGGCAGGATAGTGAGTTCCTTCGCCAACGGATTCTCGGGCAACTGTGCTCCCATTTCCAGAATGATGCTCCCTTATTGATGATATCCAGCGCAGTGGTATAGTCAGTGAAATTTTCATCACCGGCCATCAAACGTACAGAGTTCTCAGAGATAGGAAATACACGGTTGGAATTGGTCGGACGGCGAACTTCACTATACCCATCCGGATTCGGGATAATGACCGTACTACTGGTGTAATTGTAGTAAGTTGCCGTCTGCGTGGACGCATAGTAATTCTCCTTGTGGATACGAAGCAGCACGTGCCTCTTTTTCGGATTACAGTCCGGTGTTCTCAATGAATCTATCTTATATTCGAGAAAATAGATGGAGTCGGGTGAAATCTTTTCCAGATTTTTCAGATACACCGGAAACATAGCCTTGGAAGAGCCGGCGGAAATGTTCATTTCCATCGTCGGAAATTCATAGCATTCTTCCGGCAAGTACTTTGCAAAACGGGCTTTATTGATATCAAAATTGGATTTGTTGTAAGCCCTCAACAGTGTATCGGAATGTTGCAGCACCACTGTTACCGGTTCGTCGGTAGCCTGCGATCCACTCAACGAAGCTACCACGAAAAGGGTATCTCCTCCCTGCTGCAACTCAGCTACCTGGCGATCATATACCAAGTTGGAATTACTGAGTAAATTTACTTCTTTGCGGAACTGTTCCTGATCGAAATCATACTTATCGCAACCACTTATCATAACCAAAGCAGAGCAAAGAATTATAGTTAATATCTTTTTCATATTATCTTTCTGTTATTCTTGTTTTTCATTATCTGTCCCATCCCGGATTCTGGTCCATGGAAGGTACTTTCAGTAATTCAGAGTGACTGATCGGCATAAATACCATTTTGGGCAGTGCGACGCGATCGCGGATATTCTGTTGGTCAATGGTCACGATGTTCCAGAATCCCGGATTGCCGGCGACGTCCGTACGGTCTTTTTGTACATCCAATCCCTGCCAGTTAGACGTATTGGCATCCTCGGTAAGGTAAGTACCCCATCTACGGGTATCGAAATAGCGGTAGCCTTCGTTGAAAAGTTCCACTTGTCGTTCATTACGGATGATCTGCTCAAATCTCTCCACCTCGTTGAAGTCACCCAAAGCCGGACCGGGTAATCCGACACGATAGCGGATCATATTGAAGTATTTAGCCATTTCCTGAATATCACGGCTGACAGTCACTTCGACATCCGTACCTGTCATATCAGGAGTAGTAACGGTGACCGTACCCGTCACCCGGTTCAACGCTTCTACATATTCAAGGAGTACTTCGGCATAACGGATGATGGCAAACGGTTTAGGCTGAGTAACAAATGCGCCTTTCACACTTCCTTTTCCGCTCGACCATGAATCGTCAGGATGGACAAACTTGACGGGAGTGTAGCCGCTGATATTGTAATCATTGACGTTATTTCCCGCACCGGCCAACCCGGCTTGCGTATCATCATGAGAATACCAGAACTGCTGGTTGACATAGGTTGCGTCGGAAGAAGCGGAACTCATAGTCCACAAGCGTCCGGGAAATCCGATGGAAGCATAGAAACGTGCCGAACGGTTGTCATACATCTTCGGAACATCACCTCTCAACTGATAGTTTCCCAGCACTTTATTCGTACCTATTGTCTGGCTGAGATCCGCTACATACGGATAGTCTGCCGATGCATTGTGGATGTCTCTGCCATCCATCATCAGGAAGCAATCGACCACTCTCTGAGGTACGGACATGCCGCCCCAGCCTCCGAATTTAACAGGGAACGAGTGGTGCGTGTAATTAGTCACATTTTGGGATGCCATTGCCCAGATAAACTCTTTATTGGTTTGAATAATACCTTCACCGTTGAACATATCGGCAAAAGAATGGTAAGGGTCGATACCACCCGCACCATCGGGGAAAGGAGCCGTAGGAACATTATCTGCCAACGGATAAGGGTATTGATTGTCCGGTGCCACTGTGAACAGTGAATAGTATTCCATATTGATCACTTGCTTTGCGGCAGCGGCTGCTACCGCCCAACGGTCGGGATCATAAGTCTGGTTTACGTAATCGGCACCGTCGCTTTTGCGCTTCCAATTGCTAAAGCACAAGCGGGCGGCATCACCGCCATTGAACAACGGAGAAGCTTGGAACAGGCGCAGACGGGCAATCAACGCTAAAGCTGCCCCCTTGGTAGGACGGTCGGAATAGCTGATACTCTGCTCGGTCGGTCCATAAATACCTTGTGTGGCAAGCTTGAATTCATTGCAAATATAATCCACCGATTCATCGTATGTAGACCGTTCCCTGTCATAGTATTCCGCAGATTCGGAAGTACCTAGTACTTCGTCTCCGACAATGAGCAACGGACCGTAGTTCATCAGTAAATGGTAGTAGGCATAACCGCGCATAAAGTGTACGTATCCGATGTAACGTCTTCTGTCGGCTTCTGTCATATCAGACACTTTATCGATATTTTCCAGCATCCGGTTACATCTTGCCACTACTACATACATGCTATACCATATATCCTGCCGCAGGTTTCTTCCGTTGACAGTACCAACACTGAATTGCGCTCCCCAAAACTCGTTGGTCTGCCATCTGACGGCAATCTCGTCCGAGGCAGTTTCTCCCGGATTCCATGAGTTTCCCCAAATGGCACCCGCGTCGGGAAAACGGGTCGGGGTGTTCCAAAGGTATCCTTCGGCATTTTTCATGCTGTGGAAAATGGAATCTTCCTTGAATGTAGCCTGAAAATAATTGTCTACATCCAGAAAATTGCAGGAACTGAGCAGCAAAGAACTGCCGATCACGGCTCCCAAAAGTATTTTAATTCGATTTTTCATAAATTTTTCAATGTTATGTGATTAGAATCTTAAGTATACCTGGAATGAATAGGTAGCAGGTATCGGATAGACAGCACCATTTGCCGATGCTTGTTCGGGATCGAAATATTTCACATTGTCGAAAGTGCACAGGTTATTCGCCACAAATTCCAGATCGACGGAAGACAATCCTACCGCTTTAATCCATGGCAGATGTTTCAGGCTGTATCGCAAGCTAACTTCCTGAAGGCGCAGGAAAGAACCGTTCCGCCTCCAGAAGGAGGACAATTGAGAATTGTTCTTATTACCTCCGTAAGAGAGACGTGGAAATTCAGCATTCGGATTTTCCGTTTCAGTAGTTCCCGAATACCATGCGGGCGTCCATCTGTTCTTGGGATTGTTGGCTAGTTTGATCACATTTCCCAAGTCTCCATTATAGAACGGAATCCATCCGTTGTCGTTTCCAAGCCCTGCACGATAGTAGTCTACCTTGGCGGAACCTTTGAACAAAACACTAACAGTCAGATCTTTCCACTGGAAGTCACCACCGAATCCATACATCACTCTTGGTAACTGGTTGGAATAAGACAATGGCACCTTATCGTCTTCATTGATAATACCATCGCCGTTGACATCGCGATATTTGATGTCGCCCGGGCGTATCTTTCCGAATCCGCTTTGATCGGGGCTGGTATTGATCTCATCTTTGCTGGCGAATAGTCCCTCGGAGATATATCCGCGTAAGATGTTAAAGGGTCTGCCGGTCACACTGAGATAGTCGTAAGGTAATTTATTCTCTTCAAAATAGTCGATGATATTTTGTGAGAATGTATAATTGGCACGAACCGTAAAACTCATATCCTTATTAATAGTATGGAAAAACTCAATATTTCCGTCCGATCCTACACTGTGCATACGTCCGACATTCGACTTCGGATAAGTCACCATACCTACGTAAGAAGGTAACGTCACACGGTCCTGGAAGATGTGGTCACGAGTATCCCGGAATATGTCGACTGTCAGGGACAACTTGTCGTGAAAGAACTTGGCATCGATACCAAGATTCGCCTTCTTTGCTACTTCCCATTTCAAATTGTCGGCTCCGGTATGGGTTTCTGTGATACCCGCATAACGATATCCCCAAGCAGATCCGGCATGATTGTCTATCAGGGTCAGGTAAGGGAAGCGTCCCTGGCCGGTATAATCGTTGGTAGAAACAATCTGGTCGTTACCTACGATACCGTAAGAGCCGCGAATTTTGAGGAACGTAAACCAAGGTAGTTTCTCTGTCCACCATGCATAAGAGGAAGGAACCCATCCTGCGGCAATGGAAGGAAAGAAACCGAACTGTTCTCCTTTTTTGAACTGTGCAGAACCTGTATAACCGAAATTCGCATCGATGAAATAACGGTTTTTATAGTCATAGGAGATACGTCCGGAAAGGTTCTGATGGCGTTTGGGGATGCTGGCGATACCTAAATCATCATATTTGCCCCATAGAGAGTTTTTCTCATCTTTCATATAGTATTCGAGCAACGCGCCAAAGGTATGGTCTCCGAACGACCGGTTCCAGTTGGCTTTCGCCTCCATATAGTATTGCCTGTAAGAGTTTTCGCCACTTCCGTATGCCATACTTGATTGTGCTGAGCGCAGCGCTTTAATCAAGACTCCCTGTGCGGTTCGTCCGGTAGCACGGTAGAGGTCGGGCCAAATCCTGCGGTATTCGCTGAAGTAGCCGATATGTTCCGTCATCGCTTGTACCGACATCGTCAGTCCTTTCAGAAATCCTCCGAATTCTTGCGTCAGCTTCAGCGTCAGCATGTTTCGGTTGTCCTCGCTTTGCATGTATCCGGTATTATTCAGCATAACATATGGAGAAGCCAATTCACGTGATCCGCCATATACGGGCAGCGTGCCGTCAGAGTAAGTGACCGGAAACAGAAGGGGGGTCAACTGCTGGACGGCTGACCATACCAGATCTGTGTTCCCTCCGCCCGGACTGACATAAGAATTGACATATCCATCTACACCGAAGTATAGCTGGGTCGTCTTGGTCAAATTCATATCGATATTGGCACGATAATTCAGCTTGTTTACGCTCAATGGCTTTTTAAACAGATTTTCCTCTTGGCGATAGGCGGCTCCTTCATCCTGATACCCCAGCGACAAGAAGTATCTAGCAACGTCACCTCCTCCTTTAGCACTGACATAGTAGTTCTGCTGAATAGAATTCCTTTTCATGATTTCATCTATCCAGTTTACATCCGGATAAAGATCCGGGTCCAGCCTGTTTTTGATCAGATCCAGTTCAAGGCGGGTGTACAGATCGTCTTCCCCGGACATCGCTCTGGCTTCATTGGCAAGGAGTGCGTAATCGTATGCTCCCAGGTATTCGGGCAGACGTTTGATATGTGATATTTTCATCGTAGCACGTCCGGTCACCTCTAATTTTCCACTGGTACCACGTTTGGTAGTCACCAATACCACGCCATTTGCTCCGCGTGTTCCGTAGACAGCCGTTGCTGCGGCGTCTTTCAGGATACTGAACGATTCAACGTCGTCGGTATCAATATCTTCCAATCTTCCTTCGAGACCATCGATCAGTACCAAGGCTCCACTGCTGGCTCCGAAAGTACTGATACCACGAATCCAGAAGTTGGAGATATTTTTGCCCGGTTCACCCGAACTCTGCATAGTGATAACACCTGCCATTCGACCTCCGATCATATTATTGAGGGAAGTGGCGGGAGTTTTTAGCTGCGCAACGTCAATGGTGGTGATGGCACCTACCACAGATACTTTTTTCTGGGAACTCATACCCGTTACCACTACTTCGTCAATCTTAGTCTCGTCTTCTTTCATGACGATCTTAAGCTTTTCTTCGTTTTTGGTAATCAGCATCTCGACATTCTTCATACCCACTGACTGGAATATCAGTGTAGCGTTTTTCGTTACTTTTATCTTGAACTTTCCGTCCAGATCCGCCACTACGCCGACTCCCGGTTCGTTCTTTACATAAACAGCCGTACCTACCAATGGCTCGCCGGTTGCATCCACAATCACGCCTGCCACTGTAAACTGTGTACTCGTTTCGTTCTGACTGTAGCCTGCCAATGGAATCAATGTCATAAGCAGTACAATCAATAAAAGATTTTTTTTCATATATGTATTATCAAAGGTTATTGTATAGACAATTTACGAATCACTTTATTTCCGGTATCTGCGACATATACGATTTGTCCGTCGGCACTAACAGCTACACCGAACGGATGATTGAACAACGCGATATCCGGACCGCCGTCTTTATAGCCCTTCATGCCCGGAAGTCCGATAGGAGTAGTTACCATAGCTCTATCCAAGGGCAATTTGGTATCGATTACTCGTATACAATTGTTACCACAATCAGCGATATACAATTTACCGTCTTCGGTAAAGCAGATTTGATGGGGATTATCAAACTTGGCATTCCTCAGCAAACCGTCTTCCCATCCTGCTCCTGCTACCTGTCCTTCCAATATGGCCTTTCCGGCATAACCTTCACCGGGATAGGTGTTTTTGTCTTTACCTTCCAGATTTCCCACATCCACTCGCCATATCTGATTTCCTTCTGCCATCGCGACATAAAGCATATTTTCCTGTCCTTTGACAGGGCTGAAAGCAAGGTATGAGTCACATGCATCAGGTCTGGTAGAAGTTCCGACTTTCTTGAGTAGGAGTTCACAAGTACGGGTGTTCGGTTTTATCCGCACCAGTTGTCCCTTAACCATCACTGTATAAATGTAATGATCCAGCTTATTCACTACAAAGCAGTGCTTATAGTTACCATCGGCAACGTCTTTAGTTTCATCATTCAGCAGCACCGTCAGGCGGCGCGGCGCATAGCTCACGCTTTTGGCCAAAGAATAATATCCCATACCGCCATCTTCAGGAGCGTACATCGTACCATCCAGGTCCGAAAAAGCAGGAGCATTCAGGATGGCTGACGTACCATACTGAAGTACCAGCACAGAATTACTCTTAATGGAAGCCATGACAATATTTCCGTTAGACTGCGCTCCTTTATCATTTTGACAGGTTACAGATGGATAATTGTTTCCTCCGTGCCATACGTGGCGTTCGGTGATAAAGATATTATCCTCGTCATCCAGACTAATGTAGTTGGGCGCCGACAATGTAGAAGTAGCGATGTCTCCTCCTACCGTAGGCTGGTTAGCGTCCGGCGAAGCTTGTCCTACAACGGTAGTCACGCTCGTCTGCGTCTTGTAGATAAATTGCCTTCCGGCTTGTCCTTCATATTCTGTTCCGTCGGGCATTGTTCGGGCAACAAGAAGATTCATTTCTTTCTTGTACGTCAGTCCCGAAGGAACATACAAGTAGATTTTGTTACCATTTGAACTCACCAAGCCCGCCTGGTGCTTTATCCCATCCGCATCTTCGAAATAAACTTTCAGATTGGTAGTGTCTGATCCGAAGTTGCTGCCTTCGACGATCATAGGGGTAGCGATCCCACCGGAATCCGGATAAAATCCGGTCACCTCAATAGGTTGATCCGGATTGAATACTGCACTTCCTATATTCTTACTATCCGAACATGAAGTCAGATAGACAAATACGGCGGCAAAAAATGTCAAAAAAATAGTTCTTTTTTGCATTGTTTTTCTGTGATTAAAGGTTAATAATTAGTTGGGTTAATATGGATAAGTAGAAAACTTACTATTCTATATCTAGGCATTATGATAATGTGGTAGAAATAAGATGTGCATTTTTACTCTAATACGTTTGTTTTTGGGTGTGTATGCTTTATCTTAATATTTAGTAAGTTTAGGAATATATATAGTTGTGTTTGACTGTTATCATTCATTTGTTTTTCTTGGGGGTATTGAAATTTTTAATGAATTCAATCTCTCTTCAGCACTGTTCTGATCTATGCTGAAGAAACGATAATAAAAATTTAATCACTGCCCGGAGGCGGCCTACAATTTCGCATTATCATAAATAATTATTAAGAAATATAGTCGTAATTGACCGATTAGAATAAGTCGCTCTAGAACTTGGTAACCAAAACAATAAAATCATGATAATCAATAATATACATCAATAAAAAGATTATATCTATCTTATTACGATCTGAGTAGTAGAATGAAAAATCAAAAAAAATACCGTTTGCCGATAATTAAAATAAAAAAAACATTGCGTTTACCAATTTTATTAATAACTTTACACCGTCTTAAGTGGCACACAAACTTAATAACCTTTGAAAAGCCTATGAAAACAGGAAAAAATACACTTATTGGTATAAAATTACCAAGTTCTAGAGCAACTTATCCCAATCTGTTAAATATAAAAATGAATCATAACAGCCAAGCACAACTATATATATTCCTAAACTTACTAAATAAAAAAGGTAGTAGATCCCCAAAAGAATAAATGCATAAGAAATAAAATGCACACCTTAATTTCTACCATATATAATAATATTTTCTCCTTCACCAACAATATCTGGCGAATAGGCCGTAATAAGAAGTAAAGGGTATATTACATAAAAAAAATTCCAGTAACTTGCGATACTGGAATTTTATATAAATCAAGAAAATCTCTTATTCCCACTCAATAGTTGCAGGTGGCTTAGAACTGATATCATAGGTTACACGGTTTACACCTTTCACCTTATTAATAATATCATTCGAAATCTTACCCAGGAATTCATATGGCAAATGCGCCCAGTCGGCAGTCATGGCATCAGTAGAAGTCACGGCACGCAATGCTACCGCTCTTTCATAAGTACGTTCATCTCCCATGACACCTACAGACTGTACCGGCAGTAAGATAACGCCTGCCTGCCATACTTGATCATACAATCCCCAGTCGCGCAATCCCTGAATGTAAATATCATCAGCATCTTGCAGGATACGCACTTTCTCACGGGTGATGTCTCCAAGAATACGTACAGCCAAACCCGGGCCAGGGAATGGATGACGAGTAATCAGATGTTCCGGCATACCCAACTCGCGACCTACACGACGAACTTCATCCTTAAACAACAGACGAAGAGGCTCGCACAACTTCAAGTGCATTTTTTCGGGCAGACCACCTACGTTATGATGACTCTTGATCACTGTACCTGTTATAGACAATGATTCGATGCAGTCTGGATAAATAGTGCCCTGAGCCAGCCATTTCACATCTTTTATTTTGTGAGCTTCCACATCAAATACATCGATAAAGCCCTTACCGATAATCTTACGTTTACGCTCCGGTTCCGTCACACCTGCAAGCTCTGCAAAGAACTTTTCGCTGGCATCCACGCCAATTACATTCAGCCCGAGGCATTCGTAATCGTTCATCACATTCTTGAACTCATTCTTACGGAGCATACCGTGGTCTACGAAGATACAAGTCAGATTCTTACCGATAGCTCTATTCAGCAAAACAGCAGCAACCGATGAATCGACACCACCGCTCAATCCCAGCACCACTTTATCATCACCTAACTGAGCTTTCAACTCAGTAACCGTACTCTCGATGAAAGAAGCCGGCGACCAGTCTTGCTTGCATCCGCAAACATCAACTACGAAGTTCCTCAATATCTGCGTCCCGTCTTCGCTATGGAACACTTCCGGATGGAACTGAACGCCCCATACCTTCTCACCCTCAACCTGATAAGCAGCGATATCCACTTTATCCGTTGAAGCAATCTTCTTAAAATTATCAGGGATAGCAGTGATTGTATCACCATGACTCATCCATACCTGCGTATTCTCACGAACTCCTTTAAACAGCACATTATCCTTGCAGAAAGAAGTCAGATGTGCACGGCCATATTCACGTGTACCAGCCGGTTCTACTTTTCCATTGTTAGTATACGCCATAAACTGTGCACCATAGCAGATACCCAAAATAGGATATTTACCACGAATCTCACTCAAGTCTACTTTGAAGGCATCTTTATCATAAACCGAAAAAGGACTTCCGGAAAGGATGACTCCTTTAATTGTCGGATCTTCTTTAGGAAACTTGTTATAAGGAACAATTTCGCAATACGTGTCCAGTTCGCGTACGCGACGACCAATCAGCTGTGTTGTCTGCGAACCGAAATCAAGAATTATTATTTTTTCCTGCATATCAATGGTTGGATTTTGAATAAATGATTTGCAAAAGTAGAAAAAAGTAGGCAAAAAGATAGAAGAATAAACAGAAAAATCGAAATTTACGAGAGAAATATATCATCGGACAACATAAAATCCGAAAAGGGAAACGATGTCAGAGAGACTTATATATAATAAATAGGAGACTCAAAACAGAATCTCCTATTTTATTATACAAGTACTTATTTCTTCTCTTTCAGCAAGTCACGAATCTCAGTCAGCAACACCTCTTCTTTAGTAGGAGCAGGTGGTGCAGGAGGAGCAGCCGGGGCTTCCTCTGCCGCCTTCTTCGTAGTCAGTTTAGTGATCAGACGTATAAATAGGAATATAGCAAAAGCTATAATCAGAAAGTCAAAAGTTGCTTGCAGAAATTGTCCGTAATCCAGAGATACGGCAGGAGCAATCTCCTTACCGTCTGCTCCAACTTCAGCCGCTTTCATTACCCATTTCAGATCTGTAAAGTTCACACCACCAACCAATAAGCCTATTGGGGGCATAATAACATTCGCCACCAGTGACGATACGATCTTCCCAAACGCGCCGCCGATAACTACACCGACAGCCATGTCAATGACGTTCCCTTTCATAGCAAACGCCTTAAAGTCTTGTAAAAATGTGCTCTTTCCCATCTTTTTTCAATATTTAATGTGAATTTAATATGCGAATATAAAAACATTTTTGTAATTTTGCACCGCATTTGAAAATAAAACAAATGCGCGAGCTGAGAGATATTTGAACAAATATTATAAAACCCTTAAAAGTTTAAACAAAATGATTAAAGTAGGTATTAATGGATTCGG
>OOCP01002082.1_pt1 | contig 17955 bp, 16 predicted proteins | sample 1671511 | NCBI WGS metagenome assembly OOCP01 (sample SAMN06348164, study PRJEB24527) | human gut metagenome | biome: human gut; feature: ankylosing spondylitis patient; material: feces | host: Homo sapiens | place: China | collected 2015-10 | reverse complement strand
TACTGCAAGCCCTGCGAGAGCTTCTGGACCGACAGCCAGCTGGTGGACGGCAAGTGCCCGGACTGCGGCCGCGAAGTGTACGACGCACACGAGGAAGCCTACTTCTTCAAGACCAGCAAGTATGCCGACCGCCTGCTGAAGCTCTACGAGGAGAACCCCCAGTTCATCCAGCCCGAGAGCCGCAAGAACGAGATGATCGCCTTCATCAAGCAGGGCTTGCAGGACACCTGCGTGTCCCGCACCTCCGTGAAGTGGGGCATCCCCGTGCCCTTCGACCCCAAGCACACCATGTATGTGTGGGTGGATGCCCTGAGCAACTATATCTCCGCGCTGGGCTACGGTAACGAAAAATATCACGACTACGACAAGTTCTGGCCTGCCGACCTGCACATGGTGGGCAAGGAGATCCTGCGTTTCCACACCATTCTGTGGCCTGCCATGCTGATGGCTCTGGATCTGCCCCTGCCCAAACGGGTGTTCGGCCACGGCTGGCTGCTGATGAACGGCGGCAAGATGTCCAAGTCCGTGGGCAATGTGGTGGACCCTGTGATCCTGTGCGACCGCTACGGCGTGGATGCCATCCGCTACTTCCTGCTGCGTGAGATTCCCTTCGGCAACGATGGCATGTTCACCAACGAAGCCCTGATCACCCGCATCAACAGCGATCTTGCAAACGACCTGGGCAACCTGCTCAGCCGCACGGTCGCCATGTGCGAGAAGTACTTCGGCGGCACCGTGCACAATGTGGCCGGTACCGAGGCCATCGACACCGAGCTGGAGACCATGGTCAACGAGCTGACCGCCAAGGTCACGGCCGACATGGACAATCTGACCATCCCGCAGGCCCTGATGGAGATCTTTGCGGTCATCCAGCGTGCCAACAAGTACATCGACGAGACCGCTCCCTGGGCGCTGGCCAAGGACGAGGCCAACAAGGCCCGTCTGGAGAGCGTGCTGTACCACCTGTGCGAGGCACTGCGCGTGTGCGGCATCCTGCTGAACGCATACCTGCCCACCACCGCACCCAAGATGATGGAACAGCTGGGTCTGGACGCATCTGCTCTGGACCTGGCCAAGACCACCTACGGCGTACAGGAGACCTACACCGTGCACAAGGGCGAGGCACTGTTCCCCCGCATCGATGTGGCAAAGGAAATTGCCCACCTGAAGGAAGAGGACGAGAAGCGCAAGGCCGCTGCCGAAGCTGCCAACAAGGCCAAGGCTGAAGCGGAGAAGAAGGCTGCCGCCCCCGCCGAGGAGAGCACCGTGGACTTTACCCACGAGGAAGAGATCGACTTTGACACCTTCTGCAAGGTGGAACTTCGCGTGGCCGAAGTGCGCGCCTGCGAGAACCTGAAGGAAAGCAAGAAGCTGCTGCACCTGACCGTGTTTGACGGCGAGCGAGAGCGCTGCATCCTTTCCGGCATTGCAAAGTGGTTCAAGCCGGAAGACCTGATCGGTAAGAAGATCGGCATTGTGTGCAATCTGGCACCTCGCCCCATGATGAAGGGCAAATATGTCAGCGAGGGCATGATCTTTGCTGCTGATACCGCCGACGGCGGCTGCTCCATTGCATTCTATGGCGACGACACCCCCGTGGGCAGCCGCATCCACTGAGCCGCCATGCAGGAAAACAAAACGCTTTCCCGCGCGGAATGGCTGGATAAGATCTTCGGCACGCCGGTGTTCGCCGTGCTGCTGGCTATTTTCTGCAATGTACTGTGGGGCTCGGCCTTCCCCTTCATCAAGCTGGGCTACCGGCTGTTCGCCATTGATTCCAGCAGCACCGCCTCCATCTTCTGCTTTGCCGGTGTGCGGTTCATGCTGGGCAGCTTTCTGGTGCTTCTGGGCAGTGTTCTGTTGCAGAGCCGCCTGCCCAAGTTCCCCCGCGGCAAAGTGGCAGCGGAGTGCTGTGCTCTGGGCCTGTGGCAGACCACGACCCAGTACGCATTCTATTACATCGCTGTTGCCATGCTCACGGGTGCCTTTGGCGGCATCCTGAACAGCACCCAGAGCTTTCTGGGCGTGATCTTTGCCCATTTCATCTACGGCAACGCTGACCGCATGACCCCTGCCAAAACGCTGGGCTGCGCCGTTGGCTTTGCGGGCGTGCTCATCGGCACGCTGGGCAACCACGGCAGCGGCAGCGGCTGGGGCGTGTTCTGCATGATGGCCGCTACCATCATCTTTACCTTGTCCGGCCCGTGGAACAAATCCGTGACCAAAAAAGCAGACAGCTTTGCCGTCTGCTTCATCAACCTGTTCGTGGGCGGTCTGGCACTGTTCGTGCTGGGCACTGTGCTGGGCGGCAGTCTCCATGTGCAGAGCGCACTGGCGGTGGTGGTCATGCTGTATCTGGCCTTCATCTGCGGGGCAGGCTATGTGCTGTGGGCCCTGCTGATGAAGAACAACCCGGTCAGCCGCATTGCCATCTTTGGCTTCGTGAACCCGGTGGTCAACGTACTGCTGAGCGCCGTGCTCAACGGCGAACCCCTGTTCCGCTGGCAGTATCTGGCGGCGCTGGTGTTCGTGTGTGTGGGCATCTGGCTGGTGAACAAGGCCCCCGCCAAAAAGGAGGGCAAATGACCGGCCCCATTTTTGACACCCACGCGCACTACAGTGCCCGCGCTTTTGACGCAGACCGCGATTTCCTGCTGGGCAGCCTGCCCGGCAAGGGTGTGGTGGGCGTGTGTGAACAGGCCACCCACTCCGGGGATGCACCCAAAGTGCTGGAGCTGGCGCACCGCTACCCGTGGGTGGTGGCAGCTGTTGGCATCCACCCGGAAAGCCTGCTGCCCGCCGCCGACTGCGGCGAGGAAGGCCCGGCTCCTACGGTCTCGGTGTACGGCGGGGACTGGGCCGCAGAGATGCGCGCTCTGGCCCCGTATTACGAGGACCCCAAGGTGGTAGCTGTGGGTGAGTGCGGGCTGGACTACCACTGGCCTGTGCCCAAGGATGCCCAGCTGGCCATGTTTGAGGCACACATCCGGCTGGCGCTGGAGCTGGACAAGCCCATCATCGTGCACGACCGCAACGCCCACGCCGACGTTTACGCCCTGCTCAAAAAATACCAGCCCAAGGGCATCGTCCACTGCTATTCCGGCAGTGCCGATGACGCGGTGTGGCTGGCAAAGCAGGGACTGTTCATCGGTTTTGGCGGGGCGTGTACCTTCAAGGGTGCCAAGCGGGCGGCAAAGGCCATCAGTGCCCTGCCGCTGGAAAGCATCGTGCTGGAGACCGACTGCCCCTATATGGCACCGGAGCCGGTGCGCGGCACCCGCTGTGACAGCTCCCTCATCCGCTATGTGGGCGAGTATATCGCCCAGCTGCGTGGCATCTCTGCCGAAGAGGTGTTCCGCACCACAGCCGAAAATGCCCGCCGGGTATACGGGCTGTGATCCGTTTTTCGCAAGTTGCACAGGTTTTTCTCTGTGCTTCTGTATAAATCAACAATCAAAATCCAAACTGTTATAAGGAGAACCTACCATGAAAGCACGTATTCCTAAGCACCGCGAGTTCATCATCAACTTCCCCGACAGCATCGACCAGAACAAGGCCAACGAGGGCTGGGCAAAGCTGCAGCAGATCGTTGAGGACTACAAGAAGGCCCACAATGGCGCTTCCGTCTACGCCCCCACCTTCATCGAGGACTGCGAGGCCGAGGTGAAGAAGCTGCAGGAAGAGTACGGCTTCGAGTACACGGTCGAATACGTTCAGTAATTTCTGATATTTAAAATCCCCTCTGTGCATCTGCGCAGGGGGGATTTGCTGTTTCAGGGGGAACCGCTTTTCCCTACGGTGCACTTCCCCGCAAAAATACAGCCCCGGCAGACTGCATGGTCTGTCGGGGCTGTGCTTTCCTGTCCGGGTCACTTTTCCACTTTACTCAGCAGGATGCGGTCGTTGTCCAGATTCCTGCCTGCGTTCTCGCGGAACTTTTCAAGCAGGTCGTCCACGGTCATCCGGCTGCGTTCCTCGCCCTTCACATCAAAGACGATGCGGCCGGAATCCATCATCAGGGTGCGGTTGCCCAGCTCCAGTGCCTGATGCATGTTGTGGGTGACCATCAGGCAGGTGATCTTCTTTTCAGCCACGATGCTCTTGGTCAGCTCCAGCACCTTTTCGGCGGTGGCGGGGTCCAGCGCGGCGGTGTGCTCGTCCAGCAGCAGCAGCTTGGGGGTGACGAGGGTGGCCATGAGCAGGGTCAGCGCCTGCCGCTGGCCGCCGGAAAGCAGTCCCACCGGCTGCTTCATGCGGTCCTCAAGGCCCATATCCAGCAGCGCCAGCTTTTCGCGGAACACTTCCTTGTCCTTGCGGGAGATGCGGGAGAAGATGGCATGGGGCGCGGTGCCGGCACGCAGATAGGCCAGTGCAAGGTTTTCCTCAATGGTCATGTTGGGTGCCGTGCCCTTGAGCGGGTCCTGAAACAGGTGGCCGATGACCTTGCTGCGCTGGTGCTCCGGCTCAAAGGTGATATCCTGTCCGCCCAGCAGGATGCTGCCCTCGTCGGCGATGAAGCCGCCGGTGATGGCGTTGAACAGGGTGGATTTGCCCGCACCGTTGGAGCCCACGATGGTGGCAAAGTCCCCGGCTTCCATGTGCAGGCTGACACCGTTCAGGGCCACTTTTTCATTGACTGTGCCGGGGTTGAAAGTCTTGTGCAGATCGTTCAGCTGAAGCATTTCCATCTTACTTTCCCTCCTTGCCGGTGGTCACGCGGCGGCGGCAGGCCCCATGCTTGCGCTGCTCAAAGGCGATTTTTTCCTTGATGGCCGGCATCGAAATGGCGATGGCCACGATGATGGCGGACACCAGCTTCATGGCGGCGGCAGGCACATTGAAGCGCAGGGCCACAGCCACGATAAAACGGTACAGGCAGCTGCCGAACACCACGCCGATGATCCGGCGCAGCATGGTGCGCTTTCCAAGCAGAGTCTCGCCGATGATGAGGGAAGCCAGTGCGATGGTCACCATGCCGGTGCCCACATTGATATCGCAGCTCTTCTGATACTGTGCCAGCAGGCCGCCGGAGAGGGCGCACAATGCGCCGGAAATGCACAGGCCCACCGTAATGGTGAAAGCCGGGTTAATACTGGAAGCACGCACCATGGCAGCGTTGTCACCGGTAGCGCGGATGGACAGGCCCAGCCGGGTGCCCAGAAAGCCCAGCATCGCCGCACCGGCAAGCAGGATCATGGCCAGCGCGATGGCCAGCTTATACCAGCCGCCAAGGAAGCTCAATGAGCCCTTTGCCAGCGAGAAAACAGTGTCGGTCTTGACCAGCGACATGGTGGAGGAAAAGCCCATCACGGCCAGATTGATGGTGTAAAGGCCGGTGTTGACGATGATGCCTGCCATGATGCTCTCCACGCCAAGGCGGGTCTGCAGAAAAGCCGTAACAAAGCCGGAGCACACGCCTGCCGCCATGGCTGCGAACAGGGCCAGAATGGGGTGGCCGGTCAGTGCTACCTGACAGGCCACGGCGCAGCCCAGCGTGAAGCAGCCGTCAGTGGAAAGGTCTGCGATGTTCAGGATGGAATAGCTCAGGAACAGTGCCAGCGCCACCAGGGCATAGATACAGCCCAGTTCCAGCGCCGTCTGTAGGACGTTGAGCGAAAAGATACTCGCCAGCATGTGTGTGCTCCTTTTATGTTTCTTTTTGATTGGACGATTTAAAATGGCCTCCGCTTTTGCTCTGGCCATAATTTAAGGAATCAGTTTTTTATTTCGGAATACCGGAGCGTCTGCGGACGCTCCGGTATTCCATTTTCACGGGAAGGGTCGTGACGGAAAGCAGGCTCGCCCTCTCTGTCACCTACGGTGACACCTCTCCCAAAGGGAGAGGCCTTGGCAGAAAGATGAACTTTACGTGGACTGCCAAAGGCTCCCACTTTGGGGGAGCTGGCAAATCCGTAGGATTTGACTGAGAGGGCGAGCCTGCTAACCACGAAGATACCGGACTTATTTAATTTAGCTTCTTGTGATGCGGTGCACTGTGGGCAGCAAAACACTTCCTCAGAACTGCCAAAAGCTCCCCCTTCGGGGGAGCTGGCAAAACCGTCAGGTTTTGACTGAGAGGGTTCTTTTTTAAGAGAAGTTCTCTGCGGTGGTTACTTCCACGATCTCGGTGCAGTAGGGCTTGAAGGCCTCCTTCACGGTGTCGAGGTCCAGACCCAGTGCTTCGCAGGTCTCGGTGTTGATGGTGACGATGCCGTTATCAAAGGTCTGGTAGGGCAGGTCTGCAGTGGTCTTGCCCTCGCACAGCAGCTCTGCCACCATATCGGCAGTGGCTTCGCCCAGCTGGACGTAATCCACGCCGTAGCCCACAAACGCACCGTTCAGTGCAAAGCTGTCGGCACCGGTGTAGTGCTGCACGCCTGCCTCGGTAAAGGTCTCGTAGATGGACAGCTCTGCGGTCATCACGGTGTTGTCGGTGGGGGTAAACACGGCCTTGACACCGGCGGCGATCAGGGCTTCGGCAGCCATCTGCACCTCAGCGGTGGTGGTGCCGTTCTTCTCAATGTACTTGATGCCGTTGGCATCACAGAAAGCCTTTGCATCGGCAATGGCCTGGGTGGAGGCATCCTGACTCAGGTCGTACAGCAGGCCGATGGTGTCAATATCCGGGTTGACAGCGGTGATCAGGTTCATGATGGCCTCGGTGTTCAGTGCGTCGGAGGTGCCGGTGATGTTCTCCTCGCCGTCAAAGCCTGCAGCGGCGGGGTCGGTGACAGCAGAGTAGACAACGGGGATATCGGTATCCTCCACAGCGGCCAGCATGGTTGCGGCGGTGGGGGTAGCCACAGCCACGATCACATCCACGCCGTCCCCTACGAGGTCGGCACCGATCTGGTTCAGGTTGGACTGGTCAGCCTGTGCATTTGCGTAGTAGTCGGCGTAGTCGAAGGTAACGCCCTTCTCTGCCCCCAGCTCATCCAGACGGCTCTCCACAGATTCCACGATCTGGTTGAGGGAAGCATGATCCACATAGTTGACGATGCCAACCTTGAAGGTCTGACCGCCCTCCGCTGCGGCAGAAGCGGCAGCGGAAGATGCAGCCACGGTGCTGGAAGCGGAGCCGCCGCAGCCGGTGAATGCCAGTGCAGAAACGGCGGAAGCAGCCATAGCGGCCTTGAGGAAGCTGCGGCGGGAGATCATGGTAACGTTTTTCATAACAGTAAACTCCTTTCCCGGAGCGGGCGGCAAAAGTAAAAGACCCGCTCCCCTTGCGGGACGGGTCTTACAAATAAAAACGACCCTGTCCCTGTGTGTTATCCACAAGGACAGGATCGGTAAAGTTCGATTCTGCGGTGCCACCTTGCTTGCCCTGCTTTGCAAACTGCAGAGCCTCTCACGGAGAGCCAACACTCCCCTGTCCTGTAACGGAGACTTCCGTCCAAAGCTACTAAGGCTTGCTGCCCATTTGCCCGGCCCTCGGCGGCCCACGAAGCTCTGCCCCGCTCTCGCCCGTTTTCACTGTCCGGGCTCACTGAAGATGCGCTGTGCAGGTTCTCTTCCGCCTCATCGGTTTGATTGCATTATACACTTTATTGGCATAAAGTCAAGGGGAAATTTCAAAAATTTCTTTTTTCTACAGCACAAAGTCATTCTTCCGTGCATCAGGCCCGCTTTGTGCGGCGCTTGCGCCAGACGAAGTACGCCGTGTACGCCAGCCATACCACAATGCCGCCCAAGGTCAGCGGGCGGCTCAACCGGATGCCGTCGGGCTGGTAGACAAAATCGATGCTGTTTTCACCTGCCGGGCACAGCACAGCCATCAATCCCTCGTCCACCTCCACAATGTCGGCCTCCTGCCCGTTGATATAGGCCGTAAAGCCGTCATCGTAAGGCACGGAGAAGAACACGAGGTTCTCTTTTTCCAGCGTGATCTCGGCGTGGAAGCCCGAATTGTTCATCTGGAACACACTGGCAGCCGTGGCACGGCGCTCGCGGCAGTCCTGCACGTAGGACTCATAGTACAGCTCCTCCCGTCTGCCTTCCGGCAGATGGGTCAGGTACTTGCCGTAGACTGCAGCATCCTCATCGGTAAGCACCAGTGCACGCATCAGGAGGTTTGCGCGGGTGGCCTTGGCTATTTCTTCGTACTCGGTCTGGGTGAGGTAATAATCATAGGCAAAGCCCATGGGCACGTAGTTCGTGTTGCGGTAGACCGCATAGCCGTCCTTTGCAAAGGCATATTCCCAGCCGTCGTCGGCTTCGTTTTCAAAGTCGGTCTGCTTTTCCGGCGTGGTGATAAGGTACTCCACACTCAAAAGGCCCCGCAGTGCATAATTGGAAAGCTCCGGCTCACTGCGCACATCCCGCTTGACCCCCAGCGCCGGGTAGAAGCTGAGGATGCTGGGGGCCGCCGTGCTGCCAAAATACTGCAGGCAGCTCTTATCCAGCCACATACCGATGTTGTCGTGGATCTTGTACGTATCCACGCGGTAATCGCCTTCGGGCAGGTCGTTTTTCAACAGCAGGGCGTTGGTGTCCTGCTTCACAAGGTCGCTGTCGGTATACCACTGGCCGAACTTGCCAATGCCGATGTGCACCACGCTGAACAGGAAGGCAAACGCCAGCACTGCCGCCGTCAGGCGCTGGGCAAAGCGACTGTCGCCCCGCCACTTCTGGCAGAGATAGCGGTACAGCAGCAGGCCCAGCAGGCCAAAGCCCAGCACCGCACAGTACTGACCAGGGTTCTTGAGCACGCCGAACGACCAGCTGCCCGTGTCGCTGTCCTGCACCGGCACCACCGCAAAGGCCACCGTGGCGATCATCAGCCAGCTGATGCCGCGGGCCGGGCTGTCCAGATCGGTGTTGTGGTCTTCCAGCGCGTTCACGGTCATTGCGGCCAGCACCAGCACCGGCATATAGTACCAGCGCGCATAGTAGCTGGAATTGAGGGCGTAGAACGCACTGTTCAGGATGGGCACCAGTGCGAACACGGCGCAGGTGCCCACGATGCGCTTTTTACTGTCGCCGCACTTTGCTTTCCAGTAGGCCACGGCACCGGCCAGACTGCACAGCGGCAGATAGGCCGACATGCTGGTCCACTTGATCACGCCCTCCGACCAGATGGATGTGAGGTAGGGAGAATCCGGCGGCATGATCCAGCTGACGAGAATTGCAAGGTACTGCTGCACCTTGCTGTAGGTCAGAAAGCCCCAGCCGGAGGAAAGGTCGATGGTGCGCGGGTTCTGCAAAATGGAGAGCACCGCAGGCACCAGCAGGATGCTGCCCATGGCAGCGCCCAGCAGGCTTTCAAAGGCCAGCAGCCCGAACTTTTTTGCAGTGAGACGGAAGTCCCTTGTGCTGAGCTTGCAGATGAAGTAGATGGCCAGAAATACCACCTGACCGATGAAAAAGAAGTAGTTGTTGACAAGGTTCACCGCCACCCAGAACGCAAACCAGCTGCGGCGGTCGTTGTAAAGGGCCTCGTCCAGCGACCACAGCAGATACGGGAACAGCGCCACCACATCTACAAAGTGGTTGAAGAACACATTGTATACCGTAAAGCCGGAGAAGGTATACAGGCAGGCTCCCAGCACGGCGTAGTCGATATTTTTGACGTAGCGGCGCAGATACAGGTACGCACCGCCGCCCGCCACGGCAAACTTGAGCACCAGCAGCGGTACCATGAGGTAGGGCAGCCACCCCTGCGGGAAGAGCAGCGAGAACCAGAAGAACGGCGAGCCGTACAGGTAGAACGAATAGGCGTTCATCACGCCGCTGCCAAGGTCGGTAGCCCATGAGAAGGTATTGTGCACCGAGGTGAACGCACTGTCCGGGTAGCCTGCGCCCTTGATAAAGCCGTTCATATAGCGGTAAAAGCTGATCTGCTGGCTGTTGAAATCGCCTGCATAGTGGAAAAAGCCGCCGTCGATGATATAAAACGGCAGAAAGAACAGGGCCGCCGTGAGGGCACACAGGCCCACCGTCAGCCAGAATTTATCCTTTTTTTGTCCCAGCAGCTGCGGCTGCCGGGCAGTACCAGACCGCTCCATGGTTTCCTCTTTTCTCTGCCAAAGCGGCAGAAAGTTGGTTTGTTCTAGTATAGCACGAACACTGCACAGAAAAAAGGGCTTGACAACGCTCTGCCAGACAGGTATGTTGGAGAAAAAAGGAGGAAGCTGCCATGCTGTACCCGTTCAGTGCCCTGCTGGCGCGCATGAAATACATTACCCGCTGGAGCCTGATGCACTCCACCCGGGCCGAATCTCTCAGCGAGCACACCTGCGATACCGCCCTGCTGGCCCACATGCTTTGCCTGATCGCACGGCGGTACACCGGCACGCCCTGCCGCCCCAAAACGGTAGCAGTGGCGGCGCTGTACCACGACGCGCCGGAGATCATTACCGGCGACATGCCCACACCGGTCAAGTACAGCAGCCCCACCCTGCGGGATGCCTACAAGGCGTTGGAAACCGAGAGCGTGCGCTGCATGACCGGCCTTCTGCCGGACGAGTTGAGCGAAGAGCTGTCCCCGTTCATCTCCGGGGAACTGCTCACCGCCGAGGAAAAGCGCCTGCTGAAGGCCGCCGACCGGCTGAGCGCCCTCATCAAATGCACGGAGGAGCAGCGCAGCGGCAACCACGAGTTTGACGCGGCGCTGGCCCAGCAGAAAGCGGCCCTGCAGGCCATGCACTGCCCGGAAGCCGACTGGTTCATAGAGCACTGTCTGCCCTGTTACACCCAGAATCTGGATGAGCTGACCCGGCAGCAGTAATATTCCCCTTACGGAAACGGCACCTCGCGCACGTCGTCCGGGTCGATGCCCGCTTTGCGCTGCTCTTCAAAAACAGCATCGATCAGCTCGTCCAGATCTTCCAGATGGGTCAGGGTGCAGCAGTAGCGGCGCAGATTGGCCGCACCTTTCAGCCCCTTCATATAGTGCATGGTCTGAGAGCGGGCCTGCGGCATGGCGACGAACTCGCCCTTCTGCTCCACCATCTCCTCCACCTGACGGCGCAGCGCATTCATGCGGGCCTGCAGGTTGGGTACCTTGGGTGCGGGCAGGCCTTCAATGGCGGCGTTCACCCGCTCAAAGAGCCACGGGTCGCCCAGCGCGCCCCGGGCGATCATCACGCCGTCACAGCCGGTGGCCTGCATCATCTCCACTGCATCCTCTGCCGAGTGGATGTCGCCGTTGCCCAGCACCGGCACTCTGACGGCATCCTTCACCCGGGCAATGATCTCCGGGTCGATGCCGGGGGTGTACATCTGCTCCCGGGTACGGGCATGCACCGCAATGAGGGCTGCGCCGGCCTGCTCACAGGCCTTGGCACACTCCACTGCAGTGATGTGGTCGGCATCCCAGCCCTTGCGCATTTTCACGGTGACAGGCCGTTTTGTATTTGCCACAACCTGCTCCACGATGCGCCCGCAGCGGTCCGGGTCCAGCATCAGCTTGCTGCCTGCGCCGCCGGACACGATCTTGGGGGCCGGGCAGCCCATGTTGATATCCACAAAGTCGAACTCGTACTGTTCGATGGCGGCGGTGGCTTCGCCCATGATCTCAGGCACTTCGCCAAAGATCTGCACACCATAGGGTGCACCGTTGGGTTCGGCCTTGAGCAGGCTCACCGTCTTGTGGTCGCCGTACACCAGCGCCCGACTGGACACCATTTCGCTCACGGTAAAGCCTGCACCGTGCTGGGCCATCAGGCGGCGGCAGGGTGCATCCGTAAAGCCCGCCATCGGGCCGAACACCGCCCGGTGCGGCAGGATGATATTGCCGATTTTCAAAGGTTCCATTGGTTGTTCCTCGCTGTTATCGAAAAAAGCTCCCCCGCAGGGGAGCTGGGTATTACCGTGCGAATCCTTTCGGGTACGGCATAAGCCTCCCTCACTGAGGGAGGTGGCATTGCCGCAGGCGATGACGGAAGGAGTTCCTGTAGAAAACTCCCTCAGTCTCGCATTCGCTCGACAGCTCCCTCAATGAGGGAGCCTTTTTTACATCTTCTCCGGCACGTTGATCTTGAACATGGTCAGCACGTTGAAGATGGCATTCTTCACGCCGATGCACAGAGCCAGACGTGCCTGCTGCACAGCGGGGTCTGCACCCTGAATGCGGCAGCTGCCGTAGAAGCGGTGGAAGGCGCTGGCCAGATCAATGACAAAGCGGTTGATGCGGCTGGGGTCGTACTTCTCGGCCGCCATGACGATCTCCTGCGGGAAGGCTGCCAGCATCCGGATCAGATCCATCTCGGAAGGCTCGGTGAGCAGGGTGGCATCCACCTTCTCGGCACCGGCAAACTGCACGCCCTCGCTCTCCATCTTTTTCAGGATGGAGCAGATGCGGGCATGGGCATACTGCACATAGTACACGGGGTTATCGTTGTCGGTCTTGACAGCCTGATCGAGGTCAAAATCGATGCCGCTGCCTGCGTCGTGCATATTGAACAGGAAGCGTGCGCTGTCGATGGGCACCTCTTCCAGCAGGTCGGTCAGGGTGATGGCATTGCCGGTGCGCTTGGACATCCGCACAGGCTGGCCGTCGCGCATCAGGTTGACCATCTGCATCAGCACAACGTCCAGATCTTCGCCGTTCAGGCCGATGGCATCCATGGCACCCTTCATGCGGGCCACATGGCCGTGATGGTCTGCACCCCAGACATCGATGGCCTTGGCAAAGCCACGGGTGGCCAGCTTGTTGTAGTGGTAGGCGATATCGGCGGCAAAGTAGGTGGGGATGCCGTTGGCACGGACGAGCACTTCGTCCTTGGCTTCCTCCTCGGTTCCGTCCTCGGTCTTTTTCTTGTTCACCGTGCCGTACTTGGCAGCGTACTGGGCGCTGCGGTACATGATGGCACCGTCCTCTGCCTTATAGCATGCGCCCAGCTCCAGCAGCTTATCCACCACGGCCTTCACCGCGCCGGACTCGTGCAGGGTGCTCTCATGGAACCACACATCGTAGTCGATGCGGTACTTGCCCAGATCGCGCTTGAGGGCAGCAATGTTCTTGGGCAGAGCGTAGGCCACCAGTGCGTCCTTCAGGGCGGCAAAGGCCTCGCTCTCGAACAGAGTCTCCTCGTCCATCCCCTTGCAAGCGGCAACGTACTTGTCGCCGTTCAGCTCGGCAAACTCACCGGCCAGCACCTTGATGTCGCCGCCCTGATAGCACTCGGCGGGCAGCGGATAGGCTTCCTCGCCGCAGTACTTCTGCAGGTAGCGCACGGCAAGGCTCTTGCCGAACTTCTGGATCTGGTTGCCGGCATCGTTGATATAGAACTCGCGGGTCACATCATAGCCGGACCAGTCCAGCACAGCGGACAGACAGTCGCCCAGAGCGCCGCCGCGGGCGTTGCCCATGTGCATGGGGCCGGTGGGGTTGGCGGAAACGAATTCCACATTGTACTTGGCGCCCTTTCCGTGATCGGTGCGGCCATACTCCTTGTTGGAGCAGGCACTCAGCACCACACTGGCCCAGAAGGACGGAGCCAAGAACAGGTTGATGAAGCCGGGGCCAGCCACTTCCACCTTGGCAAACACACTGTTCTCGATGGAGGGCAGATGTGCCAGCAGCGCATCCGCGATCATCTTGGGAGCCTTGCGCCAGCTGCGTGCACCGGCCATGGCGATGTTGGAGGCGATATCGCCGTTCTTGGTATCGGCGGGGATCTCCACGATGAAGGCGGGCAGCTCAGCTTCCGGCAGAGCACCATCAGCCATGGCGGCCTTGGCAGCAGCAGTCAGCAGAGCGCGTGCCTCGTCCAGCGCAGCCTGACGGGGGTTATAGTTCTGGTAGGTCTTTTCAAATTCAGTCATTGGTCTGGTTCCTTTCACAGTCTGGGAAATATCTCAGTTTACGTGGGTCACGGTCACTTCAAGGCGGTTGCGGCTCACAAGCTCGGCGCTGTTGGCATCCAGCAGGTAGCCGAACTTTGCGGTGCCGCCCTTCTCGGTCAGGCCGCACTCGATCTCGTCGGCGGTCACGCCCAGCGTCATGGAGCCGTAGCCTGTCTCGTAGTGGCAGAGGTTGCGCTTGCCTTTTTCGATCAGCAGCTGGGTGCCGGCCCCGCCGCCCTTGTCAAACCGCAGCATCGCCACGCGGCTGCCGTCGGCGGCAATTTTCAGGGTGGTGGTGCAGCCCTCGTAGCCGGTGGTCTCGGTCTCTTTATAGGTAATGTAGTAGCTGCCGCCCTTCTGCACGAACTGGCCGCGGGTCATCAGCTCCACAAACTCTTCCTTTTCTTCCTGCTCCACAGGCTCTTTCACATGCTGCTCAATGCGGCTCTTGATGCGGATGATATAATCTTCCTTCAGCGGTTTGCTCACGTTTTTCTGTCCTTATCAATATTTATCAATGGCGATCTGATCCACCGGGCCGCCCTTGTACTCGCCCAGGAACAGGTCTGCCGTCTGCACAAAGCTGTCCGGCACATCGCTCACGTAGAAGTGCGCCTGACCCTCGTGCTCCTGCGCCGCTTTCAGGCCGCGCTCGGAGAGCATCTGTTCCAGATGGTGGGCGGCGGTCTTGGCCGGATCCACCAGCGTCACGCTCTGGCCCATGAACTCGCCGATCATGGTCTTGAGCAGCGGGTAGTGGGTGCAGCCCAAAATCAGGGTGTCCACACCGGCCTCACGCACCTCGGTCAGGTACTGAGCGATCACCAGCTTCGTCACCTGCTGTCGGCTCTCCTCGCTGTGGTCCACGTAACCGGCCTCCACCAGCGGCACGAACAGCGGGCAGGCCTGCGCGGTGATCTCCACCCCCGGCACCAGCTGACGCAGCAGCTTTTCGTAGCTGCGGGAGCGGATGGTGGCAGCGGTGCCGATCACGCCGATGCGGCGGTTGCGGGTAGCAAAGGCTGCTTCCCGGGCGGCAGCATCCACCACGCCCAGATACGGCACCGGCAGCTTTGCCGCTTCTGCAGCCGGGTAGGTACTGGACACGGTGCCGCAGGCCGCCATGATGCACTTTACATTTTTAGAGAGCAGGAATGCCACGTCCTGACGGGCATACTGCAGGATGGTCTCCGGGCTGCGGCTGCCATAGGGCACGCGGCCGGTATCGCCAAAATAGATGATCTCCTCGTGGGGCAGGCGCTTGCGCAGCTCCCGCACACCGGTCAGGCCGCCAAGGCCGCTGTCGAATACGCCGATCGGGCGGTTATCCATGCTGCTTTTCCTTCCTTTCCAGCGCCAGCGCGATCAGCCGGTCGATGAGCTGCGGCACCGGCAGGCCCTCGTGCTCCATCAGCTTGGGGTACATGCTGATGGACGTGAAGCCCGGGAAGGTGTTGATCTCGTTGATCAGCACCCGGCCAGTACCCTTTTCCACAAAGAAATCGCAGCGGGCAAGGCCCTCGCAGTTCAGGGCAGTGTAGGCCATGGCGGCGTAGGTCTTCACCTCGTCCAGCTTTGCTTCCGGCAGGTGAGCCGGGATGACGGTCTGGCTCACGCCGTTCTTGTACTTGTCGTCGTAGGTATAGAACTCGGCACCGGCAAGGATCTCGCCCGGACGGGTAGCCACGGCGGGGTCGGAGCCGATCACGGCGCACTCCACTTCCTGACCGTCCACAAAGGCTTCAAACACCACCTTGCGGTCGTTTTCCAGTGCAAGGTCGATGGCCTTTTTCAGCTCGTCACGGCTGGACACCTTGGAGATGCCCACGCTGGAACCGGCGTTTGCGGGCTTGACGAACACGGGCCAGCCCAGCTTCTTTTCCACACCCTCGCACACGCCTTCCAGATCGGACTCGATCTCCCAGCGGTCGGCAGCCAGCCATCTGGTGTGGGGCACACCGTTGGCCTCGAACAGAGCATTGGCCACGGCTTTGTCCATGCACACCGCGCTTGCCAGCACGCCGCAGCCCACGTAGGGGATGCCGGCCAGCTCCAGCAGGCCCTGCACCGTGCCATCCTCGCCCCACAGGCCGTGCAGCACCGGGATGACCACATCCACATGCACTTTTTCCACATGGCCTTCCGGGGTGAACAGGATCATGCCGTGGTCGGCGCGGTCCGGACTGATGACGCAGGCCATGTTGCCTGCCAGCTCTTCCCAGCTGCCATCGGCCATCTGGGCGGCCGTGGCCTCGGTGTACAGCCAGCGGCCCTCCTTGGTGATGCCCACAGTGAGCACCTCATATTTTTCACGGTCAATGTTGTTGACGAAGTTGCCCACAGAAACGCGGCTGACCTCGTGCTCGCTGGACATACCGCCGAACAGCAGCACAACGCACATTTTTTCAGACTGCATGATAACTCTCTCCTATTTATAAAGCCCAAGACCTGGGTGGGATATAACCGGTAAAATGCCGTTCTGGCTTATTATACAATATTTATGCGCGCGATGCAAGCAGAATGCCAAAAAGCTGCCGGTGGGTAAAAGAGATATTTTTCAAAAAAACTTTCCAAAAATCGAAGATTTCCGCTTGACGGATGGAAAAGTGCGTGGTACAATGATATCACCTCTTTTGCGGGGTTATTAAGTGCGCCTGTTTTACAGGTACCACCCGCAACCCGAGGGAGGTTCAAAACAACCGTTATAATGGAGGTGTCAACAAATGACCGTTAAAATCACTCTGGCCTGCACCGAGTGCAAGCAGCGCAACTACAACACCACGAAGAACAAGAAGAACAACCCCGATCGTCTCGAGATGAAGAAGTATTGCCGTTTCTGCAAGAAGCACACCGTTCATCGCGAAACCAAGTAAGAAAGGCGGACGCATCATGGCAGACAAAACCGAGAACAAGCCGGGCTTTGTGGCCAGAGCAAAGGCCGCTGTGAAGAACTTCTTTGGCAAGTGTGCCAAGTTCTTCCGCGACACCAAGAGCGAGCTGAAGAAGGTGGTGTGGCCGTCCAAAGAGGACGTTAAGACCAACACCGTCGTCGTGCTCGTGACCGTCGCCATCGCAGCGGTCGTGATGATCCTGCTGGATGCCATCTTCGGCGGCATCCTGGGCCTGATCATCGGCGCCTGAGAATCATCTTGAAACGGAGGGCAGACCAAAATGGAAGAACAATCCAATGAGGCACTTTGGTATGTAGTGCATACCTATTCCGGCTATGAGAACAAGGTCGCGAACGACCTGCAGACCATGGTGGAGAACCGTCATCTGCAGGATCTGATCTGCGATATCAAGGTTCCCGTCGAGATGGTTCCCGAAATTGACAAGAACGGCAAGCAGAAGATGGTGGAGCACAAGCTCTTCCCCGGCTACGTTCTGGTCAAAATGGTGATGAACGACGATACCTGGTACGTGGTGCGCAATACGCGCGGCTGCACCGGCTTCGTCGGTCCCGCATCCAAGCCCGTTCCCCTCTCTGCTGAAGAAGTAGAGAAGATGGGCGTGGAAAAGGCTGCACCTTTGGCAGTCGACTTCAACGTCGGCGACACCGTGCAGATCACCGCCGGTCCTCTGGAAGGCTTTATGGGCCTTGTGGAGGAGATCGATACCGAGAACTTCAAAGTGAAGCTCAAGGTCAACATGTTCGGCCGCGAGACCCCCGCAGAGGTGGAGATCGGTCAGGTCGAGCTGCCGTAACCAACCGGCACAAATCGTTTACCAAGGTAAGACCGCAGTGCGGTTCTTATAGAGCGTGTGCACTGTGCACATGCTCGTGGGAGGCACGGAGACACCGTGCCGCAACTCACCACAGATTTTTGGAGGTGCATTTATTATGGCACAGAAAGTTACTGGCTACATTAAGCTGCAGATCGAGGCCGGCAAGGCAACTCCGGCTCCCCCTGTTGGCCCTGCTCTGGGTCAGAAGGGTGTCAACATCATGGCATTCACCAAGGAGTTCAACGAGCGTACCAAGAACCAGATGGGTTATGTGATCCCCGTCGTCATCACTGTGTATGCTGACCGCTCCTTCAGCTTCATCACCAAGACTCCTCCGGCAGCCGTTCTGATCAAGAAGGCAGCTGGCATCAACACCGCTTCCGGCAAGCCCAACAAGGAAAAGGTTGCTTCTCTGACCGCCGCTCAGGTGGAAGAGAT
>OOCP01002076.1_pt1 | contig 17981 bp, 15 predicted proteins | sample 1671511 | NCBI WGS metagenome assembly OOCP01 (sample SAMN06348164, study PRJEB24527) | human gut metagenome | biome: human gut; feature: ankylosing spondylitis patient; material: feces | host: Homo sapiens | place: China | collected 2015-10 | reverse complement strand
TTTGAGTGAAATCAAAGACTTGTTAGGGGACGAAAAATTATTTTTTGCTGTTTATAAAATTTTCGCGGAGTTTAGGTTTTTATGCACGCTGTGCGAAAGAGACGAAATAGACTGCACATTTTTATCGATTTAATACACCATATATACTAGGGTTTATACTTAAATACAGAGAAAACGCCAGTTTTATCCATTAAATTTATACGTATTAATACGTAATTAACTTCTTTTATCATGCTTTCTACTTCGATAAAGCCATTTGTTTATTGATAAATATCAAATCGAGTCCTCCGAAAGCAGAGCATCATTCCTCCTACGGAAGAGGGAGACCTCATCCGAGATCTCCTGTTTATCGAGTACGGTCCAAGCCCAAGTACTCAAGTTCTAGGATTTGAATTATGTCCACCCCTGATTCTGTCAAATATGCCAATACCCCTAGCGCCAATGAAAACGTCTGGGGAGCTGGTTTAAAAGATGCCAAACGTCAGAGCCCCAAGACGGCTTACCTTGACGTTGCCCAGTCGGTTACTGGCCTCATTCTTGGTTTATTCTTGTTCTGCCACATGGCGTTCACGAGCTCCGTCCAGTTTGGTAAGGATGTGTTCGCGAATTTGATTCTCACCTCGGGTGGGGCTTTCTTTGATGGCAATGAACACGCCTGGATGCACGTTTTGTTCGTGGGTTTCATCACTTTGACCGTTGCCATCCACGCCTTCTGTGCTCTTCGTCGCTTCCCAACTTCCTACCATCAGTTCCGTGACATCAAGGCTCACTGGAAACTCTTGCGCCATGAAGACACCACCCTCTGGGTTATCCAGATCGTGACGGGCGCTTTGTTGTTCCTCTTTGTGTTCACGCACTTGATGCCCATGCTGTTCAACCCGCATGGTTTTGACCCCAACTTAATCGGCGTGCACACCTTCCATATGGGCATGCTCTACACCTTCATCTTCCTTGTGATCACTGAACTCCACGGGATGATTGGTTTGTATCGCTTGCTCGTCAAGTGGGAAATCTTCAACAAGAATGCCGAAACCAACTTGATCGATCAGCGCGAACGCGTTGGGGATCGTGCGGGTGCCCGCAAGACCATGTTGATCGTCGCTCTCGTGATGATTGTGCTGGGCACCTTGACGGCTTACAAGAATTACTCCATCGGTCAAGAACAGGTCAACGCGCAGCAGGAAAGCGCTCGCTATCAGTTGCCTGATGACAAGAACTGGTACAAGAACTAATTCCTAAGCTCTGATTTTCGACGCCAATCGTTCAACGAGCACGTCGTAACCCACATCGCCCACTGACAACAGTGGGCGATTTTCTTTTTCCACATTTTGGCATCGTTTCTGGAATCAACGGGATGAGAGACCCTATAGTGCAACGTCAAGCATTGCGTTAAGCATGGTCCTATAACCCATAGGGTTACGGGAAAGCGTGGTGCCAGAGAAGAGACTTGATCATTGTTTGAGATAAACGCATCACAAGCGTCCTGCGGAAAACAAAATGCGAATGTTATGCCGGACCTTGATGAGCGAAAACGCTCGCTGTCCGTCATACACCCAACGTGTCCACTGAGTAACTAGAAGCCTTGTCTTGACGCACCATAACGTGAAGCTCCCCACTGTCATACACCGTCGGTCTGGAACGACTCGTTGCTCGACGAGGTCCTCACAAACCATTTCCATTTCCGAGCATACCCTAGCAACAGTCAAACGACGAACCTGGCGTGAGCCGCACACAAAAACGCGCAGTCACTTGAATGCCATAAACTGCGCAAAATTTTGGTATTCAGGATACCCCACCGTTTCCCCAGCGCTTTTACCCAACATAGCTCCCCCCTCTAGCCCAGGTATCACGCCTCGCGAAGCGAAATAAAATAGTCGCCTCACGCGTCTCCAATTCGAGAGACCATTTAAGGCACCCTCCCCCTAGAGGCAAAAAGCCCCTGCACCACGGAGGTCAGGGGCTTGGCTTTAGCAAAAGCGGATAGCTACATTACGCTTTCTTTGTCTGAGCAATTTTTTCTGCCCAGAACAACGGGGCGTTGATATGGATCGAGTCACCCGTATGGTCAACGGCAACCGTAACCGGCATGTCTTCAACCGTAAACTCGTAAATGGCTTCCATACCCAAATCACCAAAGGCCAATACCTTGGATTCGCGAATGGACTTCGAAACAAGATACGCAGCACCGCCCACAGCGATCAAGTAGGCCGAGCCATGCTTCTTGATGGCTTCACGAGCCACAGCACCACGGTCTCCCTTACCCACCATCAGGCCTAAACCCACTGGTTCCGAGAGCATCATGTCGACAAATTTGTCCATACGCGTAGACGTCGTCGGACCAGCAGGTCCAACCACTTCACCCTTGCTCTTGACCGGATCGACCGGCCCTACATAGTAGATAGCGCGGTTATGGAAGTCCACAGGAAGGGGTTCACCCTTCGCTAACATTTCCGAAATACGCTTATGAGCAGCATCACGGCCCGTCAGTAACTTACCAGACAGCAATAAAGTGTCACCCGGCTTCCAGGATTGAATCTCTTCACGCGTTAACGTATCGAGATTGACTCGCTTACTCTTCGTGACATCGGGCTTCCAGTCAAATTCAGGGAAGTCATCAATCTTCGGCGGTTCCACATACTTGGGCCCCGTGCCATCCAATACGAAATGAACGTGGCGAGTGGCTGCACAGTTCGGAATGACCGCCACCGGTTTTGAAGCAGCGTGGGTCGGGTACATCTTCACTTTGACGTCCAATACCGTCGTCAGACCACCTAAACCCTGCGCACCGATACCCAGTTCGTTAACACGGTTATAGATTTCCACACGCAACTTTTCTTCTTCCGTCTGAGGACCACGTTTGAGCAAATCCAACATATCCAACGGCTCGTTGAGACTTTCCTTGGCAATCAATGCCGCTTTTTCAGCGGTACCACCAATCCCAATGCCTAAGATCCCTGGAGGACACCAACCAGCCCCCATGTGTTTGACCTGTTCGACAACCCATTCGACGATATTATCCGAGGGGACCATCATCACTAACTTGGACTTGTTTTCCGAGCCGCCACCTTTGGCTGCGACGGTAATGTCAACCTTGTCACCTGGGACGACCTGCCAGTGAATAATGGCAGGCGTATTGTCTTTCGTATTCTTGCGAGCACCCGCGGGAGGCGTCACCATCGAGAAACGCAAAATATTGTCTTGATAGTGGTAGGCGCGACGTACCCCTTCGTTGATAGCATCCTCAACGGATCCCGTAAAGCCTTCCCACTTTACATCCATCCCGACTTTCACAAACACCACAGCCATCCCCGTGTCTTGGCACAAAGGACGTTTGCCGAGTTGGCACAGACGCGAGTTTTCCAAAATCTGACCAATGGCATCCTTTGCGGCAGGGCTTTCTTCGCGGCGATACGCTGCCGCCATGTGATCCAAAAAGTCTTGAGGGTGGTAATAGCTAATATATTGGAAGGCCGCTGCCACGCTTTCAATCAGGTCTTCCTGCTTAATGACGGTAGTCATAGAGTTTCTCCGAATTTGTTCGAGCCTTCACTATGAAGGAGGATGAACCGAGCCCGTAATGTTGACTCACATCATACCTCGAGGGCTTTCACCATGAAAAGGCTCAATTGGGGTGTTCATCGACGTCCTTTGACACATCGATCTCGAAAAAGTGTAGCGAGTTGACATACCACTTTAGTTAAAAAATTCGATTCTTTTGACCTAATACCAAGAATCTTTTCATCTTTACAAAACTTGTTCAAAATACCACTTACAGGATAGGTGTTTACCCTTAGATGATTTTACCTAATTTTTATCCTGTTTTCACATAAATAACTGTTTTATAAGAGAAAATCGTCAATATCAACACTTTTTATAAGGGTTTACCCTCATGGTTTTAGGGGTATAAAGGGTTTTCTAAATGTAAAGAAATTGCTAAAAAGAGGTAATCCACATAGCTAGATCAAATTGGCTAAAAATTCTCATACCTCTCCTAAAAGGAGTAGGCAAAATATTCCTTGTCCTCAATTTTTTAGGAATCATCATGCTTAGTTTAGATTTTTGGCTTCAACTAGCAGTCGTCTTGGTGTGCTTGTTCTATGGCGCTCGTAAAGGCGGTATGACCCTCGGCTTGATTGGTGGCCTTGGCCTTCTTGTTCTCGTTTTTGGCTGGAACATGGCCCCTGGCAAGCCGCCGATTGACGTTATCCTTACGATCTTAGCGGTGATTTGCGCCTCGGCCTCCCTTCAGGCGGCGGGCGGTTTAGATTGCTTGCTTCAAATTGCGGAACGCTTACTGCGCAAGCACCCCCGTTTCGTATGCTTCTTGGCACCGTATCTCTGCTGGTTCTTAGCAGTCCTGTGCGGTACGGGCCACGTGGTCTACACCATGCTCCCCATTATCTATGACGTGGCCATCAAGAATGGTATTCGTCCGGAACGTCCGATGGCCGCTTCGACGATTGCCTCTCAGATGTCCATTATCTGCTCGCCCGCCGCTGTAGCAGCCGTTTCGATGATTTCCTTGCTCGACGGTTATAAAGTGGGTGGTGAACCCTTTGGTTTTGTGCAGTTGTTCATGATTGTTATTCCGGGTGCTTTAGTGGGCCTCTTCTTTGTCTCGCTGTTCTCTGTCTATCGTGGCAAAGACTTGGAAAAGGACGAAGAGTTCCAACAATTGATTTCGGATCCTGAACAGCGTAAGTATGTCTACGGTGAATCCACCACGTTAATTGGTAAGGTCTTTACCCGTGAACAGTGGCTCTCGCTCTGGATCTTCTTGGGCACCGTGGCCGTCGTTGCACTCTTTGGTATGTTCCCTGAATTGCGTCCAATCGTTGGCAAGAAGAGCCTCTCGATGACGTTGTTAATTCAGATGCTCATGTTAACCTGCGGCTTCTTGATCTTAGTGTTCTGCAAGACGCGTGCCGCTGCCGTGGGTAAAACGGCCGTCTTTAGCGCGGGTTGCGTTGCGATTGTGGCCGTGTACGGTGTGGCTTGGATGGCCGATACGATGTTCCACGCTCACTTGAATGACCTCAAAGTGGTGTTAACGGACCTCGTCCGTAGCTACCCGTGGGCCTACGCTCTCGTGCTCTTGTTAACCTCGAAGCTCGTGAACTCTCAGGCAGCTGCTGTGGCGACGATTGTTCCGGTTGCCTTGCAAATCGGTGTTCCCCCGGGATTGGTGGTTTCCTGCGCTGCTGCTTGCTACGGGTACTACATTCTCCCGACGTACCCGTCCGACTTGGCCGCAATTCAGTTCGACCGTTCGGGTACGACGCACATTGGTCGCTTCGTGATCAACCACTCCTTCATCCTTCCTGGTTTGATTGGTGTGCTCAGTGCTACGGCTACGGGCTACATTCTCGGTATGATTTACGGTTTCGTGTAACCACAACGACTTATCCCATTACCTAGGAGACCTGGTCAGGCGAGTTGCGAACGCCTGACCTATAAAGGAGAGCTGACACCCGCCCTAAACCCTCCTGACTCTCCATCGACATAATGTCGAATTAACAGTACTACTTCAGCACAAGATCTCGAAGTAGTAACACCCCAAAGCATGAGGACAAATCTTGTAAAAACGGTAGGTTCCAAGCACCTACCGTTTTTTTATGACTGCGTTGCACAATACCCACTCGTTATTAAGGGTAAAAAAATCCGCTCCCCGAAAGGAGCGGATGGTTGGATGCATTCATCACATCAATTAATCATCACTCGTACCGTCATCACGACCAGCGTCTTGATTCGCCGGTAGCTTATAGCCTCGTTCAGAAGCCCACACAGCGACTTCGACACGAGAACGGAAATTGAGTTTCTTGAGCACGTGCTTCACATGCACTTTGACCGTACCGTCCGTAATGTTGAGGCGCTGCGAAATATCGCGATTGGTTAAACCCGAAGCGATACAACAGAGCACATCATATTCTCGACGCGTAAGCACATCGGAGGCACGCCCCTCTTCTTGCCCAGCCTGCTCACCACGAAGTCGTTCAGCCAAGGCGGACGTCACTTTTTCACTCGAGGCCATCCCACCCGAGCAGGCATGGATTAATTGTTCAGTAAATTCAGGGACCGAGACACTACGTAACAAATACCCATTAGCATCTAATCGAATCGCCTGCATCAAGAGTGCCGACTGCTCTGGGCTGTCCATCATCATGACAATACGACTTTTCGTATTGTGTGAGCGGATTTCCTTGAGGAAGCCGAGCGTGTCAAAACGCTCCATAGAAAGCGCCATCACAATCAAATCAGGCTGCAAGACCGCTAACCCTCGCGCAACGGTTTGATCCCCCGTTTGCGCTAACACCGTAAAGCGATCCGTGGCGTTTAACACATCCGCCATGGCCTTTCGGAACAGAGGATAGTCATCAATCAAAACCACCGTTTTGACATTGGCTTTATCCATTTAATTACACTCCTTTAAGACTGCGTTACGCAGAATTTCACAGCCCTGAAGGAAGTCATCTATTTGCATGGCCTCTTTGTGGTTATGTGAACCATTCTGGTTCGCAACAAAAATCATGGCACTCGGAATACCAAATCGACTGAACACAGCGGCATCATGACCAGCGCCTGACGGCATCGCGGTGCACGCTATACCTGATTCATGAGCCACATTGGATAACGTTTGTTGTAAGGATTCATCCAAGTGTGCTGGTGCCGTATCAATACGAGCATCCCACTCAAAACGAACGCCAAGTTTTTCCTCAATGTGCCGTGCTTCTGTCAGCAACAGCTCATGGAATTCCTCCAACACCTCAGCACTCACGCTACGTATATCAATCGAGAAGTCGGTTTCACCAGGGATGACGGCAATCGCAGCCGTTTTCGCTGTTTTCATAATCCCAACGGTGAACACCAAATCCTTTCCTTGGGCAAGGAAGGCATCCCAATGCTCGTTCATACGATGGATAAGTTCAACCGTTGCCATCAACGCATCGTGACGATAGGCCTTATCCACTGCCCCAGAATGAGCCGTTTCACCCCAACAACGTACCGATTTATGGCGAATGTTGCCCCGAATGCCCGTGACAATGCCCACTCGGCAATCGGCACGTTGCTCCAGCATGGGACCTTGTTCGATATGGAGTTCAAAAAAGCACTTGATTTGATGGGTATCGATCACTGGCTGCCCTGAACGAATACGATTCGTATCGACACCACAGGATTGCATCGCTTGAGCCAACGTCATCGTGCCATCGCGGTGCTTTAGCGCAAGGTCATCGGCACTCAGCGCTCCCATCATGGCTAACGAACCCACATAGGCCTTACCAAAATAAGAACTTTCCTCACACCGCATCACCAACACACGATAATCACGTTCCAATTGGACGTGATGGGTACATAACCAATGCATGACCGTGAGCGCTGCCACAATCCCAGCCAAACCATCGTAATTTCCGCCCTGAGGGACACTATCGGCATGACTGCCACTGACAACCGCAGGTAAGTCACGCCGTTGACCAGGCTTGGTTAACCAAACATTCCCCGCCAAATCGGTCTGAATGTCTAAACCCCATGTCTTAACGAGCGCACAAAGGTATTGGATCACCTCGGACTCAACGGGGCCATAACCCTGACGACTCACCCCTAATTCATCTTGCGAGAGGGCTCGTACATCATCAAAAATCGTTTGAGCAAAGGCGGCTTGCTCAACCATAAAATCAGTTTTATTCACGTTGCATCTACCCCTTTGAGAGGGGGAAAAGATTCCTTGGGTACTAGAGGAGTCCCATAATTTTTTATGGGATACCCACGAAGACAGCTCTTCACAATGGAATACTACCAAAGACCTATCAATACCTCTCTCTAGATATCATGCTAAGTTGCCGCTCATTGATTAAACCCAACAATTTAGCCTAGCTTAACCATGTTCTTGTTGCGCATTACTGACTAAACTAAGAAAGTACACTGGCTTATACGGCCTGAAAGAGAGAAAAACTACAAAATACTTGCTACGGTGAGTATCTAAGGAAGAGAAAATTTGAACTACGGCAACCCCCACCCTTGCCATTACTCCCTCTTCTTCATGCCTTTTCCTCGCGTTTTAGGTTCATGTAAGCACTTTTAATTACAAATGGGAGAATTTTTTCTATGACCACTCACGATTTATCGGCTTACCACGATCAACTCATCCGCATTCGCCGTACGTTACATACCTTGCCCGAAGAAGGATGGAGTGAGTTCAATACGACCGCACTGATTGTGAAAGAGCTTCGCAGTTACGGCTATCAAGTGCTGATGGGCACACAAGTCATTGATCCCCAAAATTGCTTGGGGCGTTCGCCTGCGGTTGTCGAAGCCGGGTTGAAATTAGCTCGTGAACGTGGTGTGGATGAGGCGCTCTTAGCGGAAATGCAAGAATTGCCCGGATGCGTTGGGGTGCTCGACACGGGTCGCCCTGGTCCCACGCTTGCCATTCGTTTCGACATTGACTGCGTACCGGTTAACGAAGCCCATACGGACAATCATCTTCCGTTCCGTGAAGGGTTCTGCTCCACCCGTCCCGGCTTAATGCATGCCTGCGGTCATGACGCCCACACCTCCACAGGCTTAGCCGTTGCCCATTGGTTTGCCGATCACAAGGACGACATGTGCGGCAAGATTAAGATTTTGTTCCAACCCGCTGAAGAAGGCGTGCGTGGTGCCGCGGGGATGGCCGCCTCGGGCATCGTTGATGATGCGGACTATTTCTTGGCTGCCCACATTGGCATGATGTGTAAGCATGGTGAAGTATCGGTAGATCCTTATGGCTTTTTGTGCACAACCAAATTGGATGTGACCTATACCGGTCGTCCAGCTCACGCAGGCGTCGAGCCGAATGCGGGTCGTAACGCGATGGCTGCAGCTTGTAATGCCTTTGTGCAGTTGATGGGGATTGCCCGTCATGGCTCGGGGATGACACGTGTGAACGTGGGCCAACTCAATGCCGGGGAAGGCCGTAATGTGATCCCCTCAAAGGCGGTCATGAAGATGGAAGTGCGTGGCGAAAACGCCGACATTAATCAATACATGTACGACTCCGCCATGGCGATTATTCAAGGCTGTGCGATGGCACAAGGCGTGGACGTTCATGTCGAAAAAATGGGTGAGGCCGTTGACCTCAAAAATGATGCGGAGTTGCAAGATGTGTTGCGTAAAGCCGCTGGGCGCGTCGAAGGGTTAACCGTTTGTCCTACCCCGCGCAACTTTGGTGGCTCTGAAGATGCCACTATTTTGGCACGCCGTGTACAGGCCCATGGCGGGAAAGCTGCCTTCTTCGTGATTGGTACCGATCTCCCTTCGGGTCATCATACCGCTACCTTTGACGTCCAAGAAGAGAGCTTAAAGACGGGCTTGGCCCTCTGGACGAGTGCTGTTGACGAAATCTTAGGTCAGCACTAAGCCTCTCAATATAGCCTCTTCCCGAACACCCTATCGGGGAGAGGCTTGTTTTTAAGAGCATTTCTCTGCGGGACTGTGTCCATTAGGTTAGAATATGCCTCTTTCTTGTGACCAACGAGCCTCGATAAGCTCTTGGACACGTACAGATTTTTACTTTATATGTTCTCTGGTACTGATTTACACCTCTGTTGTGTTAATCCCCCAGAGATTATTTCTTTACGACACCGAAAGGATCATCATGAGCGGTCATTCTAAATGGGCTAACATCCAGCATCGCAAGGGACGTCAGGACGCAAAGCGTTCGAATCTCTGGACGAAGCTGGTCCGTGAAATCATTGTTGCGGCACGTTTGGGTGGTGGCGATCCGGACGCTAACTCCCGTTTACGCCTTGCGTTAATTAAGGCTCGTGCTGGTAACGTCCCGAAGGACACGATCACCAACGCGATCTTAAAAGGCACTGGGCAGCTGGAGGGCGTGAGCTACGAAGAAATTCGCTACGAAGGCTATGGGATCAACGGTGCGGCCTTAATGATTGACTGCACGACCGATAACCGTGTGCGCACGGTGGCCGATGTTCGTCATGCCCTCAACAAAAACGGTGGTAACTTAGGCACCGATGGTAGCGTGGCCTTCAACTTCAAACATGTGGGTGAATTCTTCTTCGCTCCAGGACAAACCACGGAAGATGCAGTCATGGAAATTGCCTTGGAAGCCGGTGCAGACGATGTCATTGCGGATGAAGACGGTTCCATCGAAGTGATCTGCGAGGCGAGCGCCTTTGACGCGGTCTCCAAAGCGTTTGAAGCCGCTGGGTTAAATCCGGAAGTTTCCGAAATCACCTACAAGGCCCTCAACGAGGTCAACCTCACTGGCGAAGATGCTGTGAAGATGCAAAAGCTGATCGACGCCCTCGAGGATCTGGATGACGTGCAACAGGTTTACACCTCGGCCGTCTTTGATGATCAAGAGTAATTAAGACAAAAACGCCTCCTTTTTTGGGGGCGTTTTCGTTTTTCATCTATCCCTTTCGCCTACACTATAGCCACTTTACAGAATTCCTTTCTCTTTTCTTTTTGACTCACTCTTTTGGAGCCAACATGAATCTTCTTGTCGTCGGTAATGGGGGGCGTGAACACGCTCTCGCTTGGCGTCTCGCTCAAAGTGATCGCGTACAAACGGTGTACGTCGCCCCAGGCAACGCTGGTACAGCCACCGAACCCAAACTCAAAAACGTTCCAATCACCGACTTGGATGAATTAGCACGCTTTGTGCAAAGTAACGCCATTGACTTTACGCTCGTTGGGCCCGAAGCTCCTCTCGCAGCAGGGATTGTGAACAAATTCCGAGCCTTGGGGCTTCCCATCTTTGGTCCCACCAAAGAAGCTGCACAATTGGAAAGCTCGAAGGACTTTGCCAAGGCCTTTATGAAGCGCCATGGCATTCCCACGGCAGACTACGAGTCATTCACCGACCCTGCGCTCGCGCACGCCTATGTCGACCGAAAAGGAGCCCCTATTGTCGTCAAAGCCGACGGACTCGCAGCAGGCAAAGGCGTGGTGGTGGCTCAGACCTTAGAAGAAGCCCATGACGCAATCAACATGATGCTCGAAGGTCACGAATTTGGTAACGCGGGAGCCCGCGTTGTCATTGAAGACTTCCTTCAGGGCGAAGAAGCATCCTTTATTGTGATGGTTGACGGTCAACACGTACTCTCCTTGGCCACGTCTCAGGACTATAAACGTCTACTCGATCAAGATCAAGGGCCCAACACGGGTGGTATGGGTGCTTACTCGCCTGCGCCCGTGGTGACGCCTGATATCCATGCCAAAGTCATGCGTGAAATCATCACGCCTACGGTACAAGGCATGGCGAAAGACGGCATTGTTTACACAGGCTTCCTCTATGCGGGGTTGATGATCAGCCACACGGAAGATGGCACTCCAGTGGTTCGTACACTGGAATTTAACTGCCGTATGGGAGACCCAGAAACCCAACCCATCATGATGCGCGTTAAGAGTGATTTCTCGGTTGTAGTGGAAAAAGCCATTGCAGGAAAACTCGACGAAGCCGAAATTGAATGGGATCGCCGTACGGCCTTAGGCGTCGTGAGTGCAGCCAAGGGCTATCCCTTCCATCCCGAAAAGGGCGCCGCCATTACGCATTTACCCACGAGTAGCGACGATCAACACACCTTCCATGCCGGCACCGAACTCGATGCAACCGGCACCATCCGTGTCTCCGGGGGTCGCGTCCTCTGCTCCGTAGGACTTGGGGAAAACGTCGCTTCGGCTCGTCAGATAGCCTATCAAGCTGTCGAAGAAGTGCACTTTGAAGGAAAACAATTCCGCACTGACATTGGCTACCGCGCACTGACTCGCTAAAACCACTCGCACTTTTCATCCCCAGAGCTTGGGCGTTACGTCACGCCCAAGCTTTCGTTTTTTAAAGCGCCAGTCGACTCGACTTTGAGCCCCGAGTGCCACCTCGCAGACAATCCGCCCCTCTGGTCATTGCAATCCGTCCAATGGTAGTCAAGCATCGTTCGATACTGAGCGTGAGTGGCAGAATTTGGCTCCAACAGGCCAACCCCCGCGCTTACATTGGCATCCACCCAAAGCCGATCGCTCACTATTTGATTCCTCTGCTCGCCTCCCCTAAACGCGAAATGCTCCCCCCAAACAAGACGTATAAATTCGGTAAAATAAACAATGAATAATGAAGGAGAAGCGTTTGCCTCAGATCCTAAGGCAATAGAGAAGGGATAAGAAAAAATGGCAAAAAAGCAGACACATAGAACTTCAGCGCTTTGGTTAGCATTAGGACTTTTGGGATTGGCCCTCACACAACCTCTAAATGCCACACCGACATCGGGTTTGTCTACCGAGGCCGTACCTTTTGCTTTTCCCAATAAACTCCTTGATGTCCCAGCCACCCTGAAATCGCCTGTTGGACAACACGTCTATATTGGACGCCCTCAAATTGTGCTCGAACACACGCCGGCGGCTACGTTGTCGCAACTCACCCGAGCTCCACTCGTACGCGACGGGCAGGGGGTATTTGCCCGTGACGTGATGTGTGTCACCGGAACCGAAGGGGCTAAACCGGTGATTGTCTGGTTCATTTCCAGTGACAACAAAACGGTCACTGAAACTCAAGTCGAATGGCTCAACGATCGTGTCGTACCGCCAACCTGCCGTGCATTACCCGCCGAAAATCTCCCGGTTCGTCTCGGTAAAGTCGGTCTGGGCATGACGGGTGATGAAGTTCAGAAGCTCATTGGCGACCCTTCACTCAGCGACGAAGACGGGTGGAAGTATTGGTTTAGTCAGCGGTTTTTACGCAATCAGCGTAACCTTCAAGAGTTAGAGCTTAACTGGCTCGCTGTTCATTTTGACCAAGAAGGACGGGTAGACAAAGCATTTGTCGCCCAGGTAACTAACTTATGACATTACGAAAAGGCATCGCTATTTTAGGGGGAACATTCGACCCTATTCACTTTGGACACCTTGCATTGGCTAAGGCCGCTTGGGCTCAGTTACCTATCGCCCGTATTCTCTTTGTTCCTGCGGGCCAACCTTGGCAAAAGGGCAGCACAAGCCCAGCCCATCATCGTTTAGCCATGCTGGAGGCCGCCTTAAGTGAATGGGGTGACGATGCCTTTGCGATTGATCCAATGGAGCTATACCGAGAAGGTCCTAGCTACACCATTGACACGTTGGAAGTCCTTCGCGATAAGATGGGACCGTCCCTACCCTTGACGCTTTTGATGGGCGCTGACCAATGGGTTAATCTGAATACTTGGCATCGATGGGAAGAGATCCTAAAGTTTGCTAATATAGCGGTCGCTAATCGCACCCTAGAGCATCCTGTGCCCATTCAAGCGCAGGAGGCATTATTCGAAAATTGTCGCATCGAGCCCACTGACTTAGCACAGCATCCTTTTGGGCACATCACTACATTTTCGATGCCCCCTCACAAAGCGTCGTCCACACATATTCGACTTACGTTAGCCCAGTCCTCCTTTAGTGAGGCCTTGGAGCAGCTCGGAGACTCGTTACCAACGAGCGTGGCGAACTATATTCGAGAACATCGACTCTATGGTGTACAACTCCACAGCAAAGATTAATTTTGCTCAGCTTAATAGACGAGATATGACATTAGAAGAACTCACACAACTTATTGTGAACGCCCTTGACGATGTGAAAGCCAAGGATATTAAAGTATTCAATACGGAAAAACTCACAGATCAGTTTGAACGCGTTGTGATTGCCTCTGGGACATCCAATCGTCAGACGCGCGCCCTTGCCTACTCCGTCTCTGCTGCCGTCAAACAAGCTGGCGGTGACGTGTTAGGCATCGAAGGGCAGGACTCGGGGGAATGGGTTTTGGTGGACTGCGGCAACGTCGTCGTGCACTGCCTACAACCGAGCGTTCGCGACTACTACAATCTGGAGGAAATTTGGGGCGGCACCGAATGTGGCGTTCAACCGAGCGCTGAATGTTTGTCCCGCATGATGCCCCACCGTCCGCAACACGCACCTGACTAATCCGCATGCGAATCAAAATCATTGCGGTTGGGCAACACATCGCGGAGTGGGCTCGTATTGCGACTCAAGACTACCTTGGACGCTTCCCCCGGGATTTCTCCGTTGAACTCAAAGAAGTGCGAACGGAACATCGTTCGGGTCTCCCTCCGGCCAAATTAATGCAAGCGGAAGCCGAGCGCATCCTTTCTCATATTGAACCTGGTGAGTACGTCATTGCGCTCGACGAGCATGGGCGTACCCTGACCACCATGGAGTTTGCCCAATCCCTTTCGCGCTGGCGTAACGAAGCCTTCGACTTGGTCTTCATTATCGGAGGCCCAGATGGGTTAGCTCCGAGCGTGAAGGAGGTGGCGAACGAGAGTCTGCGTTTGTCGTCCATGACGCTACCGCATGCGCTTGCCCGTGTATTGCTCGCGGAACAACTCTATCGTGCGTGGTCGATTTTGGCCAAACATCCCTACCACCGAAGTTAACACCATGACCACTAACCGTATCTTGTTAGCCAGTAAAAGCCCTCGTCGACATGAATTGCTCGTCAAGGCTGGATTCGATGTCACGGTCATTGCCAGCCATGCTCATACATTACGTGCCTTTGAAGGTGACGAAGTTCAATGGCCCGAGGAGTCTCCCGAAGACTATGTGGAGCGCACTGCGCTCACCAAGTTTGGCGAGGGGCTCGCTCAACGCGACGCCTTAGGCTTGGGAAGCAACGCGGTTGTGCTTGCGGCCGATACCGTGGTAAGCCTTGACGGCGTCGTGCTGGGAAAACCCAAAGATACTCACGAAGCACGTTCCTTTTTAGAGCGTCTATCGGGAAAAACCCATGAAGTGCGTACCGCCGTCGTAGTGGGAATCAGTCAAGAACAGGCCTTAAGTACCGTACAAACTTCGCTGGTAACCTTTAAGCCCCTCACCGACGCAGAAATTGAAGCCTATATTCGTACCGAAGAACCCTTTGACAAAGCGGGTGGTTATGGGATTCAAGGTCTCGGTGGGTTGTTTATTACCCACCTCGAAGGAAGCTTTACGGGGGTCATGGGTTTACCGATTTATGAAACGACTGCCCTACTCAAGTCCTTCGGCGTTGCTAGTGCGATTTTTCTTTAATAGAAAGGAAAACTCTGCCCAATAAAAGGCTCCCAATCCCCAATGGATCCGTGTACAATTAGAGCCAAACCATTGATGCTTTCCCTTTGTGCGAAAGCCGTGCACTGCGACATGCGCGCCAGTACACATTCCAGTTGCTCGATAACGTGTCACCTGCACTCTACACCCGAGCTCGCAGGGTACTTAGCACTGGAGTACACACTCCGAGTGTGATCCTCTACAGTTTGACTTAGCCTTCGTATGAACAACCAAAGACCTATTCTTGGACTCGAGTTATTTGTACGAAATAAAAATTTAGTGTTTGCATTTCGCTTTCATTATGACTGACGATACTTCCCTCAGTACCCCAGAACCCGCTATAAGCTGGATTCCTGAGAAATTTTTACCTTGGATTCAACGCAACGTTGCCTGGCGCCAAGCAACCGAACACAATTCACTACGACGTGACTTTTGTTTTTCGGGAGCGTACAACGCGCCACGCCTACTCACTGCACTGATGAGCTTAGTGCAGTTACAGCGTCAAGCACCCAAAGGCAAAGTTTCCTTCGTGTTTGTCAGTACTTTTGAGACGTATGAGTTGGTGGTTAGCTACCTTAAGCAAGTGGCAGCGAGCACCCCATTAAAGTTTGCCCTCTTCACCCCGATGATCGTAGAGGAGGCGAATTTATTAGACCTCAAACACACCTATGATGACGCCGATATCGTCGTTATCAACCCGCGCCTGATGCCTCGCATTAGTCGCCGTTTTGATCTCAAAACACAACGTGCTCATCAAATCCTCGTCACGGATGTGGAACACTTGGTCGACAATCCTAAAGTTGACTTGAGTACCCTCTTTAACCTATTCCCGACCGCCGCTCAGCGTCTTTTAGTTCTTCACCCCAGTAGTCTCGACAAAGACTGGATCGGGGTGTTACTACGTGCCCCATGGCAAACGGCCACGGTTCCCGAGGATCCAACCCATCCATCTCAGGTTAAACAGTACGCTATCGTTCTCGATGGTCTTGACTACGACCGCTTTTTAATTACCCATACGGTCAAACCTAAGAGCATCTACGTGGGTCGATTGCTTTACGACTTACGACGTGTGCTTCGCAATGCGGAACGACAGACACTGCAGGTGGAAATTCAACGCGAACGTCGGTCCTGGGAAGACGACCCCGAGTTTCATAGCTTGGTGGAGAATTTTGTCACGCGGAAAACGGACGTTTTACTCCTTCGTCCCGAACATGCTTTTGAATTAGAGCATCATCTCGCTGAGGCGGTTTATCATTTGCATACTCCCATTGGCACCGATACGCTCTCGAAGTACCGCTGTCTTTTAGAAGACCGACCGACAAGCGAACTCGTGCTCATCATTAATGCCAAAGAAGTGGATGAGTTACACCGAGCGCTTACTCACGAAGGCATTCGTTTGGAATTACAAAATCCCACGAATATCCCCGATATGCCCGAATTCTTGGGAGCTGCCATGCAGCGTGAACGATTGAGTGTCCGCGCGGACTATAAAAAAGACACGTCCAGCGTCAGCGAGGCCGAGCCACTTTCCACCGAAGAGGCTGTGCTCACCACGCCAGAGCCCCTTCCCGAAGAAGTGCCACCGGTTAAACCGCTCAAACGTTCCCGCCAGCCTCGGTCCGGATTGCATCAACGTAACCCACGTAAGGCTCGTAAGGTTGAGAGTGCTCCTGTGGATCTCACCACTGAGGCCAATGACACGGAACGCAGTGAAGAACCCAAAGGCATTGTGGCCTTGGTTATTTCCCATGCTAAGGCGACTGAGGGCAGCGAAACGCCAGAATCGCTTGCCGACGAACCCGTGACGTCATCCTCGGACACCCCTCGTCGTAAACCTTTACGTGAACGCAATGCCCACAAGCGGACGGATCGTAACGCTCGCCAACGCAATGCCAACAAAGCGACGGATGCTGAGGGTACGGATAAGAGCCCTCGCGGGGGTAAGCCACACAAAAAGGCTGACCGCAATGGTCCTAAAAAGTCGGCCCAACCCGCCAATACCTCCTCGAGAAAATCTGCTAACAATTTCGGCGGTAAAGGAAAGCGTTCTGAGAGCAAAATGGACAAGGCTCGTTCACCACAGCGAGCTGCCTCGAAAGCAAACCGTTCATCGTGGAATGACGATAACTTCGGAAATTCGATCTACTACCAACCTAAGCGTCAGGATCTGCGTACACTTCGCAGTGATCAGCCGATGCATTGGGAACCGGTCGATCCCTATCACCCATCGTCTCAGGCATTAAGTTTGCCGCAGACCATGCCCGATGATGGGTTCCGTCCTCGTGGCCAGCGTGGTAACGGAGCACAAAAACGTCGCTCCAACCCCAATAAAAAACGCCCACGTAAAAATGGGCCTTGGCAATAAACTGATGTGGCGGACCCGGGTGTTCGCCACCCCTTTACCAGAGAGTGCATTGTGAAAGTTGTATCCCGTCTTGCTTTAACTTGTGCGTGTCTGTTGTTAGTGGCTTGTACGACCACCCAGTCCCCCCACGACTCCCGTACGGTTGGGGGACCGCATCATAGCTCCCGTGTGGACCGTCATGCTCACTCTGGCAAATCAGACCCCCTTATTGATGCCCCTCACCGTGCGACAGTGACCTGTCAGTCCGAAACGCCGGTCACGGTTTTACAGCGTTTCAAAGAGGTTCGGCTCGCCTGTAAAAACTTAGGGGTATCGGCCACCATTGATGAAATGCGCGATGCGGGATGGCGCTTGGTTAACCTTGACATTGGGCAAGAACAAGAAACCAACAACCACGTCGGTTTCTTAGTGACTGTCACTATGCGTAAACTTTTCTAGTTCACTGGGTCTATATCAAATTGAGCAGATCTACTGAGGACTTAAACTCCGAGTCATAAAATGAAATCTATGGCTCGGAGTTTTCATTTTTACGGCAACTCTTTGGGCGGACATC
>OOCP01002055.1_pt1 | contig 18116 bp, 9 predicted proteins | sample 1671511 | NCBI WGS metagenome assembly OOCP01 (sample SAMN06348164, study PRJEB24527) | human gut metagenome | biome: human gut; feature: ankylosing spondylitis patient; material: feces | host: Homo sapiens | place: China | collected 2015-10 | reverse complement strand
GTCCAAAAAAATGAACACCTTTAGCAGTTACCGCCTTAATGGCAACAACATTGGTTTCAACCGACAATGTATTAGCTGAATCAGAAAAAGTACAGAAGAAGGCGAACAAAGCCTATGCACAAGCAATCAAGAAAAACAAAGTAGCCAAATTTACAAGCTATTCATTAATTGAAGTAACAGGAGGCGGAACAAAAGAACTGGTCACTGTGAATTTAAATCCTAATGCAGAAGGCGAAGCTAGAAATTTAAATATTTATACACACAAAGGAAAAATAAAAAAAATTTGGTCAACATCAGATCAAATAATTTCATATAATAAAAAACAGAAAACAATTGCAGGCTTACAGTATTCAGTATTAAGTGAAAATGGTCCTGAAAGGGAAAAGTATTATATTTATAAGTATAATGGAAAGAAAATTGTAAAAAAAGCATCATATTTCTTTGAATGTGAAGGACATTTCGAAGATGAGGATGGAAATAAAGTTACAACAAATTTAGAAAAATCAGAAAAAACAGTACATAGAGTCATTGATAAAGAAATATATTGCAAAAAGGAAAAAGGAAAGTTGACATATATTTCAGAAAAACAATATAGAAGTGCAACGAAAAATGATGTACGTGTATGGGCATATAATAATACAACGAAAAAAGAGTTGATCAAAAAATTAAGAAAATAATCAACTAGGGGATATATGATAATTATTATCATATATCCCCATTGATTTTTCCATCCAAATCTAGTATCATAAATAACAGTTAGACAACACTAACTAAAAACGTGAATGAATCATGTGGACTCCTCGATTGAGATCAACACCTGCAACAAACGATCTCAAACTGGAAGCTTACCCTTCTTCCAGCGAGGAGTACTGCTATGTATAGGGAAAGGAGTCACAATCGAAAATGAATTATTTAGAAATTGAAAAAGTAGTCGGGAGAGAAATCTTAGATTCCAGAGGAAATCCAACAGTTGAGGCTGAGATCACATTGGTAGACGGAACAGTCGCAAGAGGAACAGCTCCAAGTGGTGCATCGACAGGAGAATTTGAAGCACTGGAATTAAGAGATGGAGATAAAGAAAGATATTTAGGAAAAGGTGTTACAAAAGCCGTAGAAAATATCAATACAAAGATCAGTGAAGCAATCATCGGATTAGACGCTTCTGATACATATGCAGTAGATAAAGCAATGATTGATGCAGATGGAACAAAAGATAAATCAAACTTCGGAGCAAATGCAATCTTAGCTGTATCTATCGCAGTAGCAAGAGCAGCAGCTACATCTCTTGAAGTACCTTTATACAGATTTTTAGGTGGGGTGTCAGGAAACAGACTTCCAGTGCCAATGATGAACATCGTAAATGGTGGATGTCATGCATTATCATCAGGACTTGATGTACAGGAATTCATGATCATGCCAGTTGGAGCTCCATCATTCAAAGAATGTTTAAGATGGTGTGCTGAAGTATTCCATGCATTAGCAGCAATCTTAAAAGAAAGAGGACTTGCTACATCCGTAGGTGATGAAGGTGGATTTGCGCCAGCATTAAAATCAGATGAAGAAGCCATCGAAACAATCTTAGAAGCAGTGAAAAAAGCAGGATACGAACCAGGAAAAGACTTCAAGATCGCTATGGACGCTGCATCTTCAGAATGGAAGAGTGAAAAAGGTAAAGGATATTACAAACTGCCAAAAGCAGGAACAGAATATACAGCAGAAGAACTGATCGAGCACTGGGCTGCATTATGTGAGAAATATCCAATCATCTCGATCGAAGATGGATTAGATGAAGAAGACTGGGAAGGATGGAAGAAACTAACAGAAAGACTTGGAGATAAAGTACAGTTAGTAGGAGATGACTTATTTGTAACAAATACAGAAAGACTTTCTAAAGGTATCGAAATGGGAGCAGGAAACTCTATCCTGATCAAATTAAACCAGATCGGATCTATCTCTGAAACATTAGAAGCGATCAAGATGGCACACAAAGCAGGATACACAGCTGTAACATCTCATCGTTCTGGAGAAACAGCAGATACAACGATCGCAGACTTAGCAGTTGCATTAAACACATGCCAGATCAAGACAGGAGCACCTTCAAGATCAGAACGTGTAGCAAAATACAATCAGTTATTAAGAATCGAAGAAGCTTTAGGAGACAGCGCCGTATATCCTGGAATCAAAGCCTTCAACGTAAAATAAGAAGAACACAATTATAAAAAATGTAAATAATAGCCCTTTTAAGTCTCTGGATTTAGTCTCCAGAGGCTTTTTTCTTTGATTTTTTATAAGAAAATATAAGAGAATATGTTATAATAGAAAGCACTTATTTGGATAGAAATGAAGAGATTAAGGGAAATAAATGAGAATGGATAAAATTATAATAGAACAAACAGGAATCAAACAACAAGTGATCAATGAAATCTGTGAATTAGCTCAAAAATACAATGTAGAACAAGTCCTTTTATTTGGTTCACGTTCAAGGGGAGATTACAAAAGAACAAGTGATATCGATCTGGCAGTAAGAGGCGGAGATATCGACCGTTTTGCATTAGATGTTGAGGAAGAAACAGCAACATTATTAGAATATGATATCGTAGATTTAGACGAGCCTATGCAGCCAGAGCTGCTAGAATCTATACAAAAGGAGGGAAAGATCATTTATGAAAAAATATGAAAACTTTTGTCAAGCATTAATTAATATGAAAGATATTTATAATTATGAAGAGCCTTATGATAACGTAGTGTTAACAGGTTTGGTAGGATTATATGAAATCACATTTGAACAGTCATGGAAGATGATGAAAGAAATCTTACAAAATCATGGATACGAGGAAGGTGCAACAGGGTCACCGAAGATTATTCTAAAAACAGCATATAAAGAGGATTTTTAGCATAAGCAGGCAGACAAGACAGCGAAAGGGAGGAAAAAATAGGCAAACTTTCGTATTATCCGTTCAATGTAGCGTCCGGGCTTCTTGTTTTCCATCCTTTTACTTATTTTTGTTCTAACAAAAAACACCGATATTATGAAACGCGCCCGGCTCCTTCTTATTTCTCTTTTTAACTTTTGCATATTAGTGGCCCAGCCTACCTATCAGATCAAGCATTATTCCGTCAATGACGGAATGTCTCAAGGAATAGTACAGACGATCATACAAGACAAAAAAGGATTTCTATGGTTCGGCACCTGGAACGGGCTGAATAAATTCGACGGATATACATTCAAAAACTATAAGACATCTTACAAAGACGGCTATATTCTGAATACCAACCGGATCAGTCAGATAGCGGAAACGAAATATGGGGATATCTGGTGCCAAGCCTATGACGGACGGGTGTATATGTTCGACAATCAGACAGAGAAGTTCATCGACATTTTAGGTTCAGTAGCAGAAACGATGATAACGAATAATTATGCCGACCATATTTATACCCTTTCCAAAGGAATCTCATGGATCACCTTTCAAAACGAATGTGCCGCCATCCGCATAGATGACCAACTTTGCAAACAGGGGAAAGGAATCACTCTGTACAGTTCCTTCAAACAAAACTTGAAGGGAGACAAGATATATACCGTTTTCGAAGATTCCGAAGGAGATGAATGGATACTGACCAACAAAGGAATTTCTATCATAGGAAAGAAGCAGGTAGACAGCGATTTCCCGTTCCAATATATTAAAGAAGCGGATGGAATTATTTATCTGGTTTCCCAATCGGACAAATTGGCCTCTTACAACTTTAAGACCAGACAATTCAAATTCATAGAGATTCCTTATCATGTTTCGATGATTAACGAAGTCAAGAAGTTTGACTCCAATACACTTTTGCTGGCTACAGATAACGGACTGATTATTTATAAGATAAAAGAAAAAGAATTCCAGTTGATTGATATACGCACATCAACGCAACCTTCCAACGTCGTACAGTCAGTTTATCAAGACCATTACAAGGAACTATGGATATTCCCCCAAACGACAGGAGTGATCCGTTATAATCCATCCACCGAGGAAATGCAGCATTTGTTCACACCGGCCGACGAAGTGATCAGATATGAACGGAAAAATAAGAATGTGATCTTTGAAGACCGGCAACACACGTTATGGGTTCTCCCCCCGGAAGGGAATCTGTCTTATTATGACCGTGAAAACAAAGAACTGAAACCCATGCTGAAGGACAGCAACAATCCGAAGTCTGTTTTCAGTCCGCTCGTCCGCTTTTACACACTGGACAATCAAGGCAACTGCTGGCTGACCAGTACACGTGGCATTTACAAATTGTCCTTCTTTCCACATACCTATAATCTGGTGCATATTGACAATGGATTCGAGACCCGCGCTTTTTTATGCGACAATGAAAAGAGGCTGTGGGTTTCTTCGAAGGCACAGATGATCAGAGTGTACCAACCGGACGGACAGTTGGAAGGCTATCTGACGCCACAAGGAAAAATAAGCAAAGATAAACAGAGTTTTACAAGCGTATATTGCTTTCTTGAAGACCATGAAGGCAATATCTGGATAGGAACAAAAGAAAACGGCATTTATCTGTTAAAGAAAAAGTCGCCGGATTCCTATTCCGTACAACAATTTACTCATCAACCGAATATGCCATACAGCTTGAGTGGCAACAGTGTATATTCCATTTTTCAAGATAGCCATAAACGTATCTGGATAGGCTGCTATGGCGGAGGAATCAATTTGCTAACCTACAATAAGGACGGTAAGACAGAATTTATACACAGCGATAATGAGTTGAAGAATTACCCGACCGGCTACGCTTCGAAAGTCCGCCACATATCCGAAGCGCCGGGCGGTGTGCTGTTAATAGGAACCACCAACGGATTACTGACTTTCTCCAATCAATTTGAGAGACCGGAAGAAATCAAGTTTTATCGTAATTGTTGCGAGTCAGGAATAAGTACCAGCCTGAGCGGAAATGATGTGATGCATACGTACACCGACAAGCAAAAACGAACCTATATAGCCAGCTTTACGGGAGGCATCAGCCAAATCGTATCCAAGAACCTGCTCAGCAACAAGATTGAGTTCAAGACATATACAACGGATGACGGACTGGCTTCGGACTTGGTACAAGCCATGCAGGAAGATCAACAAGGCAACTTATGGATTCTTTCGGAAAATGCTATATCCAAATTCGACGCTCAAAGAGAGACTTTCGAGAATTACGGGCTTAACTCTCTGCACCAGGAATTTAGCTTCTCAGAAGCGGCACCGGTGATCAACGCTCGCAATCAAATCGTATTCGGTACAGACAAGGGATTCATTGAGATTTCTTCCAAAGAGATGCAGAAAAGTTCCTATGTCCCTCCCATTGTCTTTACCGGTTTGAAAGTGCAGGGACAATCTTCTGTCATCGCCATTGACGATCTGGAAGAATTACGCCTCACCCCCTCTCAGCGTAATGTTACTTTCCAGTTTGCGGCACTCGATTATGTCGATTCCAAAGAAATCCGTTACGCATACCGACTGAAAGGACTGGAAGAAGAGTGGCACGACGGCGACAAGAACCGTTCTGCCAGCTACATCAACTTGCCGAACGGCAAATATAAACTGCAAATCAAATCCACCAACAGCGACGGCGTATGGATGGACAATATCCGCACTTTATCCATCAACGTACTGCCCACTTTCTGGGAGACGGGCTGGGCATGGCTGCTCTACGTTATTCTCTTCGTTCTCTTTACGGGCAGTATCGTATATGTACTTTTTTATATTTATCGGTTGCGCCACCAAGTGGATATCGAGCAACAACTATCCAATATCAAGCTCCGTTTCTTTACTGACATATCTCATGAACTCCGGACACCGCTGACTCTGATCAGCAGCCCGGTCAATGAAGTTCTGGAAAATGAAGACTTATCCGCCACAGCCCGTGAGCACTTGACTGTGGTACAAAAGAATGCCGAACGTATGCTACGTCTCATGAATCAGATTCTGGACTTCCGTAAGATACAGAATCAGAAGATGAAAGTACTGGTGGAGAAGACAGACCTGATTCCACTTCTTGAAAAAGTAATGATCAACTTCCGATTGATTGCAGAAGAAAAGAAGATTAATTTCCGGTTGGAAAGTGAACTTAAATCAATATATGCATGGATAGACCGCGATAAGTTTGAAAAGATATTCTTTAATCTGATATCCAACGCATTCAAATATACACCGGCTGAGAAGGCGATTACAATAGAAGTGACAAAACAGACAGATAAAGTGACAATCTCTGTGGTGGATGAAGGCATCGGAATTGAACCGACTAAACTGCGTACTTTGTTCCAGCGCTTCGAAACACTGGCACAGCAGAATATGCTCCAACCGTCTTCCGGCATCGGCCTGTCATTGGTAAAAGAAATGGTCGACATGCATCACGGTACAATCAAAGTAACGAGCGAACCAGAAGCAGGAAGCCGTTTCATGGTAACTCTGCCTCTTCAAAAAGAAGTCTTCGAACAAGACAGTCAGGTGGAATTTATTCTGAATGACAGTCAAAGTCCGACTACCCATCCGGACAGCAGCCTCCAGACTGAGAAAAGACCAGAAGCGGAAGACAAAGAAGATATGGAGAATAATGCGGCTCCGGATACGTTTACTATATTGGTGGTTGAGGACAATGAAGAACTGAAAGCTTTCTTAAAAAACATCTTGTCTGAGAATTATACTGTTATCACCGCTCCGAACGGAAAAGAAGGATTGCAACACGCAGTTGATAATATCCCCGATCTTATCATCAGTGACGTAATGATGCCGGTTATGGACGGCTTGGAGATGATTCGGAAAATCAAAGAAAACAATAACATCTGTCACATTCCCATTATTGTATTATCGGCAAAAGCCTCTTTGGATGACAGGATTGCCGGACTGGAGCAAGGTATAGATGACTATATCACAAAACCTTTCAGCGCCACATATCTGAAAACACGTATCGCTTCACTGCTCCGCCAACGCAAATCCTTGCAGGAAATCTATATGGCCAAACTGACGGAAGGGAAAGAAATAGCTGTCGCAGAAGCTCTTACCCCGTCGCAACCGCAGATTACTCCCTACGACGAGCAATTCATGCAAAAGGTAATGGAGTTCATAGAAGAACAGATGGATAATGCCGAACTGACCATCGACGAATTTGCAGAGCATCTGATGCTCAGCCGCACCATCTTCTATCGGAAACTGAAGTCCATCATCGGACTGACTCCTGTAGACTTCATACGTGAAGTACGCATCAAACGTGCAGCACAGCTAATAGACAGCGGGGAATATAATTTCTCACAGGTAGCCTATATGACCGGTTTCAATGACCCGAAGTATTTCAGTAAATGCTTCAAGAAGGTAGTAGGTATCACGCCTTCCGAATATAAAGAGAAGAATAAATAAAAAAAGAAGCCGACCGTACGCATTCATTAATCACCATAACCGGCTATTTTCTTTCGTAGCACTTAGGTCAGACAATTGTAGCACCCAGGTCAGATAACTGAAGCACCTAGGTAACACATTCGTCTCACCTAGGTGCAACGAAAGAAAAACGACTAAAGACATAAAAGATTTTGGCTAGCAGGATACTTATTTATCCCTATGTTCCAATAAGTTAGCAACAGTTCCGTATCTGTTAATTCCGCTGATTTCCGGAAAGCAGCATTTTTCCGGAATCCTTTTTATATTCTTTCCCGTTAATAATAATGCCTGTAGCATTTTTTATCTGTATGCCCGGAGCCTCGGGATCCTCCACTTTGATATTCTCCATATTCACCTGAGAAGCCTGATTGATTACAATACCTTTCTTGGCATTAGTTACAGTCATGTTCTTGATAAAGATATTCTTAAGAGGCATTTCCGGCAGCCCGTTGAAATATACTGCCCGTCCCGCACCTCTACAAAGAACATTTGAAATATAAATGTTCCTGAAAACAGGAGTTTCCTCATTCACATCCGGTATCGGAGTTTCCGGAAAGTCATTGACAGCATAATACAAATCCATCGTCAGAGCATCATTGGGAATATCAATCATGTTGATATTATCTATGAAAATGTTCTCCACTACGCCACCACGTCCGCGGGTACTCTTAAACCGCAAACCGACATCTGTGCCCACGAAAGAACAGCCCGATACGTATACATTCCGGACACCACCGGACATTTCGCTGCCGATTACAAATCCGCCATGCCCATGCAAAACCGTATTATTCTTAATAATCACATTCTCACAAGATTCTCCCCGCCTGCGTCCATCCTCATCTTTACCCGATTTCAGACAGATAGCATCATCCCCCGCATCAAAAAAACAATTAGTGACCAGTACGTTTTTACACGACTCCACATCCAGCGCATCGCCATTTTGCGAATACCAGGGATTGAACACCTTCACATCATTCAAAATCAAAGATTCGCAGGACAAAGGATGGATACACCAGCCCGGTGAGTTCTTGAAAGTCACCCCTTCCAGCAGAATCCGTTTGCTCTTTACTATACTCAGCATGACAGGGCGCAACCAGCTTTTCATGTAAGTCCACTCTTCATCGGTTATTTCTTTCTGCCCGTTATTTTGTCCGGTCATAAGTACAGAAGCTTTCAAAGCACCCGCATCAGGATACCATACTTTTCCGTTCTCATCCACTTTACCACCCGAACTCACCAGATTTTTCCATTGCCGTTCCGTCATCTTGTCTTTCTTGACCGGACGCCATCTATCTCCTGCCCCATCGAAAACACCATTGCCGGTGATGGCTATATTTTCAGCATTCATTGCCGAAATCGGCGATTGGCAGCGCTTAGTGTCCAGCCCTTCGAAAGAAGTGTCGATAATGGGATATAGAGATGTATCGCTGCTAAATACAATGAGAGCATTCTTCTCGGCATATAGATTAACGTTACTCAAAAGTACGACGGGCCCCGTCAACCATAATCCTTCGGGTATGATAACTTTCCCCCCTCCTTTGGAACTTACCGCCTTGATTGCATTGTTTATCGCCTCTGTGTTCAAGGTCACACCATCGCTGAGTGCGCCGAAATCACGGATATTAACCTCATAATCGGGAAAGGAAGGTTGGCTCACTTCAGGCATTGAAAACGGAAGATTCCTGTATACGTCTCCCTGTTCTTTTGTTCCACTTTCCGGATTTGAATAAACCTGATATGATATAAATATCATAACGCCTGTCAGCACAACTCTCAAATCCTTTTTCAAAATTCCATTCATCTCTTTTTAATTTATTTTATCGGGTTCCTATTGATAACTACTTACAGAAATATCCATATCTTCATTGATATGTCTTTCCCATTTCACAAGCAAAAGTAATGGAAGTCTACTCCCCCTAAGTTCAATTATTGACAGATTAGGAGTAAAAAATAGTCATTTACCTGTTCGTCTATTAAAATTGTACTCAAACAAAGTATATCTCCGGAAAATAATTCATAAAAAAGCCATAGTAGAAAAGTATTATAAAATTCTTCCTTACTATGGCCCTTAATCTAATCCTGAAAACAGTTTTAATCTATGGTCAGAGTTTCATCATCTTGCCAATCTATAGTTCCGGCAGCACCATTTTGGTCTGTCCAGCCTTTGGTCTGTCCGAGCCAGGAGTTATTGTCCAAAATATCTTTTGACAGACCCATTATATAATAATTAGATCGCCATCCGATCTTAATCCATTCATTGCTGTTGTTCTTATCAGGTTGCACATTGGGCTCCCCGTACTGGAAATTAGACTCCCAAAAATCAGCCACTTCTTTAAGTTGCTTCTGGAAATCGGCAGATTCAGGGTCTGCAAATATATTCTTACGCAGTTCCGACAACACATCTTTACTGCCTGGAGTATATCCATCTTTTACATCCACATATTTAGCTGTACGATATCTTTCGGTCAACGGAGTTACTCCCAGGAATGAACAGGTATTAGTGGTACTCAACTGCATAGCTTCTCCCCGTCCTCCATCATAAAGCATCCAACGCCAAATATCCCAATATCTTTTGCCTTCATATGCCAGTTCGACCTGACGTTCACGCAAACAGGCAGCCAACGCCGATGCCCGGTCAAACACATAAGTATCCAAACCGTAATTATTAGTGGAAGGAATCCCAACCCGCGCACGCAATTTCCCGATTGCCTGTTTACATAAATCAATCTGATTGGTTGCCGCATAACACTCGGCAAGATTCAATTGCAATTCCGCATAACGGAAATCATAGATATGCACTCCCGAAGCTTCGTAGTTGTTGGCAGAAGCAGTATTGAGTCCACTCATCTTACGTACGAATACCGGACTGGTTATATTTACTCCTTCACTATAGGCAAAGCCGCTGGTAGTTGACTCCGAAGTTCGCCAACGATAAGCCCAGACCGTATCATTGGTGACATCTTTATGTCCCCACTTCAAACCATTAAAGGCAAATGTCTGGTAGAAACGCGGATCACGGTTTTCCATAAAGCGCAAACTACCTTCGGTAACCTGATGAGCGGCATCAGGAAGTGTACCGTCAGCCATAGGGAATACATCGATCAACTCAATAGGAGCACCTTTTCCACCGCTTCCTCCTTGAGAACTCAAACGGATATTCTTCTCCCAGCGATTATTCTTGTAACCTAATGACGAGTTGCTTTCCTTAGCCAATAGTCGGACAACTAATGTTTCTCTGTTAGAATGTTCATTATCGTCATCCGCCAATATTTTACTCCAGCTTGCAGCATCCGTCACACCGTCCAATCCACTGGCAGTAATACCGGAAATAGCGTTCTGAGTAGCTTCCAGGGCTTTTTGCCAACGAAGGTTGCCCGGATCATTCCAATTCTTATTAAAGATGGGGCTGGCATAGAATAATAACACACGGCTCTTGTATGCCAATGCTCCGCCACGTGTGAGACGTCCGTAATCGTTTGTTCCCCATTCATCCGGCAGCAAAGCGGCCGCATCGGTCAAGTCTTTCACAATCTGTTCCACACATTGGGTCACAGAGGCTCTTGGCAGTCCTGCATCGGTCACCTCAGCATTCAGCACTGTTGTCACAATAGGTACGCAACCATACATACGAACCAAATCAAACAACTGCATGGCACGTAGAAAGAGGGCCTGCCCTTTTGCCTTATCTTTGGTATCCTGCGAAACCGAGGAAGCATCAATGTCACGAAGCAGGATATTGCAGTTACGTATACGCGTATAAGCATTGTTTGTAACACTAGAACCTAGTGCCTTGCCGAAATAACCGGCAAACAACGGGTCGTAACTTTTACCGCTGGATGCATCTGTCTGTGTTTTTATATCATCAATGGTCGAATATTGCGTACTCGGGTCAATCCGGCTGGTAGACGTGATTCCCCACATCTCATCCGTGAATTCGTTAAAATCCTGCGCATAAGAAGTATACAATCCCAAATACTGAGACGTCGGAGATGTATAGTTTTCAAAACTAGTCTGATATAATCCGGCCAGATACCAGGTGATTTTCGTTTCAGAATTAAAATCATCATAAGCTCCGTAATTATTCATATCCAAAAATGAATCACTGCAACCGGACATAAACATACCGAGGGCTAAAGTTCCTGTATATAAAAAGTTTTTCTTTTTCATCGTTGACACAATTATTAAAATGTAACATTAACACCTAATGACCAAGTTCTTAAAGTAGGATAATCTGTAGAAGAAGCATCATACATATTACGGTAATGGTTAGGGTACGGATTGTACAAATCCCACAAATTATTACCGGTCAGATTCAGACGGACAGCCGACATTTTCAACGGAGCAATCCACTTTTTAGGAAGTGTATAGCTGACAGACAGATTACGTATGTAACAACGGAAGGTACTAATCATCCAGAAATCAGAGTTGGCGATAGCCGAACTGGAAATCAGAGATTCTGTTCCCAAGTTAGGGTATTTACCATTCGGATTATACATTTCGTCAAACATATCTCCCCAGAAAGAATCCGGCGCCCATATCATTGTACTCTTATTACCACCCATAGAAGCACGGTCTATAAAGCGTACTCCACCCCATGAAGTAGCGATATTGGCACTGATAGCAAGTCCTTTCCAGCTAGCACCCAGCCTTGTCGAGACATTATAAGTCTTATTCTTTTCACATAACTTTCCATAATCCTGTTCCAATACAATCTGTCCGTTGGGACCTTGTTGAACTCCATTGACCATTTCGCCCCCTAAATCCTGGTAAGCCAGCATACCCGGACGCAAATCGTCTTTACTTGTCTTATCCAGATATTTAGTTTGTCCGCCTTCGGGAGTATATGATTCCAGATAAGACCAATACCTGTTAATATCATCCTGCGTACGCAAAATTCCGTCACCATTCGAGGTTCCTTTCCATACCTTGAATCCCCATACCGGCAGATAAGTAGACATTCCTTCCTCCCAGCTTGAGCTGGACGGATATTTGTTATAGCGCAAACCCGGCACCCACTCTTTCACTCTACTACCGTTCAGACCGAAATCCATACCGATATTATAGTTCACCTGTCCTACCTTGTCACGCCATGTCAAAGACAACTCGCCGCCATATGTATCAACACGGCCAAAATTTTCTTCAGCATACGAACCACCGGCATACACGGGAATTCCCGGTTGGCTAGCCATAAACTGATTCAAGATGTTATCATTGATATCATAGTAGAAATCGAATACCGCACTTAAACGACCATCAAAAAAACGAGTATCAAAACCAAGATTAAACTTGTCGGAAACATCCCATTTCACATTACGGTTCGGAGATGACTGCGGGATCAGACTGGTACCTGGTTTTCCGCTTTCGGCACCGAACTGCATTCCTTTCAAGTCCATCTTGTACTGTTCTTTCCATTTCCACATTTTGATGTTGTCACGTCCCGTACGTCCCCAGGATGCACGTACCTTCAAAAATTCAAACCAAGGAAGCGAGCGTTTGAACCATGATTCTTCAGACATGATCCATCCTGCAGAGATACCGGGAAAGAATCCCCAGTAATTCTCCGGAGCAAACTTAGTCGAAGCGTCCGAACGGAAAATAAACTGCAGCATATAGCGGTCAGCATAAGAATATGCCACACGTCCCAAGTAAGAAAGCGAGCCCGATTCACCTTTAAGCGTCACTGTATTGTCGGAAGCCAGAGCTGACTTGCCGTCCGGCCCGACGATGGAGGGACCACCGACTCCCAGATAAGTATCAGAAATGTCATGAGCCAGATCGGCATATTCAATATCACGAGAATCATAGAATGATTCATAACGCTCGATGGAAGCCATAGCCGAAATGCTATGTTGGCCAAACGTACGGTCATAGTTTACGTAAAAGTTCATCTGACGTCTTTCCGCCTGTTTATCTTTAAATGATAATGTACTGTTTTTATCAAAGATAGCCGTTTTAAAGGAACTGCTCGGGATGGTATAAACCAAATGCTGATCGGCAGGCATTCTGCCGCCTACATACGCCAGTTCATAAGGGAAACTAGCCTGCTCGGTTGCTTCACTTGAGTGCGAAGACGAATAAGTGGCACGGAGTGACAAACCTTTCACAAAAGGAACTTCGTAGGTCAATGAGATATCAGCATTCCAGCTGTTGCTTCTGTTCTTACTGAACGAACCACTATTATTCAACGCAAAATAATTCCAGGAAGTGACATAATCTCTATTAAAACTCGGACTACTATATGTATTCTCTATAGGTCCCAACCAATATTCCTGATCTTGCCCGTTCTCATCCGGTAAAGTCACACTCCAAGGCATATGGTTGGGCATATGATGCAAAGCACTATAGTCTGATTTTTCCGTACTTCCACTCATCCCGTACAGTTTAAAGCGAGCCCCTTTTGTATAGATCTGATCGGATTTACCCTCATTACCGGCAACCGTGGCTGATAATTTAATATCATTCGTCAAACGCACATCAACACCGGCACGGTAAGTATAACGCTTATAGCTTTGATCACCCAAATTAGCTCCCTGGTCAAAATAAGTAGCTCCGGCATAATATGTAGCACGTTCACTTCCACCGGTAACATTCAGTGTATGTGTCTGTTGGAAAGCCGATTTCCAACCTGCTTTATCCAGCCAATCATAATTCAGGTTATCCATCTCAGCCAATTCCATATCACTATACAACACGTCGAGGTCATCATAACCACTCGCTTTATTGGAACCTATCGCCAAAGCATTATAGAAACGTCCATAAGCAGAACCTTTCAGCACCTTGGAATGACTAACGGCATCATTCACGGCAAATTTACCTGAATAGGAAATAACAGGTACTCCTTTTTTCCCTCTTTTGGTCTTTACAAGAATTGCACCATTGGCAGCACGAGAACCGTAAATCGCTGCGCTGGCATCACGTAACACAGTTATACTTTCTACTTCCGAAGGGTCCAGCATATTAAACTGCTCCATACTCGGCTGTCCATTCGTTCCTAACTGAATGACATCATCAATAATAATCAAAGGGGTGGAATTACCGCCATCCTTGGATATTCCGGTGAAAGTCCGGTTCTGACGGATATAAACCTCATTGGCATTCGTACCCGGACGGCTGGAGCCTAACTGTACATTCAAGCCATTCACCATTCCCTGCAAGGCTTCCGAAAGATTGGATACCGGAAGATCTTCCAGTTCTTCAGCAGAAATAGTCGATACGGAACCGGTAATGTTTTTCTGTTTCATACTACCGTAACCTACTACGACTACTTCATCAAGTTTCTGGTTATCTTCCTGAAGAATGACTTTCAAAGTATCGCCTTTCGGCAGGATTACTTGTTTCAGATATCCGATATAAGATATTACCACCTTTTTCCCATCCGGCACATTCAGCGAAAAGTGACCGTCAATATCAGTAATAGTACCTGTCGTAGCATCCTGTAACCGTATAGTAGCTCCGATAATCGGCTGGCCACTTTCGTCCACTATCTGTCCTGTAACCTTTCGGGTCTGTGCATTGGCTGACAGCGCAAATGCTACGAAACACAATAGCACGCCTACCTTTTTAATGAATGAAGATCTCTTGAACTTCATAAATACAATGTGTTTATTCATATTATATATATTATTTAATGCGCGGTTCATCGTCTCCATTTTGAAGCACCTACGCTGGAACAACCTGTGAATAACTCGTTCAATTTAAAATTGTTAGTCCCCGGAGCAGTGAACAGAGTGGCAGTTGACATTTTAGAATCACTCAGTCCGAGGCTTCCTTTGCTTGAGGTACGATCATTAGCCTGAAAACTATTAACCGAACTGAAAGGATATACGCCGGTATAATCATCCTGTCCTCCGGACCCCAGTTCATTAAATTTCGGAAGTTTTCCGTCTATTTTCATGGAACCGCCAAATACACAATTTTCAATCTTGACAGCAATACTCGGATCTACCCGGAATAAGAAGGAGTTTTCCATCGGCGCATAACAGAATGTAGTATTTGTAATCGAAATACTCTTTCCGCTGCTACTATTCCGCAAATCTGCAATACCGCAAATATTAGTGATAGTACACTCATCAAAAGAGACATCATTGATGTAATTTCCATTTTTGCCATCAGTCGAAACTATACCCTGATTACCGATTGCGTTAATGGTACATTCTTTGAAAGCAATAGCTCCTACATTTCCTGTAGCCTTTTTTGAACGGACAATAGAACGGAAATTCTCAATATAGCAATTAGTGAAATCAATCGTGTTAATCAGAAAAACATCGGACTCCGGACAAATCACTTGTTTACCACTCAAACTGTTATCAGCAACCTCACTTAATGATTTGGAAGCCCTAAGATTGATGCGTTTAAAAGTAACCTTGTCTACAACTCCGCCTTCTACTATACGGAAAGCGTTATCAAAACTAAATGTCGGATAATCTTCCAACGTTTGCGGAGTAACAAAATGAACTGAATGTGCAAACTCAATAACAGTTTCTCCACTATTCAACACGTACGTCTTACCTGCCGGAAGCACAAAGGTTGTACCTTCTGCCAGAGAGTTCCAGTCAAGTTTATTAAAATAATCAGGATCAAATGCTTCGTTACGCAAATCTATCCGGTTTGCCGTCCCATAATCTTCATCCAGATTTTCGGTTACAGTTGTCTTTACTTCTATGCGTGCCTGATAAGTATCCGAACTCTGTTCATCACCCGAATAAAAACTAACACGATAAGAAGTCTCCGGAGTTAAATCATCTATAATTTTGGAGCCGGCCAGATATTCTTCGGAAGAAACGTTATAAACCTTTATATCTTGAGAATTAACAGTCTCCAGCCCCATCGGAACAGCAGTCAGAGCTGTAATCACAACAGTATCATTAGGCGTCCACGAAATAAGAGCCTGTGTATCTATAGTACGAGCTTCTCCTAACTCTATCGACAAAGGGCGGTAAAGAACACCCGTCACCTCTGTTTCCCAATAACCGGACAGCCTTCCGTTACCTTCACATTTCACCTTAAACTTGTAGTTTTCTTCCCAGTCTAAATCTATCACACAGGAAGAACGGTCACCCGGCACGGTCTCCGTCTTATAAAGTTCTTCCCCTTTATCCACCACCTTATACACCTCGACGATATATTCGGTCGCTCCTTCTACGCTTTTCCAACTAAGATATGCCTTGTTTTGCACTATCTCCATAGCAGTAACCGGTCGTAACAATACTTTTGAGCCGGCATCATCATCGTCCGAACAGCTTGTCATTAGTCCTGAAAAACAACTTAACAGGCACCCTACTGTCATTAATTTCAATAAATTCATAGCATTCTATTTTAATATTAACACTGATTTCACTTCTTAAAGTTGTAGGAAATACTTTCACCTACCAGACTATTAAGATATACTTCCAAAGCTGTATAACCAACCTCTGTTGTCCTGTTACGGTCTTCCGGATTAGCAGGGTCCAAACCAACCTTTTTCTCCCAGGCATCATCCATGCCATCCTGATCCGCATCCGTAATGGTTCCGCTGGTTTTATACGTCAGTCCATCCAGACCTTCAGCCTCATCCGGGCTATTTATTATGCCCGGGATAGCACCACTATTGGCGTCTCCGGCTCCTGTATAAGTACAAAGTCCGCTCTTCACTTCTTTTACAATACGCGCATCTACTTTATCACGGGGAAATGCGCCGGCACCACTTTTATCAGCCAACACAGATTGATAAGCTTTCTCCGCAGATTCATATTGGTCAGATAAAGTGTATGATTCCCAGTCGAACCAATATTGTTCATAATTCTCTTTCCCTGAAGGAATAATGAAAGAAGAAGCTTTCATCTCATCGATAGAATAAGGATAATTACCATCCGTATATACACCTTCCCAATTGTCGGAAGTCAGTTGAGAATTACCCTCCATTACATTACCATGAAAGTACCACTTTGAAACGGCACGCAAAGGTGCCTTATTGGGTTCACGGGCGCTTGATTGCCGGAAGAATTTCAGTTCTTTTACCCGGGCTGTCGTAGCGGGCCCCGGTTTATAATAATTATTCACAAAGTTACATGACCATCCATGATGTTCCGGATCCTGAGACTCGTCCATACCTCCATAAGTAGCCATTTGGCTACCCCAATTATAATTCACATTATTAATATATTCCATATAAACAACGATATCCTGTCCAGGATCCTTCCCCCGTGCGCCATTCATCAATGGTGTCCGGCTATTACAATGAGCAAACAGATTATGGTGATAAGTAGATGAAGTTCCTCCCCACGCACCACCATAAGCACGTGCACCTTTTTTATTGACCGAATAATAAAGCCCCTCGCTGGAAATGCACCATTGCACTGTAGAAAAATGAGTATCAATAAAATCGGTATTCTCTTCACTAGCCCAGCTGAAGGAACAGTGGTCAATTATAAAGTTATTCGCATTTTCCACCCGCAGACAAGCAGCATTATGTTCCTTTCCACTCGCATCTTTTTCACCGACACGAAAACGCATATGCCGAATAATAAAGTTCTCCGAACCACCAAAATTTATTTCATTCTTTATGATACAAACACCATCACCGGGAGCTGTTTGTCCAGCCAGCGTGAAGTTCTTAGCTTTGCAACGGATTTCCGACTTTAATTCTATTTTGCCCGAAACTGCAAAAAAGATCGGAAGAGCGTCGTGTAGGGAAAGAGTGTAGATCTCGGTGGTCGCCGTATCATTAAAAAAAAAAAA
>OOCP01002031.1_pt1 | contig 18340 bp, 19 predicted proteins | sample 1671511 | NCBI WGS metagenome assembly OOCP01 (sample SAMN06348164, study PRJEB24527) | human gut metagenome | biome: human gut; feature: ankylosing spondylitis patient; material: feces | host: Homo sapiens | place: China | collected 2015-10 | reverse complement strand
TTTTGAGTGAAATCAAAGACTTGTTAGGGGACGAAGAATTATTTTTTGCTGTTTATAAAATTTTTGCGGAGTTTAGGGACCAACATCCACTACGCTCTTAAAGACTACCTTAGTCGCGCAACTTACATCGCCTTCGGTGTCAAACCAGAGGCCTTGGCAAAGTCTTCCGTCTTCGTTTCATTCAACGGCACATACTTGCCGTCCGGGGTGCGCATCACCATGAAGGGCACTGTGCGCGTCCCAGCGCGACGGGCAATCTTGGAGTTCGTCCACACGGCAGTACGTTTTTCCATCGGAAATTCCTTGCCACGCACATCGACACCACGGAACTCCGGATCCTTGAAGTGTTTTTCGTGTTCCAAGAAGGCATCATAGGGCCTTTCAGCCGAAAGAATATAAGCGCCTTGCAATTCAGACCACGGACTCAATACCGCCACCGGGAACCACTTAAACGTCACCTGCCCCAAGAAAGGCTTAAATTGTTCATACTGCCATTGGCACCACGGGCACTGAGAGTCAAACACGATGTAAACCGTCGGACCCCCTTGAGGACCAGGGATAAGCACCCCTTCCCCTTTTTCTTCCAGTTCGACAAAGAATTCTTCAGCATTAAAATCGGTCGGAATGCTGGGTTTCTTCGGCCATTCGCGTTTTTTTGCCGCGTCAGCAGCAAACGCAGCGGGGGCAACAACCCCCAAGCCCATAAGGCCCAAAAGAGTGCGGCGATTAAAATTCATAGTGTTTATCCTTTCGTAGGTTAGTTAGCCATCTGGATCTCACTAGTTTAACGAGTGATGGTCTTGGCTCGGTACTCGGATATTTACCTAAAACGTATCGATATCAAACGACTTGAGGCAAGTACCTTCGGTACAATAGCACACCAAAAGCGTAACACTGTGGCAATCCGTCACCAAGTCGAGGTTGAGTAATGAAATATATTGACACACTTAAGTCCCGTTGGGAAAAAGTTAATTCACTCCTATGTGTGGGACTTGATCCCAATCCGGATAAGTTTCCCTTACCCCTTCAAGGCAAACCCGATGCCCTCTTCACCTTCTTGACGGGGATTGTCGATGCCACGGCACCTTGGGTATGTGCGTTTAAACCTCAAATCGCCTACTTTGCCTCGTCTCGTGCTGAAGCGGAGTTGGAGGCCATCATTGCCTACATCCATCGTGAATACCCCGACATTCCGGTGATTCTGGATGCCAAGCGTGGGGATATTGGGTCAACCGCCGAGCATTACGCCAAAGAAGCGTTTGAACGCTATCAGGCCGACTGTGTCACCCTCTCGCCCTTCATGGGGCACGATACGATTAAGCCCTATTTGGCTTATGAAAACAAAGGCGCCTACTTACTCTGCCGTACATCTAACCCCGGTGGGGATGACTTTCAGATGTTAGACGTCGGTGGGGAAAAACTCTATGAACGCATTGCTCGACTCGCCGAAACCCAATGGAACACCAATGGCTCCTTGGGGCTCGTGGTGGGGGCAACGTACCCCGATGAGTTAGCACGGGTACGCGCCATTGCGCCCTCGCTTAATCTGCTCGTCCCTGGGATCGGGGCTCAGGGAGGCGATATTGATGCGTGTGTGAAAGCGGGGAAAAACGCTGCCCACCAAGGGATGGTCATTAATTCGGGCCGCGCCATTATTTACGCCAGCCGTGGTGAGGATTGGAAGGAAATGGCTGCTCAACGCGCCCAGGAAACCTGCTTGGCGATTCGTGCCGCCGCGCAATAACGGCATTCCCTTTTCACCCAAGGAAAACAGCGCTCGGATACCCCGGAGCGCTGTTTTTTTTATCGGATCGCTTTAGGCCTCAAGCATCGTACTGGGGGGCTCCGTCGGAGCGGAGGGATCGCGTGTGACCAAAATTTTATCGATACGGCGGCCATCCATGTCAATCACCTCAAACTGCCAACCTTCCCACACGGTCACGTCACCTTCTTGCGGTAAGCGCCCAATGAGGAACATCATCATACCGGCCAAAGTGGCATAACGCCCAGGGATGTCTTCAGGAACGGTTTTAATCCCGAGTACATCCTTCATTTCCGGAATCGGAATAAGGCCATCCAAGAGATAACTACCGTCATTACGAACGGTCACCCAAGCGTCTGCCGGGGACTCGGGCTTAAATTCGCCCGCAATCGCTTCTAACACGTCTCGGGGACTGACGATGCCTTGTACTTCACCGTACTCATCCACGACCAAAGCCAACGGCGTGTCTGTCATACGGAAGTTTTCCAACAGCTCCATCCCCGACAACGATTCGGGGACATACACCGGTTTGGAGAGATTTTCATGGAAATTCGGTTTACCCTTTTCCAAAATCTGCTGCAAAAGCGTGCGCGTCGTACAGATACCTTTCACATCATCTAAACCGCCCTGACACACGGGCAAACGTGAGCGGTGGGAGCGCTTAATCTTTTCAATATTCATCTCAAGCGGATCGTCTAAATCGATCCACTCAATGTCCGCACGCGGAATCATCAGCGACGCAATCGGACGGTCATCAAGGCGGAAAATATTTCGCACCATATCGCGCTCAACGCGTTCGATCACTCCCGATTCTTCCCCTTCATCGATCAGCGCATGGATTTCTTCTTCCGTCACCTGTTCACGCTCATCACCTCGTAATCCAAACAGGTGTAAAAGCAACTTGGTCGATGTGCTTAATAAACGGACAAAGGGGGCAGCGAGTGTTGATAAAAAGGAGATAGGCGCCGCCACACGACAGGCCAACTTTTCAGGCGCCAATTGCCCGAGGCGTTTGGGTACCAGTTCCCCCACGACAATGGAAAAATACGTCACCAACACCACCACGAGTACCAGACTCACGGCATTCGCGGTGTCGGCAGAGAGTCCTAACGCCAAAAATAGACGTGAAACGGGCTCAGCTAAAGCACTTTCCCCTACGATACCTAGCAAAATACCAATCGTGGTAATGCCAACCTGAATCGTGGAGAGGGCTTTATTGGGGTCCGCATTAAGCTCAATGGCTTTTTGCGCCCCAGGCGTTTGATTCTCTTTAAGTTGTTGTAAGCGGGCGCGTCGGCTGGTAATCAGCGCGATCTCACTGAGCGCAAACGCCCCATTTAATAAAACAAGAAGGATCAGAAAAAATACGTCTATCCAACCAAACATACATCATGAAGACTGTTACTTGTTGTCGACGCAACAGCCTTGTTAGGGGAACCACTTTTCGCTCCGCTTGCCATCGGAGGAAAAGAACTCGGAAAGGAGCAAACACCCCTTTCCAAACCCTAAACCGTGTGTAACCCACCGTTTAGGGTGGAGAGGCTCTTATGTAAAAGAACGATTTTTGTATTGTAACCGATAATGTTCGGTCATTTTCTCAGTAGGCCGAGGGCATGATGGCGGGGTTGGCATGCTGGATGAGCTCAAGCAGTCCTGAGAGCGCCACAATCACGGCCTCTCGCCGCACAGCCGCGCGGGATCCTGGAACGCGAATCACCCGTGAAATGGTCACAATATGTTCATTAAACCGATACCCCCAGCCGATACACACCGACCCCGTGGGCATCGCTACGGTGCCGCCCGAAGGGCCAGCATAACCGGTTATGCCGACGCTCAAGGTGGCCTCGGGAAATTGGGCCAATGCCCCTCGCGCCATAGCTTGTGCCACGGGCTCACTCACAACCCCTTCGCGTTCGATGAGCCCGGGGTCGACGCCCAAGAAACGGCTTTTGGTAGGCGTCGCATACGTCACAAATCCCATCTCATACCATTCCGAGCTACCCGCAATTTCCGTAATCGCTCCCGCAAGGAGTCCGCCGGTACAACTCTCAGCAGTCACGATGCGATGGTGAGCCCCTGAAGCGGCGACACCCAATTGAAAGCCGAGCTCGGTTAATTTTGTTTCCCATTGCGCCATCTTGAAGTTCCTTGCTGACCTTTATTCATTCACTCACCCGAAAAACAAAACCCCTCACCAGTCTCGGTCAAGGGGTTTTGTTCATGTAACAAAGAAGGGTTTAGCTAAACAGCCACGCCAAAACCCAGACCACGATCCCGGCGTAGAACGCTGCCACGATATCGTCGAGCATCACACCAAAACCGTTCTTCATCTTTTCGTCGATCATATCGACCGGAGGAAGCTTGTAAATATCGAAGAAGCGGAAAGCCACAAACGCCAAGATCCACCAGATCGTACCCTGAGGAACGCACATCATCACTAAGAGCATCCCGACAAACTCATCGATCACCACGCCACGATGGTCATCTACCCCTAAGTGCTCGGCCACCTTACCCGCGGACCACACTCCGAGTGCAAAGAGCACACAGGCCAAGAGAATCCAGGTCGATTGACTTAACGAGGGCGAAAACACAATAAACAATAAGGCCGCAGCGACCGAGCCCAACGTCCCCGGGGCATTCGTAAATTGCCCAATACCCAAACACGACGCGACCGCGTGGGCAGGGTTAGACCAAACAAATTTGTTGGTCATCTTAATTTGGTTAACAGGGTTTTGGGCATCATATTTGTTCAGCATAGCTTGGTCTTCCTGAAAAATGTGACTAGGGGGTTACGTTGTAGTGTCGTTTGCAAAATGGTTAAACCCACAGTATGTCAACGGGATAACTATACCCGCTTTCGTCCTTAGTATCAGATTATCGCCCGAATCGCTTGCTCGAATCTTACCTATTCGGGTTAACCTGAGGGAGAGATTACGGGAAATTTGCTCTAGCGCAGATCGTGCGGTGCTCGGTGCCGTAAAAACCAACTCATAATCGTCACCTCCCGATAAAAACGCTTCACGTTGCTGATCCTCTGGAAGACCAAGTAACGCCTCACTTCGGGGGCAGTCATCCCAGATAAGCGTCGCGGCGACGTGACTGCGCTCCAAAATATGGCCTAAATCTGCGAGTAGACCATCCGAGATATCCGCTGCCGCTCGAGCATAGGAGCGAATCGCAATCCCCAATTGGTAACGCGCACTTGGGTATTGAAGACGTTGAAGAAAAGCCGTTTTTTGCTCCTCACTAACGTGCCAGTGTCCCCAACACGCCTTAAGTCCGGCGTAGGCATCTCCGAGTGTGCCCGAGACCCAAATATCATCGTCCACGTTTGCCCCTGCCCGCGTGAGCCCTTCGCCTGCGGGTAAGTCACCCATCGCTGTAATCGAAATCGTTTTCGGCGTATGCCCCCCGTCCGCTCTTTGAGGGGTTCGCGTAGTGTCACCGCCCAAAAGGGCACATCCGGCTTCCAGTGCACAGCGCATGAGTCCCGAAGAGAACTGGTCTAGCCAGGTCTCATTGGCCTCATCAAGTCCTAAGGAGAGAAAAAAGGCTCGAGGCTCTGCACCTGCCGCCGCTAAATCCGACAGATTCACCGCAAGCGCTTTATAGCCCACCGCATCGGGCGGACAATCCGGCAAAAAATGCGTTGTGATGGCCATCATGTCGGTGGTCACCGCTATTCGCCGTGGCCCCACATCAATCAAAGCACAATCGTCGCCCACGCCCGCAGACGACCATTGGCTAAAGTTCGGGTACGTGAAATAGCGCTCAATGAGTCCAAATTCACCTTTTGCCCCCACGCTGGGCGGGGTGCGTAATTGGGCTGGATTCGCTCGATACACCTCCCAAGCCTGTGCTTGCGGAACGACACGCCCCTCTAACACACACCACTGTCCTACGCGATAAGCAGGGGCATGCTCAAGAAACGCGGGAGTAAACGTCACCCGGGTATCGGGAGCAATCGTGCCGATCACTCCCAACGTCTCGCAACAGAGGTGTTGGGGGTTGGTGGGGTCAACATAAAACGCAGCACTCGGAAAGTCGGAGTCACGCATGAGCCAATTTCCAAAAAAGAGGATAAAAAAAGACCGCCGTTACCCATCATCCCCTTGGTATTACCCTAGGGGACGACGTGCACCCAGCGGTCTCATCAGCCTGTACTCGACGGTGGATTACGCCTGTTGGGTTTCCTCGGGGCGCACCGCACGGGCAATGTTGGCCAGTACAGCATTGGTGTAGCGATTGCCACTACCGAAGGACTTTGCCAACTCCACGGACTCATTCAACACCACACGATAGGGCGTCTCTAAGTTGTTGAGCAATTCAAAAGTCCCTAAATAAAGCACACTACGTTCCACCATCGAAACGCGACTTAAATCACGATCGACATGCTCGGCCACAATTTTGCCAATTTCGGCTTGGCGATCCAGTACACCAGCGAGCAATTCACGGAAAAACGCCTTGTCGGCCTGGGCGAACTCGCTCAGAAGCACTTCACCCCCTTCAAAGGCTTCGCCCTCTTCGTTCACTAATTCCGACAAATGCGCTTCAATGGCTGCGTAATCCTGAGTGGGGTCAACAAACCACTGGTAAACCCCCAACAAAGCAAACACACGCGCTAAATGACGCGAATTACGGTGACGCTTCGGACTAACTTCCTGTTGTGTCATGAATCTACCCTCTTACTCGGCGTCGTCTTCGAGCTCGTCCTCGGCGACGAATTCCTTCGAGAGGTTAGCCATTTCCACCGCACAGCGCGCGCAATCACGTCCCTTCATATCGAGACGCGCTTCGCACTGTTCGTCATTTTCAGTCGTCAAAATGCCGTTAGCAATCGGAATTTCGAAATCCAATGCCACACGCATGATGCCGCTAGCACTTTCGTTGCTCACGATTTCGAAGTGATAGGTTTCACCACGAATCACCGCCCCAAGAGCAATCAAAGCATCGTATTCGTCGGTTTGAGCCAATTTCTGCAAGGCAAACGGTACTTCCAAAGCACCCGGAACCGTAATCTTGGTGACGTCTTCGTCCATCACACCCAGCTTACGCAATTCATCCATGCAGGCTTCAAATTCGCCACGGCCCGCATATTCATTAAAGCGAGCCACAACGATACCGATACGGAGATCCGTACCATCTAAACTTGTCGGCACAATGTCCACTGCCATGTTATTTCTCCTAGAAGCGTCATTCATTAACGATAGCCCCCGGCCAGAAGAGGACTCTTAGGAGTCCTCTCGCCCGTTTGTGCAGCCATTGAGCTTGCACATCACGTAAGCCAGCAGACGAAAGTTGTTCAGTGTGTTATCGCTCACCATGAGCACAACACTGTCTCGGAGGGAAAGTCCCTCCTGAAATCATCCCGCTATTCTACCGTAACTGCTTGGGTTATGGCACAAAATCACGGGGTTGATCGTGCTGTGAGGGTCACTGCACTCACACGCACGACCCTACTAAAGACCGCGATAACCAAACGCCACGTTATTGGGCATCGTGAGCCCTTTTACCCCAAGGGCACGCGCAGCGTTCCAGCCCCAACGCGGGTCACGTAACATGGCACGACCAATGTCAATGATGTCCGCATCCCCTGAGCGCAAAATCGTTTCCGCCTGTACGGGTTCGGTGATCAACCCAGCGGCAATCGTCGGTAAGCCCGTTTCCCGTTTGATCCGTGTGGCAAAGGGAACCTGATAGCCAGGCGCCACCGGAATATCCGCCACCACTAAGCCCCCCGTCGACACATCAACAAAGTGAATACCGTGCGCCTTGGCAGCATTGACAAATTTCACCACATCCTCAACCTGTAACCCGTCGGGTACCCAATCGGTTGCTGACACGCGCACCCCTAAGGCCACCTTTTCGTCAATCGCCATTTTCACGCGATGGATGACATCCAAACCAAAGCGCATGCGATTCTCGAGCGCTCCTCCGTAATTGTCAATACGCGTGTTGGATAGCGGAGAGAGGAATTGGTGAATCAAATACCCATGAGCGGCATGGATTTCAATCCCATCAACACCGGCACGGACAGCACGCTGAGCAGCGTTAGCAAAGGCCTCAATGATTTCCGTACACTCGTTTTCGAGCATTTCTTTCGGTGTGGGGTAGCTGGGCGCAAAGGCAATAGCAGACGGCGCTAAAGTACCCCAACCACCATACAAGGGCTTCATTGGCTCATTCGTTTGTGCACTCACGCTGGCTTTACGACCCGCGTGATTGAGCTGAATAAAGATCTTGACGTCGGGAGCAATATCACGCATGACATCAATCATGTGCTTTAAAGCCGCCTCACAATCGTCCGACCATAACCCTAAACAGGCGTCCGAGATACGTCCCTCGGGACGCACAGCCGTCGCTTCGATCGTGAGCATACCAGCCCCCGACGACATGAGCGAACCATAGTGAACACTGTGGAAAATCTGGGCAATCCCACTTTTAGCCCGATACATACACATCGGCGGGATCGAAATTCGATTTTTGATGGTCAGAGGGCCCAGTTCAAGAGGAGAAAAAAGTTCAATAGAACGCATCTTGATTCCTTTTGTGTGTTGTCACCCGTCTGGGCTACGTGAGGCGTAGCGAAGAAGAGGAAATTCATAGCAGGATAAAACAACTCCCTTATATAGCCTCTATACAAGGGAGCGTTTTATTAGATTTGATCTATTGTATCGCGATTTATTCGGTCGCGATTTTCTCGGTTTGCAACCGTTTGTTGTGTGAGCGATTAGAACAAATCGTCTTCGTTATTTTGTAACGCCAACATGCGTTCAACATAACGCGCAATCGTATCGATCTCTAAGTTGACGTAACTCTGGGGCTTTAACGACTTTAACGTGGTCACTTCTACGGTATGCGGAATCAGATTGATTTCAATGAGCGTATCGAGCGCGGTATCTTCCACACGATTGATGGTCAGTGAAACCCCGTTCACCGTCACGGAACCCTTATACGCAAGGTAGGGTGAAAGAGAGCGCGGAGCACGCACAACGAGACGATAGGATTCCGCCACTTTGTCCATGCTTTCGACTTGACCCACGCCATCGACGTGACCACTCACTAAATGGCCGTCCACGCGATCGCCAAGACGCATTGCTTTCTCAAGATTCACTTCCCCGAACGTATCGAGACCCGTGGTCTTCGACAGGCTTTCCGCAGAAACGTCGACCTTGAATTCGTCACCGTTGATTTCGATCACCGTCATGCAGGCGCCATTGACCGCAATCGAGTCACCCACACGCACTTCGTCTAAGCCCAAGGTCGGTGCATAAATGGTTAAACGAACGCCGTTGCCTAAGGCTTCCGGTTCGCGAACTTTGCCTACGGCTTGAACAATCCCAGTAAACATGCTTTTAGTCCTTTTTAAGAAGAGTTCGCAGATCCGTGCCAATCTGCGTGAAATCTTTCACCGTCCAACGATGTGCACTTCCCGGAGTTTCCGGGATCGGTAAGGTGGCAATGGAACGCCCTTCCCCAAAAAAGCAAGGGGCGGTATAGAGCAAAATTTCATCCACCAAATTCTCTGTCAGAAAAGCCCCATTGAGCGACGCTCCTGCCTCTAAATGCACTTCATTGACTTCGCGCTCAGCCAAGAGCGATACCATTTTAACAAGATCCACCCGCTTGCCCTCATCGGGAGCGAGTGTCGCTGGCAAAAAGAGCACTTCGGCACCACGTTGACGTAACGCCTCCGCCCGATTTTCGGGGTCGTGCGCTGCCACAATCAATGTTTGTCCATCCTCCAACAGCTTAGCGTTGAGGGGAGTTCGTAGATGGGTATCCACCACTACCTTGAGCGGGAAGCGTTTCTGATCAGCTAACCGAACATTCATGCGTGGATCATCCGCAAGGACGGTCCCAATCCCGGTCACAATCGCTCCCGCTTCCCCACGCCAGTATTGGTTGTCTTCGCGTGCGGCCTCCCCTGTTATCCAACTGGAGCGACCATCAGGCAAGGCCGTTTTGCCATCGAGGGTAGCGGCGACTTTCAAGCGTACCCAGGGACGGTGCGACTGCATACGAGTGAGAAAGCCGCGATTCATCCACCACGCCTCTTGCTCACACACCCCGACCGTCACCGCAATTCCCGCCGCTTTCAATCGCTCAATTCCCTGACCTGAAACCAGCGGATTCGGATCCAGCACAGCCACCACGACGCGTCCAATGCGCGAAGCAATCAACGCATTCGCACACGGGGGCGTGCGACCGAAATGCGAGCACGGCTCTAGGGTGACGTAAATGGTCGCGCTCTCCACCGAAATCCCTTTTTCAAAGGCCTCGCGAAGTGCCATGATTTCGGCATGCGGTCCCCCAGCTTGTTGCGTAAAGCCACGCGCCACAATGTGGCCATCCTTTACGATCACCGCCCCCACACTCGGATTAGGGGGCGAGAGTCGGCGCGCCTGATGGGCACACCGAATCGCTTCCTGCATAAACCGAACATCGTCATTGGGACTGATGCTCATCGGCTGGCTGCCTCCACCGCTTTACGAACGCTGTCCACGGTCTTTTCCACCGTGGGCTGCCCGGTAAATTGCGAGGCCATTTCCCCTGCCTCTTTGGCTTTTTGGATCAAAATCATGAAGGACTCTGGATCACCAATGTTTAAATACACCGAGGCATAGCGGATATACCCGATGATATCCAAGCGACTGAGCGCATCCATCACCAAATCCCCTAAGCGGGTCGAACGAATTTCGCGCTCACCCGTTAGGATCATTTGTTGCTCGATAAAGTCAACAGCGTCTTCTACACGATCAAATGCCACCGGACGTTTACGCAACGCCAACATCATGGAAGCAATCAACTTTTGACGGTTGTACTCAGTGCGAATCCCCCCACGCTTGACGATTAACGGCAGAATCAACTGAGCCCGTTCAAACGTGGTAAAGCGTTTTCCGCACGAAACACAGCGACGGCGGCGACGAATGACCGACCCTTCATCGGGGGCACGGGAGTCAATCACCTGAGTATCTTTAAACTGACAAAATGGACAACGCATGTCGCATCCTTTATGCAAACGTGAACGTCGCACAGGGTGCGACAAAGTTAGGTGAAAGTTTAGCCTGAGTGACGCCCCTAAGCAAGCCCCCAAACACAATATAAGGGCCATTCTTCACCTGAGAAGAACAGCCCTTGTGTTTTTCATTGGGCTCGAGCACCCCCTCGAGCCCATAACGGGAACCAACCCGCTTATTCGTGGTAGACCGGGAAAGCGTGCGTTAACTTCGCCACTTCCGTGCGGACACGAGCAATCACGTCCGGATTGGTCGGATCATCCAACACGTCCGCAATCAAGTTCGCCACCTTGCGCACTTCGGCTTCACCAAAGCCACGCGTCGTCATCGCTGGCGAGCCTAAACGGATACCAGAGGTCACAAACGGCGTTTCCGGATCATTCGGAATCGCATTCTTGTTCACCGTAATATTGGCCTCGTGCAACGCCGCTTCTGCAGCCTTACCCGTGATGTGCTTCGAGCGCAAATCCACCAACATCACGTGGCTCTGCGTACCCCCGGAGACGATACGTAAACCGCGCTTAACCAACTCATCCGCCATCGCCTGAGCATTTACAAGCATGGCCTTACCGTAGTCTTTAAAGGACGGCGCTAAGGCTTCCCCTAGGGCGACAGCCTTGGCGGCGATCACGTGCATCAAGGGCCCGCCTTGCATGCCCGGGAACACGGCCGAATTAATCTTCTTTTCCAAATCGGGACGCGAGAAGATCATCCCGCCACGCGGACCACGTAAGGTCTTATGCGTCGTGGTCGTGATAATGTCCGCATACCCAAAGGGGCTCGGATAAACACCAGCAGCCACCAAACCCGCGTAGTGCGCCATGTCAACCATGAAATACGCACCCACTTCGCGAGCGATATCCGCAAAGCGCTTAAAGTCAATGTGTAACGAATAAGCCGAAGCGCCCGCAATAATCATCTTGGGCTTATGCTCACGAGCCAAACGTTCAACCTGGTCATAGTCGATCACTTCGTTGGCGTCCAAACCGTAGGGCACCACATTGAACATCTTGCCCGAATAGTTGAGACGCATCCCGTGCGTGAGGTGTCCCCCTTCGGCCAAGCTCAACCCCATGATCGTGTCACCGTGCTCGAGTAAGCCAAAATAGACTGCCGTATTGGCCTGCGCACCAGAGTGCGGCTGGACATTGACTGCCATGTCAACCCCAGCGGGTTCACAGAACAACTTCTTGGCGCGTTCAATGGCCAACGATTCCACCACGTCGACGTGTTCGCACCCACCGTAATAGCGCTTTCCAGGATAACCCTCCGCGTATTTGTTGGTGAGTTGAGACCCTTGTGCCTGCATCACTGCTGGCGAGGTGTAGTTTTCACTCGCGATCAACTCAATGTGATCTTCTTGGCGCTGATTTTCCGCCTGAATTGCTGCCCAAACGTCAGCATCAACCTTTTCAAGGGTATTGGTACGGTTGTACACGATAGTCTTCCTTTAGAAAGAAACAGAAAAAATCGATAAAAAACAGTGTTATTACACCAAACGGGGATTCTGACTGTAAAAACCCACCCATTCTGCAGTGGCCAAAACATGGCCTTGCATGGCCTTTTGTGTCTCTTGCCAGGTAAACGCCTCCGGCAGAGACAGTTCCGCCACATCCAAGGCATGAACAATAAAACGATATCCGTGCCAACGGGCGTCCTGTGCGGGAGGATTCGGCCCATCATAGCCGCTTCCCACCTCGCCGAGACTCACCGGCTCACCACGGCTATAGTCATTGATTCCAGGACGACCAAAGCCTGGCGCACATTTGTCCTTGAGCGCACCCTCGGCAATCGTTCGTAGGTCTGCGGGCACATTGATCTGTACCCAGTGCACAAATCGGCGGCGCGTCTGCGAGGCGAGCAAGTCCCCGAGACGGTCACGATCGGTAAAATCGGTAGGAACATCGTCATCGAGACAAGCAATCACAAAGGACTGTGTGCCCTCTGGAACCTCGGACCAACTTAAGTGAGGATTGAGATTCTCTGCACTGACACTCTGGCGTCGGTCTGGTCCCAACTGACCAAACGCACAACGCGATGGAATACGTCCTCCGAAGGGAAAACTTTCCGAGCTCAGCTTCATACCCTCTCTCCTTACAAAAATAAAAAAGGACGCTAGAGTGACTCTAACGTCCTAACAGATTACAACGAAAGCCAGAATGTTGCTGGACCGTCGTTGATTAAATTCACTTTCATATCCGCACCGAACTCACCTGTCTGCGGAATCACTCCTTCCAAGCGCATGAGTTCGAGGAATCGTTCGTAGACATAACGCCCGAGTTCAGGGTTCGCCGCTCCCGAGAAACCTGGGCGATTTCCCGAACGGGTATCGGCAGCGAGTGTGAACTGCGAAACCACTAACACCTCGCCTTTCGTATCGAGAATCGAGCGATTCATCCGGCCCTCATCGTCAGGAAAAATTCGCAATTTGAGAATTTTCTTGACCATTTTGCCAATTTTTTCGTCCGTATCCTCCGGCGTAGCACAGACAAACACCAACAATCCTGGACCAATCGAGGATCGTTTCACGCCGTCAATGCTGACGCCTGCCTCTAAGACGCGCTGTACTAGTGCTAACACAGATTACTCCACCGTAATCTTGGCCCACTTACGCTTACCGACTTGGATCACAAACTGATCACCCGTCTTCACTACATGACGACGGTCGGTCACTTTTTCCCCATTGATCTTCACGCCACCCTGATCAATATTGCGATTGGCCTCACCCGTGGACTCGACCAAGCCTGCCTGCTTAATGGCGACGCCCAACGAGAGACTGCCCTCAGGAGCGCTGACTACGATCTCAGGGATATCACTTGGCATGGCGCCCGCACGGAAGCGTGCATTGAACTCATCTTCAGCGGCCTGTGCAGCGGAGGCATTGTGGAAGCGTTCCACAATTTCCTTCGCTAAGAGCACCTTGGCATCACGCGGGTTGCGTCCTTCGGAGCATTCCTTTTTCAGTTGTGCGATCTCGGCATTACTCTTGAGACTCAATAAGTCATACCAATCCCACATTAAGCTGTCCGAAATCGACATCACCTTGCCGAACATATCGTCGGGCTTATCGGTAATCCCAATATAGTTATGCTTACTCTTACTCATCTTGATCTGGCCATCTAAGCCGACCAAGAGCGGCATCGTGAGGATGCACTGCGCTTCTTGACCATACTGTCGCTGCAATTCACGACCGACCAAGAGGTTAAAGCGTTGATCCGACCCACCCAATTCCAAATCGGCCTTGAGCGCAACGGAGTCATAGCCTTGCATTAACGGATAGAGCAATTCATGCATCGCAATCGGAGCGTTCTCGCTGTAGCGCTTAGCGAAGTCTTCACGTTCCAAGAGACGCGCTAAGGTGTAGCGCGAGGCCAACTGAATTAAGCCCACAGAACCTAAGGGGTTACTCCATTCGGAGTTGTAACGCACTTCGGTGCGTTCAATATCGAGTACCAAGCCGGCCTGAGCCAGATAGGTTTCCGCGTTAGCCACAATTTGTTCATGCGAGAGGGGCGGACGCGTCGCATTGCGCCCCGACGGATCGCCGATGGCGGCCGTGAAGTCGCCCACCAAGAAAATCACCGTATGACCGAGGTCTTGTAACTGACGCAACTTATTGAGCACCACGGTGTGACCGATATGGATGTCCGGGGCAGTCGGGTCCAAGCCCAACTTGCAACGCAACGGGATACCCGTCGCCTTCGCACGGGCGAGTTTTTGTTCGAATTCCTCTTCGATTAAAAACGTATCCGTCCCACGACGAATTAAAGCCATTTCTTCCCGGATTTCATCCGTCACGGGGTACAGTTTTTTCTCTTGGTCGCAGACCTTCTCTTCCGACATCGATATCCCTTTGGCTCAATGAGAGCATGATGCCCTATCCCTCCCTTATATAGGGGATCGGGCGTGAAAAATGAGGCTTTTTCTATTGGAAAACCCTTAGAAAAGGCGATTTATGTAACGAAATTGTACTTTCGTCCCCCCGAGCTGGGGTGACCTCGATTACAATGCATGAATAGTATTTTTCCTTGTTTTAACATTTTTCGCAACCCGTAGGCCCCATGACAGCGTTTCCAACCACTGCTACAAAGCTGCAGACTGCTGGCAAAGCACTCCTCAAGGGGTTGCGACGTGGCTTTGCGCTCAATCATTTGGCCAGTGCTCTTCTTTCGGCGACCGTAGCAACGTCGATGTTGATTGCACCTAGTGCCGATGCCCGTCTTCTTGACCAATTGGTCGCAGAAGCCTCTCGTCCCATTTCCAACCCTGCTCTTGATGCGTTACGTAGCGTTGATGTGACCGAAAAAACCATTACAGTGCAGGCGGGTGACACGTTGTTGTCGCTTTATGGGCGTCTGGGGATCAACGATCCTGAAGTGTTAAAACTCATCCGTCATCAGCCGGATATGCGCCCGTTTGTGGTGCCTCAGACGGGTCAGCTCGTGTCGGCTGGCTTGTTTGATGATGGACGTGTTGCCTATTTGAGAATGTATCTGGAAGGGCCACACGATAAAGACAACCGTATTCTTGAAATCTCCCGCAATGGCAAGCAGTTAACCGCTTCCAGCCAGCCCTTTGTGTTCGACACGGTCGAAGAAATGGCCTCAGGCAAGGTGGTCGGCTCCTTGGAACGTACGGCGGAAGCGCTGGATATTCCTGACAATGTGCTCGAACAATTGCGCAACGTCTGGGACGGCAGTACTGACCCGGTCGCTCAACTCAAGCGTGGGGATTTTATTCAGGTCTCTTATGAGCGTAAATACGCGGATGGTCACTTCATCCGTAACGCTCAGCTCTTAGGGGTGCGCATCACCCACGACAACAAGACGCAAGAAGCCATTTGGTTACCTGAATTAAAGAACTTTTACACGCCCAGCGGCGAATCTGTGCGTCAGACCTTTATTCGCACGCCCCTTGAAGTCGTGGAAGTCAGTAGCGAATTCTCTCCGATGCGCCGTAACCCGGTAACGGGCCGTCTTCGACCGCACTACGGCACGGATTTCCGTGCCCCTCAAGGGACCCCCATCTACGCTGCGGCGAACGGGGTGGTGGCTCAAGTGGCCTTCCAGCGTCGCGGCTATGGTCGTTATGTGAAACTTGACCACGGTATGAACCGCGAAACGGTCTATGCCCACATGTCTGCTATTGCTAAGGGCCTCAGCGAAGGTCAGCATGTTAAGCGTGGACAGGTGATTGGCTACGTGGGTCGCACGGGGCTTGCCACAGGGAACCATCTGCACTATGAATTAGTGATTGACGGCGTTCAGGTGAACCCGCTGACGGCGGATCTGCCCGATACGGGCAATCTCACCGCCACACAGTTAGCCCAGTTGAAGTCGATCTCGAAACCGATGATGGATCGCTTCACCATGCTTGCTCGTGAGGACAGTGGCTTAGTGAACAAACAACAGAGCGTTGTGAACACGGCAGCACTCGAAGACTTCAAGTCGGACTTTAGCTTCCGCAGTAGTCTTCCTGCCCGCGCGATGGTCCGTACGCACCTTGCCCAAAAACGTTCTGACGCCTCAAACGACAATATCCGCTAATACGGTATGACCAGTGCTCGCATCACGATTGGCTTAATGTCCGGCACCAGTCTGGATGGGGTGGACGCCGTCGCGGTGAGCTTTGATGGCGAACTCATGAAAGAAGTGGGACATGCCTATGTCCCCTTTGAGTTAGCCTTTCGTGAAGAACTGCATTCGCTATGCACCGCGGGGGCGAACGAAATCGAACGCTGTGGGGTTGCGGGCGTTGCATTGTCGCGCTATTACGCTCAGGTTGTCGAAGACCTCTTGAGCAAACACGGTTTGGATCGTAGCGCAATTGCCGCGCTCGGGGCACACGGACAAACACTACGTCATCGCCCACAAAAAGGCTTTACCTACCAACTCTTAGCGCCCGCCCTCTTAGCCGAGTTAACCGGCATCGATGTCATTTGTGATTTTCGTTCCCGCGATATTGCCGCTGGTGGCGAAGGGGCTCCCTTAGTCCCAGCCTTTCATGCTCAGCGCTTTAGTAGTGATCAACCACGTGCCATTCTCAATATTGGTGGCATCGCTAATTTATCCCTATTGCCTTCGCGAGCTCGACAATCAACGGACCCCATACGGGGTGGGGATACGGGCCCTGGGAATGTCCTCCTCAATCGTTGGTGTGAGCGACACATTGGCGCCTTATATGATCAGAATGGTGATTGGGCCAAATCAGGACGACTCTGTGAGCCATTGCTCGCTCATTTCTTAGCGGATCCCTATTTCGCACGTCCCTTCCCCAAGTCGACCGGTCGGGAGCTGTTTTCTGAAGCGTGGTTAACGGAGCATTTGCGAGACTTTAAAGCCATTAATCCTGCCGACGTTGCCAATACCCTCACCGAACTCACGGCACGCAGCATCACCGATGCCCTCAAACGTGAGGCCCCACAGATCAAAGAACTCTATGTCTGTGGAGGTGGGGCGTTTAACCGTTTTATGATGTCGCGCCTGCAGGCGAATTTCAGCGGCCTCGTGGTGAGTACCAATGCGCTTGGCATTCGCCCTGACCACGTGGAAGGCGCGGCCTTTGCCTGGCTTGCTCATCAATTCCTCGAAGGACAGAGCGCGAACTTACCGAGTGTTACCCATGCCCAAGGCCCCCGTCGCCTCGGCGCTCTCTACCCTCACTGAGTGGGCCTACCTCACTCTCTCTGCTTGGTTGCCAATAAAAAATCCCAGTCCGGATGTGACTGGGATTTTTTTAGGAAGTCGTTGCGTTAGACGCTAAAGGATGAACCGCAACCACAGGTGGTAACCGCATTCGGGTTATCAATCACAAACTGTGCGCCCGTTAAATCTTCTTTAAAGTCGATCGTGGCGCCCACCAAATACTGGTAACTCATAGAGTCCACCAATAAAGTGACGTCACCCTTTTTCATCACCGCATCATCTTCGTTTTGCTCTTCGTCGAACGTGAAGCCATACTGGAACCCCGAACAACCACCGCCTTGAACAAATACACGAAGCTTCAAATCAGGGTTGCCTTCTTCGTCCATCAATGTTTTCACTTTTTCAACCGCAGCATCCGTGAAAATAATGGGATCTGGCATCATTTCTGGCACATCATCGTCCAGCGCAACATTAAGTGTGTCTTCAGCCATTGCTAATTCTTCTCATCGTAGTCTCGAGGTGCATCGAGTACTGTCAGAATGGGAATGAAACGTATAGTGCACCCGTTCTATTTATCGTTGGTGTCTATCCTACCACGATTTCCCCTATGGAGAACACCGCAAAAGGTGGTAGGTGCGTCGACTTAAGGACATATCTCATGGGGTGGTTTTCTCGGGATCTAGCGCTAACCGAAACCCCATCGCAGGGACGAGTGCCAGCAATAGTAAGAGTGCACACAGCAAATAGGCCCAGTCGAGAGTGTACCCAATCTTGTGTCTGCTATGTTAAATTAGGGCTCCTTGCTCAGGAGGGGCCCTTCACGAATGGATGCAGACTATGCCAAAACGAAAAGTTACCTTACCTCTTAACCCTGACCTCGTAGATGAGGCCACCAATCTCCAAATGAGCCAGCT
>OOCP01002028.1_pt1 | contig 18393 bp, 16 predicted proteins | sample 1671511 | NCBI WGS metagenome assembly OOCP01 (sample SAMN06348164, study PRJEB24527) | human gut metagenome | biome: human gut; feature: ankylosing spondylitis patient; material: feces | host: Homo sapiens | place: China | collected 2015-10 | reverse complement strand
CTCTGAAAACGTTACCCGATGGGAAAGCGGACTGACGCGGAACGCCTCAAGGACCGCGCCCCGGCGCTCCCGATACTCCTTCCTCATCCGGGCAAGATGGCGCTCATAGTGTCCCCCGGAAATGAAGCGGGCCAAAACGTGCTGCTCCAGCGCCGGAACGGTACAGGCGTAAAAGCCTAAATTCCGGCGGTAGCGCTCCAAAAGCCGGGGCGGCAGCACCAGAAAGCCGAGGCGCATGGAGGGAGAAATGGTTTGAGAGAACGTGTTTAAGTACACCACCCGTCCCCGAGCGTCAATGCTTTGCAGCGTGGGGATGGGGCGGCCCGTAAAGCGAAACTCACTGTCATAGTCATCTTCAATGATGGTGCCGCCGGTGTCTTCCGCCCAGCGCAGCAGCGCTTGCCGGCGGGCAATGGGGGTAACGAGTCCGGTGGGGTACTGGTGATTGGGGGAAATGTGCAGGGCCCCGGCGCCGGAGGCGGCCAGCGCCGCCGGGTCGATGCCCTGTCCGTCCAGCGGAATGGGGACACAGGCAGCGCCGCAGGCCCGATAGACCTGACGGATTTTGGGGTAGCCGGGGTCTTCCACGGCAAAGGCCGTATCCCGGCCCAAAAGCTGGGCCAGCAGCAGGTAGAGATACTCGGCGCCGGCGCCGATAATGATCTGGGACGGAGAGACTGCCATACCCTTGAGGTCCCGCAGTTCATCGGCAATGGCTTGCCGCAGAGCGGGAAGTCCCTGATGGGGAACAGGGGCCAGCAGAGCCTCCGGCGCCTCGGAGAGCACCTGCCGGGTGAGCTTTGCCCATGTGGAAACGGGGAAGCGTGCGGTATCCACCCGGTTGCGGCTCAAATCCAGCCGCGCCTGCGGCGACTGCGGCTCCAGGGGAACAGCGGCGGGCGGCTCCTCGGCGGCGGGCAGAGGTCGCTCCACGGCGGAGACGAAAAAGCCCCGCTTGGGCCGCGCCTGCAGATAGCCCTCTGCCTCCAACTGGCTGTACGCCCCCTCCACGGTGATGACGGAGACCCGCAGATGTTCCGCCAGCGCCCGCTTGGAGGGCAGCCGGGTCCCGGCAGGCAGCGCGCCGCTGAGAATATCTGAACGGATAGAGCGGCAGAGATATTCATATAAAGGTAGGGAGCCGCGCTCCTCCATGGGGTAGGTCAGCATGGTGGTTACAGGAAATCAGGCGCGGCGGGGGGCTCCTGTGTAGCCGCCTTGGCGGCGTCATAATAGTCCAGCAGCACGCACTGCCAGTTCGGCAGATAGAAAAGCGCCACCGCGAAGGACCATGCGGTGCACAGCAGAGACAGGGGGAGGGGCGTGGAGAGCGATAGATAGACGGTAACGTCGCCGCCTACGGAGATGTACTGAGAGATATTTACAATCAGGTTCGGCAGCGCGGCCAGCACGATCCAGCCAAAATAGCTCAAATCCAGGTTGAATAGCTGCATTTTCATGCCCCGGGTCTGCCGCTTGCTGCGGTCCAGGGCCTCGAAGATGCCGATGTCCGGGTTTTCATAGAGATTATAAGCCGCGAAGCGGTAGCGGTAAAAGGCAATGAAGCCGGGGAACACAAGCAGCAAACTCCACAGGGCGGTGAAGGCGTTGACCACAAGGTTCAGGGCAATGAGCTTTCCGGCAAAGGAAAACCCATCAAATAATGTGGCGAACTCCATGCGCTCCCGGCGGCGGATTCCCATGAAATAGAGCACAAGGCCGGCACCGAGGACCCAAGAGAACAGCTCAGAGAGCGTGGTGATGAACATACCGGCCAGCCCCTCACTGGGGAGAAAGGAGATAAGGACATCTAAAAGCACCAGTACACTGTAGTACAGCACCATAAACGCCTTGGGGGAGACCTGCGCGGTCCGCAGCAGCTCCCGGGCCTGCGCCTTCAGAGCGGGACGGTTCAAAACAGTGTTCATAAAGACCTCCGTGCGCCTCCGAGGGAAGCGCGTTTTTGAAATTTCAGGATGAGAGCAGTGTAGCATATCTCTCAGCAAAAGACAAGGGAGCCGCCCACGGAAAACACGGCGGCGAGATTGTCAAAAAATCCACAGTGTTTTTCCAGAAAATAGCCGAAATCACAGGGACTTGGCAGGAAAGAGACAAATTTTCTACAAAAAATACGTTCACAGACTGGACATTTTTGAAATCATGGTGTAAAATCTGCTTCAGTATGTGGTAGTATGCCGAAGCATGGCCTGCCATGCCATTGCCAATGGTGCGGCAGGGCGTTCTTCGGCAGCTATCAATGGAGTAAAAATGAGGTGAAGACAATGGCACAAGCATTCTTTGGCGGCGTTCATCCCCATGATATGAAAGCCGCGACCAATGAAAAGGCCATCGAGCAGCTGGCACCGCCGGCCACCGTGGTCATCCCCATGTCGATGCACTTTGGCGCTCCCTGCACGCCTACCGTCAAGGTGGGCGATCAGGTCAAGGTGGGCCAGAAGATCGGCGAATTCAAGGGGCTGGGCGCCCCTATCCATGCCAGCGTTTCCGGTACAGTCAAGGCCATCGAGCCCCGTCCCTATTCCATGGGCGGCAACATGATGTCCGTGGTGATCGAAAATGATTTCCAGAACACAATCAGCGAAGAGGTCAAGGCACCTGCCGACCCCGATGCCCTGACAGTGGAGGAAATGATTGAGATCGTCAAGAACGCCGGTATCGTCGGTATGGGCGGCGCAACGTTCCCCACCCACGTGAAGATCTCCGGCGGCATCGGCAAGGTCAAGGACGTGCTCATCAATGGCGCTGAGTGCGAGCCCTACATCACCGGTGACCACCGGGCCATGCTGGAGCGCACGGCGGACATCATCGGTGGCGCTACCTATCTTGCCAAGATGTTCGGCGTGGACAAGGTTGTCATCGGCGTTGAGGACAATAAGCAAAACGGCATTGACGCGCTGAACAAGGTCATTGCCGAGAAGAAGGCCCCCGTTGTGGTGGAGCCCCTGCGCTGCCGTTACCCCCAGGGCGGTGAGAAGCAGCTCATTCAGGCCATCACCGGCCGTCAGGTGCCTCCCGGCGGCCTGCCTGCCGATGTGGGCTGCGCGGTGTTCAACATCAACACCACCATCTGCATCTACAAGGCCATTACCACCGGTATGCCCGTGGTGAACAAGGTGGTCACCGTGTCCGGCTCCGGCATTGTGGACCCCAAGAACATCGAGTGCCCCATCGGCACCCCCGTGTCATTGCTGCTGGATGCCTGCGGCGGCGTGAAGGACGGTACTTACAAGCTTATCGCCGGCGGTCCCATGATGGGCATGGCCCAGTATACCGCGGATATCCCCGTGGCCAAGGGCACAGGCGCTATTCTGGCGTTCTGCGAGAAGGAAGAGCAGACTGTTGAGCATCCCCAGTGCATCCGCTGCGGCAAGTGCGTTGCCGCCTGCCCCGTGCATCTGGAGCCGCTCTTTATGTATCAGTATGCCGAAAAGGGCATGGTGGATGAGCTGAACGCGGCGCACATCATGGACTGCATGGAGTGCGGCGCCTGCGCGTATGCCTGCCCCGCCCGGATGCACCTGACCCACATGTTCAAGACCGGCAAGCAGCTCGTCAAGAACAAGATGGCAGCCGATAAGGCCGCCGCTGAGGCCAAGAAGGCCGCGGCAGAAAAGAAGGAGGCATAAGAGATGACGGATTATAAGAATTTGAAGCTCATTGCCACTTCCAATCCCCATATCCGCGGCAGTGAAACCACCCGCTCTATCATGCTGGACGTCATCATCGCCATGTGTCCGGCTCTGATTTGGGCCATTATTTATTTTGGTATCGAGGCTCTGCTCCTCACCGCCGTGTCCGTGATCGGCTGCGTGGTGTTCGAGGGCCTGTACCGCAAGCTCATGCACAAGCCCCAGTCTGTCGGTGACCTCTCCGCTGTGGTCACCGGTATGCTGCTGGCCTTTGTCTGCCCCGCCACCACCCCGCTGTGGATGATTCTCATCGGTGACTTTTTTGCCATCGTTGTGGTCAAGCAGCTTTTCGGCGGCATCGGCAAGAACTTCCTGAACCCCGCTCTGGCAGGCCGTGCTGCTCTGCTGGCCAGCTATGCCGGCACCATGACCTCCTGGCTGCCTGCCGGCACCAAGGCCGCTATCGGCGGCGGTATGCCGGTGGATGTTGTGTCCGCCGCCACCCCGCTGGCCTATCTGAAGACCGGCAACATGGACGGTCTGAAGGAGATCGCCTCCGTGGGCGATATGTTCCTCGGCAAGATCGGCGGCTCCATGGGCGAGATCTCCGCGCTGATGCTGCTCATCGGCGGCGTGTATCTGCTGTGGCGCAAGGTCATTAATTGGCAGACTCCCGTAGCCTACATCGCCACCGTGGCCGTGCTGACCCTGTTGTTCCCCAAGGCCGGCTCCGGCGTTGAGTATATGCTCTACAGCATCTTCGGCGGCGGCCTGTTCCTCGGCGCCTTCTTCATGGCGACCGACTATGCCACCTCTCCCGTTACTGCCAAGGGCCAGCTCATCTACGGCATCGGCTGCGGCCTGTTCACCGTGTTCATCCGGTACTTTGGCTCCTATAATGAGGGCGTGTGCTACTCCATCATGGTGATGAACTGCTGCACCGCGCTCATCGACAAGTACACCAAGCCCGTTCGGTTCGGCGTGGTGAAATCCGACAAGAAGGAGGCAGCCGCGAAATGAGCAACGAAGTGAAAAACAAGGTCGATATGGACCCCAAGTACATCATTAAGCTGACTGTGACGCTGTTTTTGACCTGCATGGTTGTGGCCGGTGTTCTGGGCTGGGTCAACAGCATTACCAAGGACAAGATCGCAGCTATCACTTGGGAAAAGACCGTGACCGCTATGAAGGAGGTCATCAGCGCTGACGATTTCTCCGACGCTATGGACCTCACCGATGATATGACCGCCGCGGCCACCGCACAGGGCGGCACGCTGGCTGCCGTTTATCAGGCGCAGTCCGGCGGACAGCCCATTGGCTACGCCATCAATGTGGAGTCCTCCGGCTCTCAGGGTACCATCTCCATGATGGTGGGCATTGACATGGACGGCGCCGTGACCGGCGTTTCCATCGTCACCAACTCCGAGACCTCCGGTATCGGCTCCAAGGTCATGGGCAACGAGCCTCTGACCAACGGCACCGGCGTTCTGGACCAGTTCATCGGCAAGTCTGCCGCTGACGGTACGCTGTCCGTCGGCTCCAACGTGGATGCCATTACCGGCGCCACCGTGTCCACCAAGGGTGTGACCACCGGCGTCAATGCCGCGCTGGCTGTGGCCGGCGTTATCGGCTAAGAGAGGAGGACATTGAAACATGAATATCGGTAAGCAATTCAAGGACGGTCTGCTGACGCAGAACCCCGTTCTGGTTCAGGTGCTGGGTATGTGTTCTACCATGGCCATCACCACCTCCTTCTTCAATGGCATCGGCATGGGTGTGGCCGTTACCATCATCCTGACGCTGTCCAACATGATCATTGCCGCTATGCGGAAGATCATCCCCGATAAAATCCGTATCGCCATGTTTATCGTGGTGATCGCGGGCTTCGTGACCTGCGTGGACCTGTCCATTCAGGCGTTCCTGCCCGACCTTGCCAATTCTCTGGGTGTGTTCATCCCCCTGATCGTGGTGAACTGCATCATTCTGGGCCGTGCCGAGGCGTTCTCCTATAAGAACGGCGTTGTGGCCTCTATGTTTGACGGTATTTTCCAGGGCATCGGCTACACCTGGGTGCTGCTGGCCATGTGCATCATCCGTGAGTTCCTCGGCAAGGGCGCCTTCGGCGGCGGCGTGCTGGGCGCCAACGGCGTTCAGATCTTCCCCTCCGATTTCGGCGTGGGTATGCTGACATTGCCTGTGGGCGGCTTCCTGGTGCTGGCTGCTCTGATCGCTGCCATGCAGTGGGCTCTGGCTCGTCCCAAGAAGGATAAGGAGGAGAGCAAATAATGGAAATCTTTAAGCTGCTTTCGATCACGCTGGGCGCGATCCTTGCAAACAACTTCATCTTCTCCCAGTTCCTGGGCTGCTGCCCGTTCTTGGGCGTTTCCAAGAAGGTGGATACCGCCGTTGGCATGGGCGTGGCCGTTACCTTTGTTATGGGTCTGGCCTCCGCCGTGTGCTTCGTGGTGAACCGGTTCATCCTGATCCCGCTGGACCTTGCGTATATGCAGACGGTGGCATTCATTCTGGTCATCGCTTCTCTGGTGCAGTTCATTGAGATGTTCCTGCAGAAGTCCATGCCCTCTCTGTACACCGCTCTGGGCGTGTACCTGCCCCTGATCACCACCAACTGCGCCGTGCTGGGCGTGGTGCTGCTGAACGTGCAGAACAACTACAACTTCATCGAGTCCGTGGTTTACGGCATTACCGGCGGCCTGGGCTTCCTGCTGGCCATCGTGTTGTTCGCCAGCATCCGGGAGCGGCTGGTGTTTGCGGACTATCCCAAGGCGTTTGAGGGCTTTCCCATCGCCCTGGTCACCGCTGGTCTGATGGCCCTGGCGTTTATGGGCTTCTCCGGTTTGAAGGTCTGGTAAGAGGAGGCAAGAGGAAAATGGATATCGGAAATGTCATTGCTGCCGTTGTGGTGCTGGCTGTCCTCGGTGCCGTGTTCGGCTTCATCTTGGCAGTAGCCTCCAAGGTCTTTGAGGTAAAGAAGGACCCCCGGGAAGAGGAAATCCTCAGCCATCTGGCCGGCGCCAACTGCGGCGGCTGCGGCTTCCCCGGCTGCGCCGGCTGTGCCGCCGCCATCCTGGCGGGCACGGCTCCGGTGAATGCGTGCGCCCCTGCCGGCGCGGAGAATGCTGCCGCCATCGCAAAGATCATGGGCCAGGAGGCTCCCTCCGGTGAGCGGAAGGTGGCTTTTGTCCGCTGCAACGGCGGCACCAACGCCGCCAAGCGTTATGAGTACGTCGGTGTGAAGGACTGCCTGTCCGCCACCAAGGTGGCCGGTGGTCCCCTGGAGTGCCAGTTCGGCTGTCTGGGCTTCGGCTCCTGCGTGTCCGCCTGCCAGTTCGGCGCCATGTCCATCGGTCCCAACGGCGCCGCCGTGGTGGACCCGGACAAGTGCACCGACTGCATGGCCTGCGCCAAGGCCTGCCCCCGCCATCTGATCACGGAGGTCCCTGTGTCCAAGAAGGTCCACGTGGCCTGCGCCAACCAGGACAAGGGCAAGGCTGCCATGAGCGTCTGCACCCACTCCTGCATCGGCTGCGGCCTGTGCGAGAAGGAGTGCAAGAAGGACGCTATCCATGTGGTCAACGGCGTGGCTGTCATCGACTATGACAAGTGCGTGGGCTGCAAGCTCTGCACCAAGGTCTGCCCCCGTGACGCCATCCTCCCCAAGGCAACTGCTGAGGAGAAGGAGAAGTACAAGGCCATTAAGAAGGCTCAGGCTGAGAAGGCTGCCGCTGCCAAGAAGGCTGCGGAGGAGGCTGCTGCCGCTTCTGCCCCGCAGGCATAAGTACCTGAAGCAACACATGAAAAATCCCCGACACTTAGGTGTCGGGGATTTTTTTACTTTACAGGTGCGGCATTGGCTGTGAAGAGACCGCTTTCAGTGCGGCGCAGTCCAGCAGGCGGCCATAGCGGGCCGTAACGGCCCGAATGTGCGCCGCTAATTCGTCGCTGAGCACACCGGGGGACAGGCGAAACTGCCAGTTGCCCTGCGCGGTGCCGGGGGTGTTGATGCGGCCAACATCCTCCGCTTCCAGCCAGTCCTGAAGCTGGGAGACAAACAGCTTGGCGGAGGTCATCATGCCGCCCCGGAGCATTCCGGCGCAGAAGCCCTCCTGCGGGTTCAGGCCCAAATATTGCGCCGCAAAGGTAAGAGCCTCCGGCTCCACCTCGCTTCGCCACGGCGAAAGCGGAGCGTTATCGTGGGTGCCGGTATAGTAGACACAGTTTTCAATGCAGCGATGGGGCAGATAGGGGCTTTGCCCCTGTGGGTTGTCAAAGGCAAATTCCAGCACCCGCATTCCCGGAAGACCGGAGACACTCAGTAAAGCCGTGACCTCCGGGGCGGGGGTACCTAAGTCCTCAGCAATGAAGGAAAGGTTGGGGAACCAGCCGGTGAGGACACCAACCAAATCCATGCCCGGCCCCGGCATCCAATGTCCGTTTTTGGCGGTGGTCTCTCCGTGGGGAACGGCCCAGTAGGCGGCAAAGCCCCGGAAGTGATCAATGCGGACTACATCATACAGCCGTGCCGCACCGTCAATGCGGCGAATCCACCAGCCGAAGCCATCGTGCTTCATGGCCTCGTAATCGTACAGAGGATTTCCCCAGAGCTGTCCGTCAGCGCTGAAGTAGTCCGGCGGGACACCGGCGACCTCTGTGGGAAAGCCGTGGGAATCCAGTTGGAACATAGCCCGCTCCGCCCAGACGTCGGCGGAGTCCATGGCAACATAAATGGGAACGTCCCCGATGATGCGGATGCCAAGGCCGTTGACATAGGCTTTCAGAGCGTTCCACTGGCGGAAAAACAGAAATTGTACATAAGTGTAAAATTCGATTTCCTCCTGTGCCTCAGCCCGGCAGCGCTTCAGCGCCTCTGGGCGGCGCAGACGGATGTCCTCCGGCCACTGCTGCCACGGCTTCATTCCAAACCGCTCCTTCAGCGCCATGAACAGGGCATAGTCCGGCAGCCACGCGGCGTTCTGCGCCGCAAAGGCGGCCACGGCGTCCCGGTCCCGCTGCCAGCCCCGGGCCTTTGCCAGACGCAGCAGGGGCAGGCGGTTTTCATAGACCGCGCCGTAATCCACCCGCCGGGGATCGTTCCCCCACTCGCGGGCGGACAGCTCCGCCTGCGTCAAAAGGCCGTCCTCCGCCAGCAACTCCAGGTCGATGAAATAGGGGTTTCCGGCGTAGGTGGAAAAGCTCTGATAGGGGGAGTCCCCATAGCCGGTGGGGCCGAGGGGCAAAAGCTGCCAGTACCGCTGCCCGGCAGCGTGAAGGAAATCCGCAAATTCGTAGGCGGCGCGGCCCATTGTGCCGATGCCGTAGGGGGAGGGCAGGGAAAACAGGGGAAGCAGGATTCCGGAGGCACGTTCCATGGCGGCACCTTTCCCGGCGGATACGCCGTATCAAAGATTTTCTTCATTTTAGCCGCTTCCGGCGGAAAAGTCAAAGCCCCTATGACCGGGCAGACGCTCTGACCGGCAGCTCCACGGTAAAGGTGACGCGGCCCTCCTTGCTCTCGGCCCAGATGCGGCCATGGTGATGGGTGACAATGTTCCGGGCGATGGAGAGGCCGAGGCCGTAGCTGCCTCGCTGAGTATGGGCCGAATCCACCCGGTAAAAGCGTTCGAAAATACTCCGCAGCTCCTCTTTGGGGAGGGCAGGGCCGGGATTGGACACCGACAGGCGGCACCGGCTGCCCTGTCGGGTGAGGACTGCCGTAACCTCACCGGGGACATCGGAATATTTCTGCGCGTTGTCCAGCAGAATATCCACTACCTGACGCAGATGCTGTCCGCTGCCAAGGACAGTGACCTCCGGCACGATGTCGGAGGTCAGGGTCAGGCCCTTTTCAAAAAATACTGGCTCAAAGGGCAGCAGAGCGTCGCTGACAAGGCGGCTGAGGTCCACCGGCGCAAAGCCGGAAAGAGAACGACCGTTGTCCGTCCGGGCCAGCTCCAGCATTTCCTCGATGAGCCGGCGCATCTGCCGGGACATGGTGAGGATGTGGGCGGCGAACTGGCTGCGGCGGGCCTCGTCAAAGTCCGGGCTGTTCAAAAGCTCCGCGTTGGTCATAATGACCGTCAGGGGCGTTTTCAGCTCATGGGAGGCGTCCGCCACGAACTGCCGCTGTTGCTGCCACGCCTTTTCAACAGGCCGCACGGCCCACCGGGCCAGCAGCCAACTGATAAGCAGGAATGCGGCAAAGCACAGCACCGCGATGACCGCGCAGGTTTGCAGCAGATGGGACAGCATCGCCTGCTCACTGGACATATCGGCAAAGACGATGCGCTCCCCAAAGGGGGTGACGCTGCGGCAGTACCGCAGGCCGTATTCCGGCAGCATACCGATGGGCACATCGGATTCATCGGCGGCGGAGACCAGCGTATTGAGAAATTCCTCGTCCGTCAGGTCATAATAGCCGCTGCCCGCGGCGGTGAGGCTGCCATCCTCGTCCAGCTCCAGCATGAAAAACGGGAGCTGGACGCCCTCCGGCGGCTTTCCCGGACGGTTAGGGCGAAACGGCTCCGCCGCAATGCTTTGCAGCATGGAAACGCTCTGAGTTTCCAGTCCCGTCTGCGTAAAGTGGTACACAAGACCGAAGATGACGCCCATCATCACCGTGACGATGAGCATATTCACGCAGATGAATTTCAGCCGCAGACGCCGAATCATTCCGCCACCTCCAGATGGTAGCCCAAGCGGCGGATAGCCTCAATTTTCAGATTGGAGCCGATGCGCTGGAGCTTTTTCCGCAAAAAGCCCATGTAGACCTCCACATGATTTTCCACGGCGCTGGAATCGTAGCCCCAGACCCGGGCCAAAATCATCTCCTTGGACAGCACCCGGCCCTTGCCCTGCAGTAAAAAGCGCATGACGTCAAATTCCCGGGCGGACAGGCGGACGCTGTTTTCTCCGCATACCAGCGTACAGGAGGCAAGGTCCAGCGCGGTGTTTCCCATCCGCAGCTCGTCCACCTGATCGCCCTGCCGCCGCAGCAGGGCGTTGACGCAGGCCAGCAGTTCCCGGAAATCAAAGGGCTTTGTCAAATAGTAGTCCGCGCCGGCGTTGAGGCCCTGAATGCGGTCCTCGATGTCCGAGCGGGCGGTGAGCATCAGAATGGGCGTGCTGCACCGGTCGGCCCGCACCTGCCGGGCCACCTGAAAGCCGTTGAGCTTTGGCATCATCACATCCAAAATCAAAAGATCGTAAATGCCAAGCTCCGCGTATTCTGTTCCGGCCTCGCCATCGTAGACCGTCTCCACCTCGAAGCCCTTGCTTTCCAGAATGGTACGGATGGACTCCGCCACCATTTTTTCATCCTCGATCACCAGCACTTTCATACCTATGTACCTCATTTCGTGAGATTATTTGATGAGTCTACCATATGGCACTTCCCTGAAATAAAGCTGAAAACTGCCGTGAAAGTTTTCAAAAAAGCCGTATTTTTTTCAGCGTCGGTTCAGCATTGGGTGTTACCTTGAAATACGCAAACTGAAAACTGCTGGAAAGGATGAAAAAATATGGCAGAGAATATGTCTTCACAGAAGACGGAGGGCAAGCTGAAGAAGCTGCTTTCGGGAAAGAAAGGCAGAAGGTGGATCGTATTGTGCGTGCTGGCGGTAGCGGTCATCGGCGGCGGCACCGCGTTTTTGAGCCGCACCCGCGCCAAGGCCGCCAAGGCGGAGACTATCTACACCACCGCCAGCGTGGAAAAGCGGAGCATCACCAATGCCCTCACTGGCAGCGGTACGCTGCAGCCCGCCGATTCCTATACTGTTACCACGCTGGTATCCGGCGAGGTCCTTAGCGACACATTTGAGGAGGGCGATATCGTGGAGAAGGACCAGCTTCTCTACACCATCGATTCCTCCGATGTCTCCACCACGGAAACACAGGCCCAGACCAATTATACCCAGGCATTGAAGGCCAAGTACCCCACGGCGGACATCAGCGGCACCGTCAGCGAGGTGTATGTCAGCAACGGCGATGCTGTTTCCGCCGGTACGGAGCTGTGTCGGATCAGCGCCAGCAATGACCTGACCATCGATTTCCAATTCTCCTACGCCAAGGACGGGGACTTCTATGTGGGGCAGCCTGCAAAAATTTACCTCAACGGCTACGCCGGGTATATTGACGGTACGGTGGCCCAGATCGGTAGCAGTTCTGTTGCCAATGGCACCGGCATGAAAATGACCACCGTGCGGGTAAAGGCTGCGAATCCCGGTCTGGTCTCCGGGGACTGCACCGCCAGCGCCGTGGTAGGCAACTACACCAGCTACGGTCAGACCACCGTGAAGGTGGGTACCGGCTCTACCATCACCGCCAGTGCCTCTGGCAAGGTCAGCGGCCTGACGCTGATGCCCGGCGACAGCGTTTCCAGCGGCCAGCGGATCTGCACCATTACCGGCGACAGCGTGGACAATCAGCTTCAAAACGCCAAGGCCAGTCTGGAAAACGCCCAGGACCGGCTGGACGATTATATGGTGACCTCCCCCATTACCGGCACCGTGGTGGAAAAGACGGTGAAGGCCGGGGACAACGTGGGTACTGGCAGCAATTCCAACAATACTCTCTGCATCATCTATGATCTGACGTATCTTGAGATGACGCTGAATATCGACGAGCTGGACATTGACAATGTAGAGGTGGGCCAGACGGTGAACGTCACCTCCGACGCCAAGGAAGGCCAGACCTTCACCGGCGTGGTGACCAAGGTCTCCGTGGTGGGTACAACCTCCGGTGGTACGACAACTTATCCTGTCACTGTCCGCATTGACGATACCGACGGCCTGCGGCCCGGCATGAACGTGGACGCGGAGATCGTGCTGTCCTCTGCCGACGGTGTGCTGGCCATTCCCAGCCTTGCGGTGAACCGGGGCGATACCGTCCTTGTGACCTCCGATTCCCCCAGCGCTGCCAATGCTCTGGAGCAGGAGGCTCCGGAGGGATACGCCTATGTGCAGGTGACCACCGGCGTCAGCGATGACAGCTATATTGAGATCACCTCCGGGTTGCAGGAGGGGGACACCGTGGCCTATCTGCGGACAGCATCCTCCGGCTCCGGGAATATGATGATGGGCGGTATGCCCAGTGACATGGGCGGCGGCATGGGAGGCGGAATGCCCAGCGGCGGAATGCCTTCCGGTGGCCCGGGAGGAGGCTTCTAAATGAGCGCTCTCATTGAATTTCAGTCCGTCTGCAAGTGTTACAAAATGGGGGATACCACGGTGAAGGCGGCGGACCATATCTCCTTTCAAATTCAGAAAGGAGAGTTTGTGACCATCGTGGGCCAGTCCGGCAGCGGTAAGTCCACCTGCATGAACATCATCGGCTGTCTGGATGTGCCAACCTCCGGCGCGTATCTGCTGGACGGGCAGGACGTGGGCCAGATGAACCGGAATCAGCTGGCGGAGATCCGGAATAAGATGCTGGGCTTCATTTTTCAGCAGTATAATCTGCTGCCCAAGCTGAATTTACAGGAAAATGTGGAGGTGCCCCTGATGTATGCCGGGGTGCCCAAGGCAGAGCGCCATGAGCAGGCGAAGCTGGCGCTGGAGCTGGTGGGGCTGGGGGACAAGCTGAAGCACAAGCCCAACCAGCTTTCCGGCGGCCAGCAGCAGCGGGTGTCCATCGCCCGGGCGCTGGCGGGGGACCCGGCGGTGATTCTGGCGGATGAGCCTACCGGCGCATTGGATTCCCACACCGGCCGGGAGGTGCTGGAAATGCTGAAAAGGCTCCACGATGCCGGAAACACGGTGGTGCTCATTACCCATGATAACTCCATCGCCGTGCAGGCACAGCGCATCATCCGTCTGGAGGACGGACACGTGATCTATGACGGGGACGTCCATGACCCTAAGGCCGTGGTGACCCTGGAGCTTGTGGGAGAGGGGGCGGAAGCATGAGCCTGCTGGAAACCTTTCAGATGGCGATTAAAAACATCCTCAGCAGCAAGATGCGGACGTTCCTCACCATGCTGGGTATCATCATCGGCGTGTGCGCGGTCATTGTCATCGTGGGCCTCGGCAACGGTATGCAGGGCTACATTGAGGACAGCTTTGCCGACATGGGCACCGACTCACTGACGGTGCAGATCTTAGGCCGGGGGTCCTCCCGCAGCGTGTCCGAGGAGCAGATGTACGCGCTGGTGGAGGATAATCCCGACTTATTCAAGGAAATCTCCCCTACCGTTACCATGATGGGCGCGCTGAAAATCGGCAGCGACACGATTTCCACATCCTCTATCACCGGTGTCAGCGAGGATTATTTTGATATGAAGGGCTACGAGGTGGCCCAAGGCCGGGGACTGGATTACGTGGACATGAACGCCCGGAAGAAGGTCTGCATCGTGGGCCAATACCTGAACATGGCCTATTTCGGCGGAAACGCCGTGGGCCAGACCCTGAAGATCAACGGCACCACCTTTACTGTGGTGGGCGTGATGGCCCAGAAGGGCAGCGAGCTGGAGGATGGCAGCACGGACGACTGCGTGTTCCTGCCCTATTCAACAGCAGCCCGGCTGAGCTTTACCGGCACGATTGGCAGCTACACCATCACCGTGCAGGACACGGACAATATCTCCGAGGCCAAGACGTTTTTGGAGAATAAGCTCTACGATATTTTCTCCGATGATGACGCCTATACCGTCATCTCCATGGCGGAGATGGTAGAGGAAATGAACTCCATGGTAAACATAATCATCTACATTCTGGCGGGCATTGCCGCCATCTCCCTTGTGGTGGGCGGTATCGGCATTATGAACATCATGCTGGTGTCCGTCACGGAGCGGACCCGGGAAATCGGCATCCGCAAGGCCCTGGGCGCCAAGGAGGGAGCCATTCTGCGGCAGTTCGTCATTGAGGCCGCCACCACCTCTGCGCTGGGCGGATTGCTGGGTATCGGCTTAGGCTATGCCCTCTCGTCCGCTGCCACCACGGTCATTGCAACGCTGATGCCGGATACCCCCATTACCGTCAGCCCCAGTCTGGCGGCGGTGGCTATCGCCTTCGGCGTCTCCGCCGGAATCGGTATTGTATTCGGCTATCTCCCCGCCCGGAAGGCGGCAAACCTCAACCCCATCGACGCTCTGCGGTATGATTGACGTTTACGAACCGTTTACAAATTTTTCATGGCCATTTCAGAAATGGGGACTATGATACAGACATCACCAGTTGAGAGAGCCGCTTACCGGCCCGGCTGATGATTTCGAGAGAAAAAGCCATTCTTTCAAATAAACCCCAACGGCTTACTGCCCGCCCGGGAGGAGTCCCAAATCGGCAGACCAACCATTCCGCCGCTCAGCGGCGTTTCAGATAACCCTCTTTTTCATTACCTTTTTCTTTTTCCATTTCTTAAACGGCACCGGGACCGGAAGCGGACAGCTTCCGGTCCCGGTGCTTTTCGGCTGCTTGGGGCAGAGAATGGACAATTTCGGTCGATTTTCTTTGGAATTTTAAGATTTATTTTGCGTTCTGCATTACAAAGAAACTGAAAATAGCCTATAATAAATCAATTAGTCAAATTTTGACAAAGGGCGGGAAGTGTCTGTAGACAGGCGTTTTGAAAACGCCGCCTTTTGTATCTATGCCGGACGGGAACCGGCTGCTGTATGACGGGAGGACCATTGGATGATTTCCATGCTGCGGGAGCTGCTGACATTTTTAGGCGCACATTTTTATCTGATTCTCATCGGCTGCGGCGAGCTGGTGCTGGCGGTAATTTTATTAACGGCGCTGTCAGAGCGGCGAAACGGCGCCCGGCGGCGGGTGCCCGTGACCGTCCCCGGCTCCGGGCCGGAGCAGCTGATGCTGCGGGAACTGGCGGAGCAGGAGGACGAGGCGTGTCTGTTGCTGCGCCGGAGCGATTTGCTGCCGCTTTATGCGGCGGGGGACCTGACAGCGGTGCTGGGCGTGGGCGTTGACACCCTGCGAAACGATTTGGCCGCCGTACTGACGCAGCTCCAGACCCCGGAGGAGGGCCGCCGCTTCTGAAAGCAATACTGAAGCTGGGACGGTGGGGAGGACATTTCCGCAGACCTTCAGCTTCCAAATGGGCAGTGGGTCCGGGTGAAGGCCCACCGCTGCGGGGACAACGAATATGACCTTTTTATCATCCGCCGCGTCACGGCGGAGCGGGAGAAGGTGGCCGCCTATGAACGGTGGCTGCATCAGGCGGAGGAGGCCAGCCAGTTCAAGACCAGCTTCCTGTTCCGAATGTCCCACGAGATATGAACGCCCATGAACGGCATCACCGGTATGCTGACGCTGGCAGAGAGGCGGCTTACGCCGGAGCACCCCGCCATGCAGTATCTCACCAAGGCCAACGAGCTTTCCGGGCATCTGCTTTCTCTCATCAATGACATTCTGGATATGTCCCGTATCGAGGCCGGAAAGGTGGAACTGGAGCAGGCGCCCTTCAGCCTGCGGGCGCTGGGCGGCAGGCTGTACGATATGTTTGCCAAAACGCTGGACGCCAACGGCATCCACTACGCCGCAAATTTTGAGGAGATGACAGCGGACTGGGTCATCGGCGATGAGCTGCGGATCAGTCAGGTCATTATCAACTTCCTCTCCAACGCCGTGAAATTCACCTCTCAGGGAGAGATCATTGTGACATTCCGGCAGATGATGCTCCGGGACGGTAAGGTGGATTTGATGGTGCGGGTGCACGATACCGGCATCGGCATGAAAGCGGAGTTCATCAGCCGTATTTTCCGCCCCTTTGAGCAGGAGGACACCAGCACCACCCGCCGCTTCGGCGGTACGGGTCTGGGTATGGCCATTTCCGACCAGCTGGTAAAGCTCATGGGCGGGCAGATTGTGGTGGAAAGCCTGCCGGAGAGCGGCTCGGACTTTACGGTGTTTTTATCCCTGCCGGTGATGGGCGGACGCACCGCTGCCCGGACGATTCGGGGACTGGCGCGGCCCGACGCGGCGGATATTCCCATTTACGCCCTGTCGGCGGACACCTGTGTAGAGGATGAGCGCCTCTCCCGGGAAAACGGCATGAACGGACATCTGACAAAGCCTATTGATTTTGACGCCCTGTGGCAGATCGCGCAGGATATTGAAAACAGAAAGGAGACTGCTAAACGATGAACTGGAAACGGATGAAGGTCGTCGCTGCGGTGCCGGTGGCACTGGCCGTTACGGCAGGCGCGGTCCAGCTTGGCATCAGCTATCGGAACGGAAACGGCTTCCACCCCTTCGGGACGGACCGGAAAATGAAGAACAACCAGATTCTTTTCCCGGACAGTCAGGAGAGCACCGGCAAGCAGACGGATCAGACCGGGGAGGATGACAGCTCCTTTCTGGAAAAGGAGGAGGACAAGGCCCAGCAGGGTAATTCCTCCGACAACCTTTTTGACGGAGAGGATACCTCTAACCCGGAGAACCGTCCCACCGGCGCGCTGGCGCAGGGAGACGGGGCGGCGGCCGGTACTGCGGACAGCGCAAACGGCGGCCCCATTGGGGCTGACGGTGTATATGAGGTGACGGACGATACCAACAGCGCGGACGTGATTCTCCCCGGCGGCAATACCGGAAACAGCGGAATGACGATTCACGGCGGACAGGGCGGCTCCGGCAGCGGCGGAAATGGGAGCGGCAGTGGAAACGGCTCCGGCAGCGGCGCTAACGCAGGCGGGAACGGCGGCGGTACGGCAGGCGGCACCACCGGCGGCGGAACAACGCCCTCTCCCGCGCCCTCCAACGGACAGGATCCGACCTTGGGCTTTGGTTCTGCCTCTAAGGATACGATCATGACGGATCCGATTGAGCCGTCATGGACTTGGTCCTCCAAGAATTTGTTTACGGATGCGACGAAGGATAAGCTGTCGGACCATGACTATAATGTTATTTTCCAGCAGCCATTTTCCGCTAATATGGCTCACGCGGACGCGCTCTACAAGGGGCAGAAAAACATGATGCAGGAGATGATCTTCCACTCGCTGGAGGCGTATGTGGACGATACTGTCACCAGAGAATACTACGCTTGGACCGAGCAGGACCTCGGCCCGGACCGGTATGTGCAGATCACCGGTATTTCCTTTGATTTCTGGGGCGACGATATCATTACGGAATTTCCTGTTGATATCCCGGAGGACGCAGACACAATCGTTATCTGCGTTTCCTATCGTCTGTCACTGGATGACGAAGAATGGACCCCGGTAAAGGGCGAGTTTTGGGGCTTTGAGCGCCCCGGTGTGTCCTATACGCTGCTGACCGGGCGCACGGTGGTGCTGGGAGAGAAGCTGGAGTCCGAGGGGCGGTTATTGCCCCGGAGGACATCCTCAATCGTGGAAATCAGTACCCTGAAGATTATTCTGGCGTTTTGAACCTGATGGCCTATCAGCAGGGTATCTTCGGCAAGGAGAACAAGGTGCTCACCAAGCTGTTCCCCGGCTGGAAGGAGAATGGCGAGCTGGTATCCTTCATGTATCCCATAACGGTGGGGCGTCATGTACTGGAGCCCGCCGGGCTTGTGCCGCTGAGCGAGAACTATCAGGTGGAGCTGGAGAGCTACTGGATGAAACCGGATTATTCCGTCAGCGCGGATGTACGCTATGCCTCCTATGTGTTCCAAAGCTGCAAAAAACTCAAGGAGGTCACGCTGCCCGGCACCAGCCCGGCAGAGGGCATTGACCTCAGCCGAGGCGTGTTTGCGGGCTGCTCCGCGCTGGAAAAGGTCACTTTCGGCTATTTTAACAGAACAGGAAGGATGTATT
>OOCP01002019.1_pt1 | contig 18442 bp, 15 predicted proteins | sample 1671511 | NCBI WGS metagenome assembly OOCP01 (sample SAMN06348164, study PRJEB24527) | human gut metagenome | biome: human gut; feature: ankylosing spondylitis patient; material: feces | host: Homo sapiens | place: China | collected 2015-10 | reverse complement strand
GCCCTCCCGGGCGCGGAGAGTTTCAGCACTTTTTTTTTCATTTTTTTGAGGAGAAAGGTGGTTTGTGCATGAAGAAGAAGTGGACCATCGCGGCGGTGCTCGTCCTGGTGGTGGCGCTGCTTGCGGTCGGCACGTGGGCGTATTTCTCGGCCGCCGGCCGGGCGGATAACGTCATCACGATGGGCTCCGTCAAGCTTGCACTGCACGACGAGGACGGCACCGGCCAACCGTTTACGACGGTGAGCGCCATGCCCGGCAGCGTCGTGGACAAAGTGGTTTATGTGGAGAACGTCGGCTCCGGCGCGTTTTACACCCGCGTGAAGATCACGCCTGAGGTGGTCGCCGCGAATGGCGAGCTTGTCCCGCTCACGGACAGGAGCCTGCTCACGCTCGACCTGAACGACACTGACTGGATCCCCGGCGCGGACGGATACTATTATTATAATGGTACGGTCGATCCGAAGGCCGCCACGTCGAAGCTCTTCAACCACGTCACGTTCAGCACGGACATGGGCAATGAATATCAGAACACCACGGTGCATATCTACGTCACGGCCGAGGCCGTCCAGGCGGCGAACCTGGACAAGTACGGCCCCACTGACGTGTGGAAGCACGTCGGAACGGTCGAGGCGAGCACTTCGAGCACGCAGATCGATCCGATCCCGACAGCCTGAGAAAGGAGGACGAAAACATGAAAAAACGTATTCTCTCGCTCGTCCTCTGCGCGGCCATGCTGCTGAGCATGTGCCTGTTCCTCGGCGCGGGCGTGACGGAGGACACCTCCGATACCCCGGCCGAGAGCACCGCCGCGGCCCAAGTCCAAGCGCCTCAGACAGTTGTGTATACGGCGGCCGGCCCGTTCCTGCCCGCTGTTTCGGTGCAGCCGGTTTTGCGTGCTGCGCGCGCCAGCGGTGCGAGTGAATTCAAGGACGGCCTGAACCTGTCTAAGACGGCGACTGCCAATGCGGATGGCAGCTATACGATCCGCATGGAGGCATTTACGACCGGCAAAGTGACGACGACGACCTCAACAACGCCGGTGGACGTCGTGCTTGTGCTGGATCAGTCCGGCTCGATGGCTTATGACTTCAACGGCAACAGCACCAGCAACAACACAAGCCGCCGGCAGCATGCGATGAAGCAGGCTGTGAACCAGTTCATCAGCGCTGTGGCGGACAAATATGGCGCGGAGAAGTCGGATCACCGGATCTCGATCGTGACATTCGGCACGAATGCATCCGTGCTGCAGGGCTGGACGCCTGTATCGCAGGGCGGCAAAACGACACTTCAAGGGGAGATCACCGGGCTTCCCGACACTCCGAGTGGCGCAACCAATGTGGGTGCCGGCATGCAGCAGGCAGAGACGCTGATGGGCAGCGGCTACAACTACACGGGCAGCAACACGACGCGGCAGAAGGTTGTGGTTGTGTTCACGGACGGTGTGCCGACGACGCAGAGCGATTTCAGTACGAACGTTGCAAATACTGCTATTCGGAGCGCAAAGGCCTTGAAGGATTCCGGCGCGACGGTGTATTCGGTCGGCATTTTCAATGGCGCGAATCCGGAGCAGCTCTATGGTGACAAAGGTTTTAGCAGAAATTCGAATGGCAGCGTCGGAAGTGACTGGTCTGATTTTAGTTTTTGGATGATTGGAGATATTCAAAATTATGATGTTCCGGCCGGAAACCGGTTTTTGAACTATATTTCCAGCAATTATAGCGAAGCGTCAGAAATTGGAATCAAGAATTACAAAAGCACATTTTTGGGGATTGGCTACAGAGGTTGGGAAATCACCAGAAACTTCAATCGCACATCTTCCAGCTACTACCTGACCGCGAATGATTCCGCTTCCCTGAGCCGAATCTTCACGACGATCAGCGAGAATATCGGTCAGGCGAGCATTGACCTTAGCAGCTCGACGGTTGTTAAAGACATTGTGACACCGTATTTCACTATGCCGGCGAACACCGCAGATGTGAAGCTTTACACCGCCGATTATAACGGCAAGAGCTTTGGCATGGAGCAGCCGGCCGGCAGCGACGTGCGGGCGACGATTGACGCAAATGCGAACACGGTGAGCGTGACCGGATTTGATTTCAATAAGTACTACGTCGCCGACAAGACGCACGATAGTACGTATGGCAAGAAACTGATTATCGAGTTTTCTGTGCAGCGAAAGCCCGGATTTGTTGGCGGCAACAACGTGCCGACTAACGGAGATACTTCCGGTGTGTACACGGATAAGGGCGTTTCTGCCGGCCTGTTTGATGTTCCAAAGGTCAATGTCCCCATCATTGCACCGAAATTGGACGGGCAAGAATGCCATGTCTATTATCTGGACACGCAGCCGACGCCTGAGCAGATGTGCACACCGTATGACACTGCAGGGAGTGATTTCTCCTTTGTGAAAGTCTCTTATACGACGAGTAGTTTGGTTGATATGACGCGGGATGACAGCTATACGGTGACTGCGACCGTTTCTCCCAAGGAAAAGGCTGCGTCGGATTCGACTGGTGCACCAGCCCAGTCGGAAACTGCCACAGCGACTTCTCATGTCTATGTTTACAAGCCGGAGCTGACTTTCCAGGACAGCGAGGGTTATTACGGAGATACTGCACTCGGCTTTGATAGTAATCTGAGCGCTACCGCGTGGAAACACGATGGAACCACGGCGAATCCGGAAGTGATGGGTGCCGCCCCGGCGCTTACTCTTTCGTATACGCCGGATGAAGGCGCAATTGTGTGCGGCAAGATCAACGCCAGACAGGATTTTGGTGTGGCGGTGACCGTGAAGAGCGGGGATCAAGACGTGACGAATGCCACTACGTTCCTGCACACGAACTGCGCGGGTAAGACTTGTACGCTCCTGGATGGAAAGGCATTTTTGCTTCATGTCAATACCTGCAGCCTGACCATTTCCAAGACGGTGACCGGCCAGAACAACGGACAGTCCTTCGTGTTCACAGTGAAGGATGCAAACGGAAATGTGATTACCACCGTCACGGTCAAAGGCGGAGCGAGCAAGACCATCACGGGTCTGCCGATCGGTAGTTACACCGTTACGGAAGATACACAGTGGTCGTGGCAGTATGACTTGACATCCGGAAACAATGTTACAAAAGAATTGAAGCCCAGCGCCGAGGAAGATCACGCGACGGCAGAGTTCACCAACGCCTACAAGGGTACCAACTGGCTCACGAGTTTTGCCGAAGTGATTAACAGTTGGAAGACAACACTTACCCAGACGACGGTCTGGCCGAAGAACTGAATAGGAGGGATGACACATGAAACGTATCTTTAACGGTTCAGGCGGGAGAAAAGCCGCGCTCATCCTCTCCCTGTGCCTGATCTTCGCGCTGGCAGTCGGCACCACGGTTGCCCTGCTGGTCGCGCACACCAACGCAGTGACAAACACCTTTATGGCGGCCAAATCCGGAACGGACATCGTTGAGGAACTGAAAGACAACCAGAAAAAGAGCATCAAGGTTGAAAATACCGGCACGGCCACGTCCTATGTCCGCGTCAAGCTGGTCATGAACTGGGTGGATAATACCACCGGAAACATCGTTTCCGGCGACAACCTGCCGGAAGTCACGCTCAACGAGGCCGACTGGTTCGAGAAGGGCGGCATCTACTACTATAAGATGCCGGTCGCACCGGTCGGCGAAGAGCCGAACAATGTCACGAGCAACCTGCTGCAGGCGAACTCGCCCATCACCGAGCCGACAGAGGGCAAGCCTGAGGGCTGCCACCTCGAGGTTACGGTGCTGGCCGAGAGTATTCAGGCCGCGCCGAGCACGGCTGTGCAACAGAGCTGGGGCGTGGACGTTGACCCTGCAACCAGTAAGTTGACACAGACCCCGCCGACCACGGCACCATAAGGAGGGCAACGGTATGAAACACAAAAAGCTTACCATGATCGTCGCCCTCGTGCTGGTGGTCGCACTGGCCGCCGGACTGGGCATCTGGGCGACGGGCGAGGCGAACATCCCCACCGTCACGTACTATGACGGCTCGGACGGCACCAACGCACACTTCACCTTCACTCACACCGGCAAGGGCTCGGACACGAACCTGTTCCCGAACTTCTCCGACTGCATGCCCGGCGACAGCCTCACGCAGACCATCCGCGTGCAGGCCGACAGCAAAAACGGCGCGCAGGGCGCAAAGATCTATCTGCGCGCGGAAATCGACGGCGACACCTCCGCCAAGGAAGGCTCCGCCATCACGTACAACGATGTGCTCGATCACATCAGCATGACCGTGTCGAAAAACGGCGTGGTGCTCGCGTCCAACAAGACCGCGAAGCTCTTCAGCCAGCTCGACGCGAGCGAGGGCCTCAAGAGCAACGTCTTCATTGCCGAGGTCAGCCCCAAGACTGACCCGGTCGATCTGGACGTGACCATCGAGGTCGACCCCGCCATGGGCAATGCGTTCCAGGAAGCGGCTGCGCACATCGCGTTCGTGTTCTCCGTCGAGGACAACGAAGTGCCGCCTCCGCCGCTGGAGCGTGAGAAGCACGATGCATACATCGTCGGCTACCCGAACGGCAACGTCGGCCCGAACGACAACATCACGCGTGCAGAGGTCGCCACGATCTTCTACCGTCTGCTGCAGGACGATGCGCGCGAACAGGTCTGGTGCACCACGTATCCGTACCCGGATGTGGAGGCCAACAGCTGGTACAGCAATCAGGTCGCCACGCTGACGAACGCCGGCATCCTCGCCGGCTTCCCGGACGGCAGATTCGGCCCGCAGGAGCACATCACCCGCGCGGAGTTCGCCACGATCGCGGCGCTGTTCTTCCACGCGCCGGAGGTCGAGGGCGACGCGTTCTCCGATATCTCCGACAGCTGGGCGCGCGAGTACATCAACCGCGCGGCGGCCCTTGGCCTGGTCAGCGGCTTGCCGGACGGCACGTTCCGCCCGAATGCGGAGATCACCCGCGCCGAGGTCATGGAGATCATCAACAACGTTCTGTTCCGCACGCCGGACAAGGATCACTTCCTCCCCGACATGGTCAAGTGGCCGGACAACAGCAATCCGAACGCTTGGTACTATGAGCCCGTGCAGGAGGCCACCAACAGCCACGATTACGAGCGCGTGAGCAACACGTCGCCCGAGACGTGGACGAAGATCACGCAGCAGCGTAACTGGGATGCGCTCGAGGCCGAGCTGGCCCAGAAGTACCCCAACCGCTAAGCGCGCAGCGCTGACGGAAAACCCAACCATAGCGAACACCCCCTGTGCAGAGCACAGGGGGTGTTTTTGCGCGGCCGATGTGATTTTCGGCCGCAGAATGAGATCGTTTTGCGTGGCCAGTGAGGTGCGATTCCGGACGGCGAGGGTGCGGTCGCGGCGCCGCGTTTTGGTGGTTGGGGTGCCGCGCTTTGCGGTGCCGCTTGGGTGCGGCGGTCTCCGGCGTCAGGTTTCCGCGCGCGGCAGACTGGCCGCGTTGCAGTAATCGGCCAGCGTGTCCGGCTCGGTGTCGTCGGCGCGGCGGCTGCCACGGTGCTGGCGCAGGCGGTGAGCGCGGTCATGTGCCTGCTGTATGCCTTTCATCTTTCCGGACAGGATTTTCACGCGGAGGTCTGCGTATATGCGCAGCACCTGGGTCAGGGTCTGCCGATGGGACTTCCGTTTTCGGTGCTGGCAATCGGCATCATCGTGATGCAGCGCGCGCTGGTCGGGTTTGACATCGGGCAAGACGGCATCATGGCGGCCGGAAACCCCGCCCAGAACAGATTCGGCGCCGCCAACAAGCTCAACAATTTCCTGATGTGTCCGATGAATGCGCTCAGCACCGCGATCGTCAGCTTCAACGCGCAGAATCTGGGCGCGGGCAGGCAGGACCGGATCCGACGCGGAACGGGCAAGAGTCTGCTGATCGGGCTCGCCATGTATCTGGTTCTCGGCGGCGCCGGCATGCTCCTGACGATCAATGGTGCATACCAGTACCTGTTTATGAGCGCGGACAAGATCACGGCGGCCACGATCCGCTGTGGGAATCTGTATCTGTGCGTGGATCTGTCTATGTATTTTGCGCTGATGATCCTGCTCGTCTTCCGCTTGGGCGTACAGGGCGTGGGGCATGCGGAGTTTGCGCTGGCCGCCGGCTGCGCCGAGCTGGTCGCGCGGTACCTGCTCGGCGGCGCGCACAAAAAGCCAAGCGGGAACGACTGAAAATCGGTATTGGCAGCGCGGACGGGACGGGCGGACGACTTTGCGGGAGCAAGAGCCGTTGACAAGCGATCCGCAGCAATATATTATACTATGGGTGGGTGTGTACTTGCCGGCAGTCAAGCGAAGAGTCTGACTGCCGTTTTTGTACCGGCCGAAGCGTGATCGGAGGGATTGTGTATGAATATTACCGTTTATCTTGGCGCAAATGAAGGAAACGACCCCGGTCTGCGCAAAGCGGTCGAAGAGCTGGGGACCTGGATCGGCAGCAGCGGAAACGCGCTGGTCTACGGCGGCTCCAGATCCGGACTGATGGGTGCGATCGCGGACAGCGTTTTGCTCTCCGGCGGTGAAGTGACCGGCGTCGAGCCGCGGTGCTTCATCGAAAACGAATTCCAGCACGACGGCCTGACCAGGCTGATCGTGACCGAGGACATGACGGAGCGCAAACGCAAAATGATCGAGCTCGGCGATGCCTTTATCGCCTTCCCCGGCGGCACGGGAACGCTCGAGGAGATTACGGAGGTCATGTCGAAGGTGTCTCTGAAGCATCTGGACGCGCCGTGCATTCTCTACAACCTGAACGGTTACTACAATGCGCTGCAGGCGCTTCTGGGGCATATGATCGAAAAGGGACTGTCGTCCGAGGAGCGGCAGGAGGGCATTTATTTTGTCGGAGACCTTGAGGAGATCCGGCACATCTTGAGTCTCGCGTGATTTCCGACCGTCTCCTGAATATGCAAAGATCCCCTCCGTGTGCAGGAAAGCCCACGGAGGGGATCTGCTTTTTATAAAGTTTGTTTGGCTGCATGCCGGCCTCTACGCGGCCGCCTCAGCCCAGATACTGCTTGTCGTAGTTGTTCTGGATGCAGGAGATGACCTTCGTGATGACGGTGTTGAACGGGGTGGGCACGCCCAGCCGCTCGCCGTAGCGCGCGATGGCGCCGTTGAGCACGGAGATTTCCGTCTGGCGCTGGTGCAGCACGGCGTCCTGCGCCATGGACGGATAGTAGTTGCCGAGGTTTGCGACGATGTTCGGCTCCTCCTTTTCCATGAGCGGCCAGAGGTCGCCGATGCCGAGCGCCTGCGCGACAGCGCAGCCCTCTTTCCAGACGTGCATGACGATGTCGTGGCCGTAGGGGTCGGCGAACGTCTCCTTCACCTTCAGGCGCATGACGGCGCTTACGCCGTTGTAGCCGCTGTTGGCGATGACTTTCTTCCAGATGTACGGACGCACGTCCTCGTCAAAGCTCGCATTGCAGCCGCCCGCCCGGAAGCACGCCTCGAGCGCCTTGCCGGCGGCGTCGGCCTTCGGGTTGTTGTGCACGGCGCCGAAGTGCATCTGAATGCCTTTTTCCGGCTTGCTCACGCACACGCCGGGGCCGGCAAGCTCCGTGCCGATCAGGCCGCTGCCATAGAGGATGCGGTCGGTCTCCACAAACTGGGCGAGCACCTCGTCGTTGCCGAGGCCGTTTTGCAGCGAGACGACGACCGTCTCCGGCCCGATGCAGGGCATGGTGTCGGCCATGACGTCCGCGGTCTGCGTGGCCTTGACCATGAGGATGACCATGTCCATGGTGCCGATGTCGTGCGCGGTGGCGCTTGTGTGGAAGCCCGTGAGCACCTCCTCGCCCTCCGGTGTGCGAAAGACCAGCCCGTCGGCCGCGATCTTGTCCATGTGCGCTTTGTACTTATCGACGAGCCAGAGCTCGGCGCCGCCCTTGCGCAGATAGGCGGCGAACACGCTGCCGGCAGCGCCGGAGCCGATCATTGCAATTTTCATGCGTTTGCCTCCTTAGCAGACTGCCGGCCGGTTGTTGGCCGGCCGGCAGAGAAGATTCGGGGTGGGAGATTACTTCAGGTACTGCTTGTCGTAGTTGCCCTGGATGCAGCGCACGACCTGGGACAGGACCTTGCACACCGGGGTGTCGATGCCCAGCTGCTCGCCGTACTCCGCGATCTTGCCGTTGAGCACGTCGATCTCGGTCTGGCGGTGATTGAAGAGCATATCCTGGCACATGGACGGATAGTAGTCCGCGATGTTGGTGACGATGTCCTGATGATCGTGGGCGATGAACTCATCGGCGTCCATCGGCACACCCTTGGCGGTCGCGACCGCGCAGGTCTCGCGGATGACGCTGTGGAACAGCCACTGGCCGAACGGATCCGCCTCGACCTCGCCGATCTTCAGACGCAGAACCGCGCACACGGTGTTGACGGTGGCGTTCACGCAGACCTTTTTCCAGATGAACTTGTAGATGTTGTTGTCGGTGCCCGGCTCGCCGTCGCGCCAGTAGGCGTCGCAGCCGCCGGCACGATAGCACTTGAGCATCTCGGCGCAGGCCGCGTCGTTGAGCTCCGAGCGGACCGCACCGCCGAAGTTCATCTGCACGCCGCCGGCCGGGGTAGACACGCAGTGTGCGGGTTCGGGCAGAGCCGTGCCCAGCACGCCGGAGCCGATGATGCAGCGCTCTTTCGGGAAGACCTTGAAGAGGTTGTCATCGTTGCCGAGGCCGTTGATGAGGGAGACGGCGACGGTCGTGTCGCCGATGACGGGCATGGAGTCCTGGATGGCCTGCTCGAGCTGGGTCGCCTTGGTCATGTAGATGATGACGTCGACCTTGCCCTCCGCAGCGGCCGCGTCAGCAGCGGTGGTGTAGGTGCGGAAGCCCTTGAGCTGGTAATCGTAATCCTTGTAGCCGCCCTCTTCCTCCTGATGGATGGTGAAGTGCATACCTTCCTCGGCGACCTTCTTCATGTGCGCCTCGTAGCGGTCGATGAGGATGATGTCCGCACCGCCCTTACGCAGGTAAGAAGCGAAGACGCTGCCGGCTGCGCCGGAACCATACATTGCAAATTTCATAACTTTTTCTCTCCTTTTCTGATTCTGTTTGCGATATCTTCGGCCGCTGCAGGCGTATGCCTGACGGCGGATTACCGAACGGTGTTGGTGAGGGTGCCGATGCCATCAATGCTGCACGCGACCACGTCGCCCGGGTGCAGCCACTTCGGCGGGTCAAAGCCCATGCCCACGCCGGCGGGCGTGCCCATGGAGATGATCGTGCCGGGCCGAAGCGTCATGCCCCGGCTGAGCTCGGCAATCACGTACGGCACGTGGAAGATCATGCGGTCGGTCGTGCTGTCCTGCCGGAGCTCGCCGTTGATGCGGCTCTGGATCTTCCATGACTTGCGCACGTCGAATTCGTCCGGTGTGACGATCCACGGGCCCATCGGCGTGAAGCCATCGAGGCTCTTGCCGCGGTACCACTGCTTGTGCTGGTTTTGAATCGTGCGCGCGCTCACGTCATTCAAAATGGTGTAGCCGAACACATAGTCCAGCGCGTCCGCTTCGCTGACGTTGTACGCCGCCTTGCCGATGATGACGGCCAGCTCCGCCTCGTAATCGAGGTCGGCGACCAGGTCGCTGTGGCTGAGGATGTCGCCGCCGGGGGCGACGGCCTCGTCCACGCGCTTGGAAAAATAGATTGGGAACGTATCCGGTGCCTTGACGCCCTTGCCGGCGACAGCCTCGCTCTCCTTGGCGTGGTCAAAATAATTGATGCCCAGGCAGATCACGTCCTGCCGGGGGTGGGGGATGGGGGCCAGGACGGTCACGTCCCCCAAGGAAAACTCCCCCCGCCCCTTGGCCGCCCGGGCCAGGACCTGGTCCCGGTGGTCCGGGGCGTCCATGAGCAGGTGGTTCATGGTCTCGTAAGGCAGGGGGGTGAGCCACCCCGGCTGGGATTCCAGGCAGACCAGGGGCCGGTTCTGCCAGGATACGGTGTAGAGTTTCATGGGTGTTGCCTCCTTGCTGTCGTTGGTGTGTGAGGGATGGTTACCCCTCCTCCCACCGGTCCACCGCCTGGATGAGGGCCTGGATGGCCGCCGGCTCCGTGGCCCAGCTGGTGCAGAGGCGCACGGCGGTGTGGTCCTGGTCCACCTTCTTCCAGAAGGAGAAGGCGAAGTCGGCCTCCAAGTGCTCCACCAGCTCGTCGGGGAGGATGGGGTACTGCTGGTTGGTGGGGGAGTCGAACAGCAGAGGATACCCGGCGGAGACGAAGATATCCCGGATCTGATAGGCCATCTCATCGGCATGGCGGGAAATTTTGAAATACAGATCGTCGGTGAACAGGGCATCGAACTGGATGCCCAGCAGACGGCCCTTGGCCATGCGGCCGCCCCGCTGCTTCATGATGAAGCGGAAGTCCTTCTTCAGAGCCGGGTTCATGATGACCACGGCCTCGCCGAACAGAGCACCGACCTTGGTGCCGCCGATGTAGAACACGTCGCACAGGTGGGCGATCTCCGGCAGGGTCAGGTCAGCGCCGTCGGCCATGACGCCGTAGCCCAGCCGGGCGCCGTCGATGAACAGGGGCAGGCCGTACCGGCGGCACACGTCGTACAGCTCCGTCAGCTCCGCCTTGGAGTAAAGGGTGCCTCCCTCGGTGGGATAGGAGATGTAGACCATGCCGGGCTGGACGATGTGCTCCGTGGACTCGTCGTTTCTGTGCCACTCTACATACTCCTGCACCTGCTGGGCCGTGATCTTGCCGTTGGTGGTGGGCAGGGTGATGACCTTGTGGCCGGTGGACTCGATGGCACCGGCCTCGTGACAGTTGATATGTCCGCTGACGGCGCACAGCACGCCCTGCCACGGACGCAGCACGGCGGCGATGACGGTGGTGTTGGTCTGGGTGCCGCCCACCAGGAAGTGGACGTCGGCCTCCGGAGCCTGACAGGCGTTCTGGATCTTGACCCGTGCGGCGGCGCAGTACTCGTCCTCGCCGTAGCCTATGGTCTGGACCATGTTGGTCTCGTTGAGCTTTGCCATGAGGGCGGGGTGTGCGCCCTCCAGATAGTCACTGTTGAAATAGATCATGACAGTGTCTCCTTTCCACGTACAGTACCTCCATTTTACCCCACCGGAGGCCGGGTGTAAAGACCCAAATGCACTTTCCCGCCAAACAAGGCGGCGGTTTTCTTGCAAAAGCGATTGAACTGACCGGGAAAAAGGAGTATAATAAACCGAATTATCTTATTTGCTGTTTTAGGAGGCTTTGCCTTATGACTTTACAGGAATATCTCACCTCGCTGCGCCATAAGACCGTGGCGGTCATCGGCATCGGCGTCAGCAATACGCCGCTGCTGCGCCGCCTGCTGGCCGAGGGGATTGCCGTCACCGCCTGCGACAGAAGCAGCCGGGAGAAGCTGGGTCCTCTGGCCGACGAGCTGGAGGCCGCCGGAGCCACGCTCCATCTGGGGGAGGGGTATCTGGACGGCCTGACGCAGGACGTTATCTTCCGCACACCGGGCCTACGGCCGGACGTGCCGCAGCTGCTGGCGGCGCAGCGGCAGGGCAGTACCCTCACCAGCGAGATGGAGGTGTTCTTTCAGGTCTGCCCCTGCCACATGATCGCCGTCACCGGCAGCGACGGCAAGACCACCACCACCACCATCATCGCAGAGCTGCTGAAGGCGGCGGGCAGAACCGTCCACGTGGGCGGCAACATCGGTCAGCCCCTGCTGTGTCAGGCGGACACCATGGAGCCGGAGGACTGGGCGGTGCTGGAGCTGTCCAGCTTCCAGCTGATGACCATGGACCGCAGCCCCCATATCGCCGTGGTGACCAATCTGGCCCCCAACCATCTGGACGTCCACAAGGACATGGCGGAGTATGTGGCGGCCAAGGAGAACATCTTCCGCTATCAGCGCCCCGGCGACATCGCCGTGTTCAATCAGGACAACGACATCACCCGTCAGCAGGCCGGGCGGGCTGTGGGGACTGTCCGCCTCTTCAGCCGGCGGTCCGAGCCGGAAGAGGGCGTGTTCCTCCGGGGGGAGGAGATCCTCTGCCGCCATAACGGACAGGAGCGCCGGATCATGACCACGGCGGACATCCGCCTGCCGGGCGTTCACAATGTGGAGAACTACATGGCGGCTATCGCCGCCGTGGAGGGCCTGGTGCCGGACGGGATCATCCGGGACTTCGCTCGCACCTTCAACGGCGTGGAGCATCGCATCGAGCTGGTACGTACCTATCACGGGGTGCGGTACTATAACGACTCCATCGCCTCCAGCCCCTCCCGCACCATTGCCGGGCTGCGCTCCTTCCCGGAGCAGGTCATTCTCATCGCCGGGGGCTATGACAAGCACATTCCCTTCGATGTGCTGGGGCCGGAGATCGTGAACCATGTGAAGCTGCTGGTGCTGTGCGGCGCCACCGCAGGGAAGATCCGTGCCGCCGTGGAGCAGGCCCCCGGCTACTGCCCCGGCCACCCGGAAATTCTGGAGGTGACGCCCTTCCAACGTGCCGTAGAGGCTGCCCGTGACCGGGCGCAGCCCGGCGACGTGGTGACGCTGTCCCCGGCCTGCGCCGCCTTCGACCAGTTCAAAAACTTCATGGAGCGTGGCAAGACCTTCAAGGCCATCGTCAACGGCTGGCGGGAGTAAGCACCCCGCCGCCCCTCCCGGCATACACTGGAGCAAGGGAGGTGCGTGCCGTGAAGAGACTGCGCTATGTGCGCCTGTCCGCCGGACGGCGGGCGGCCATCTGGGGCATTTTCCTGCTGGCGGCGGTGATGGGCCTTATGTGTGTGGCCGTGCTGCATATGAAGCCCATCCTCACCAATCTGGCGGCGGCCAGCGTCTCCAATACCGTCAACCGCATCGTGGTCACGGCGGTCTATGACGCTGTCAGCGCCGGGGAGGTGGACTACGACGATCTGGTGCATCTGGAGAAGGATCAGAGCGGCCATGTGGCGGCGGTACGCAGCGACATGGCGGCCTTCAACCGCCTGCAAAGCCGCATTGCAGACAGCATCCTCCAGCGGCTGTCGGAGGTGTCCACACGGGAGCTGGAGATCCCTGTGGGAACGCTGACAGGCTCCTCGCTGCTGGCGGGGCGTGGCCCCTGCATCCGCATCCGGATGCAGGCTGTGGGCTCCACCACCGCCAAGCTCCGCAACGCCTTTACGGCGGCGGGCATCAACCAGACCAAGCATCAGATCCTGCTGGATGTCCCCGTGCAGATGAGTATTCTCCTGCCGGGCTTCCGCACCTCCACCCAAGTCTCCAACGAGATCACCGTGGCGGAGACCATCATCATCGGCAGCGTACCGGATACCTACACCTACTTCAGCACCACGCCGGAGGAGGCAGAGCAGTACGCTGAGGACTATATCTTGAACAACGGATAAGGGGACGACTATGGATTATCGGGAAGAAATGAAACGGCTGCGGGATACCCTCAACGCCCACGGCTACCGCTACTACGTGCTGGACGATCCGCAGATCTCCGACTATGAATATGACCATATGCTTCGCCGTCTGGAGGATCTGGAACGGGAGCATCCGGAGGAGATCACCCCGGACTCCCCCACCCAGCGGGTGGGAGGTCCTATTCTGACCCAGTTTCAGGAGGTGGAGCACCCCGTCCCGCTGGAGAGCCTGCAGGACGTGTTTGACGGCGGGGAGGTGGAGGAGTTCCTGACCCACATCCGGGAGACCTTTTCAGATGCCGAATACAGCGTGGAGCCTAAGGTGGACGGCCTGTCCGTGGCGCTGGAGTATCGGGACGGCGTGTTCGTCCGCGGCGCCACCCGAGGCGACGGCCGCATCGGGGAGGACGTGACGGAGAACCTGCGGACCATCCGCTCCATCCCCATGACCCTGCCGGAGAAGCTGCCCCGGCTCATCGTTCGGGGCGAGGTGTACATGGCCCGCTCCGTCTTTGAAGAACTGAACCGTCAACGGGAGATCGAGGGAAAGCCCCTCATGGCCAACCCCCGCAACGCCGCCGCCGGCTCCCTGCGGCAGTTGGACCCCAAGATCGCCGCCCGGCGGCGGCTGGATATCGCCGTATTCAACCTCCAGCTGGCAGAGGGACGAGAGTTTGCCACCCATACCGAGACCATCGACTATCTGGCCTCCCAGCAGTTCAAGACCATCTCCTACCGCCGTCTGCGGGCCGGGGAGGAGATCATGGAGGAGATCCGTCGCCTCAACGACACCCGCATGGAGCGGCCCTTTGACATGGACGGGGCCGTCATCAAGCTCAACAGCCTGTCGGAGCGGGAGGTGCTGGGCAGCACCGCCAAATGTCCCCGCTGGGCCATCGCCTATAAGTACCCCCCGGAGCAGATGGAGACGGTGCTGCGGGATATCGTGGTGCAGGTGGGCCGCACCGGCGTGCTGACCCCCAAGGCGGAGCTGGAGCCGGTGCGTCTGGCGGGGACCACAGTCACCTTCGCCACCCTACACAATCAGGATTACATCACCCAGAAGGATATCCGCATCGGGGATACCGTGGTGGTGCAGAAGGCCGGGGAGATCATCCCGGAGATCGTTTCCGTGGTGCCGGGCAAGCGTCCCGCCGGGGCGCAGCCCTACTATCTGCCCCATACCTGCCCCGTCTGCGGAGCGCCGGTGGAGCGGGACGAGGATGGCGCAGCCCTGCGCTGCACCGGGGCGGAGTGTCCCGCTCAGCGTCTGCGGCACCTGACCCACTTCGCCAGCCGCAATGCCATGGATATCGACGGGCTGGGGCCGGCGGTGATGAACCAGCTTATCGAGAGCGGGCTGGTCAAGACCCCCGCCGACCTCTACGACCTGACTCCGGCGGACCTGAAGCCGCTGGAGCGCATGGGGGACAAGTCCGCCGCCAACGCCGTAGCCGCCATCTACCAGAGCAAGGAGAACGACCTGTGGCGGCTGATCTTTGCGCTGGGCATCCGTCAGGTGGGAGAGAAGGCCGCCAAGACGCTGGCCGCCCACTTCGGCACCATGGACACCCTGCGCTCCGCCACGGAGGAGGAACTCACCGCCATCGACGACGTGGGCCCCATCACTGCCGGCTATATCCGCCAGTGGGTGGAGAGCCCCCAGTCCCGTGACCTGCTGGAGCGGCTCCGGGCGGCGGGAGTGAACATGACCTGCCGGGAGGAGCAGACGGATCGCCGCTTTGCCGGTATGACCTTCGTGCTCACCGGTGCGCTGGAGAAGTTCACCCGTGAGGAAGCGGGGGAGATGATCGAGCGCCGGGGCGGCAAGGCCGCCTCCTCGGTGTCCAAAAAGACCACCTATGTGGTGGCGGGAGCCAATGCCGGGTCCAAGCTGCGCAAGGCGCAGGAGCTGGGCGTGCCGGTGCTGACAGAGGATGAATTTCTGGCGCTGCTGGATGCGCCGGAGGAAGATAAAACAGTGTGAGACAGGAGGCTGCATATGGCACGTCAAACCAACACCCGCCTGCGGGAAAAAGTGATCTACAGCGTCTTTGTACGCAACCATACCAAGGAGGGTACCTTTCAGGCGCTGGAGGGCGATCTGGATCGTCTGGCGGCGCTGGGTACGGACATCATCTGGCTTATGCCCATCCATCCCATCGGGGAGGTAGGCCGCAAGGGGACGCTGGGCAGCCCCTACGCCATCCGGGACTTCCGGGGCATCAACCCGGAGTACGGCACGCTGGGGGACTTCATGCATCTGGTGGGGGAGATCCACAAACGTGGCATGAAGTGCATCATCGACGTGGTGTATAACCACACCTCCCCGGACTCCATTCTGGCCACCGGTCACCCGGAGTTCTTCCTCCGGGACGAGGCGGGGAATCCCACCCGTAAGGTGGCGGACTGGTCCGATGTGGTGGATCTGGATTACAGCAACCGTGAGCTGTGGAAGTACCAGATCGAGACTCTGAAAATTTGGGCGGAGATCGTGGACGGCTTCCGCTGCGACGTGGCCAGCGCCGTTCCTCTGGCCTTCTGGCGGGAGGCACGGGAGCAGGTGGAGCGGGTGCGCCCCGGCTGCATCTGGCTGGCCGAGAGCGTCCATGCCGCCCACACGATGGCCATGCGCCGGGCGGGCTACTACTGCGCCGCCGACACGGAACTGTATGATGCCTTTGATATCACCTACGACTACGATATCTGGCCCTATTTCGAGGGCTGCTTCCAGCCCACCGGCACTCTCCGGGAGTATACGGCGCTGGTGAACTTTCAGGAGAGCGAGTACCCGGCGGGCTATGTGAAGCTGCGGTGCCTGGAGAACCACGATCAGCCCCGCTTCGCCTCCCGTGTGGACTCCGACGAGGCTCTGCGGAACTGGCTGGCGCTGCTGTACTTTGAAAAGGGAACTACCCTGCTTTACAGCGGACAGGAGTACGCCCCCCGCCACCGGGTGGATCTCTTTAACGCCGACGATGCCTACTGTGATATGCGGCTGGACCTCCAGCCCTATCTCAAGCAGCTGCGCCAGATGAAGCGCACCCTGCCCATGTCCGCCTGCTTCCAGCTGGAGGCGGTGGAGGAACGGGCTGTGGTGGGCCGCTATGACGGGCCGGAGGCCCGTGTTCGGGGCATCTTCGACCTGAAGAACGCTGGCGGCAGTGTGGCCGTAGATCTGCCCGACGGCACCTACACCGACCGCATCACCGGCCGGGAGGTCACCGTCTCCGGCGGCGCCTTCGATTTGACGCAGGCCCCGGCGGTCATCGGCTGATTTGCCCCATCGGCACAAAAGCAGGCACTGCATCCCGGCAGAATTGGAGAATTTAACATTGACAATTCTGTAACACATGGTAAAATAAAAGCACATTGACGGGGCGTCTGCGCCCTGTCCGGGTGACGGGACCCGTGCGGGCGGGGCGGAGGCTCCGCCCGCCGTTTCTGCACGGTTCTGTTAAAGAAAAGACGATCTATCATATCCCGAAACACAGAAAAGAGGAACGCTATGGCTATACCCTTCCAATATGAATCGGAATATAAGCGCAAGCTCTGCACCCCGGACGAGGCCGCCCGTGTGGTCAAGAGCGGCGACTGGCTGGATATCAGCATGGGCTGTGCCTTCCCGTCTCTGATGGATGCCGCCATTGCCAAACGCAAGGAGGAGCTCTACGGTGTGAAGATCCGTGGCTACCTGATCCAGCAGCCCATCCAGATGGTGGAGTGCGACCCCGGCCGGGAGCATTTTATCTACAACAGCTGGCATATGTCAGGCTATGAGCGCAAGCTCTGCGACCGGGGGATGTGCAGCTTCAACCCAATGGTGTTCCGGAATCTGGGGGCCTACTATCAGCACTTCCTGACGGTCAACGTGGCCATGATGTGCGTGACCCCCATGAACCAGCACGGCTACTTCAACTTCTCCCTGTCCAACGCCTCCGCCCGTGCGGTGCTGGATAAGGCGGATATCGTGATCCTGGAGATCAACGAGAATCTGCCGTGGGTCTACGGCGGCTTGGACGAGTGCATCCACATCGACGACGTGGATATGATCGTGGAGGGCCCCCATAACCCTCTGCCCAGTATACAAACCCCGCCGGCCTCGGAGGCGGAGACCCGCATTGCCGAGTTTGTGGTGGAGAATATGGATGACGGCGCCACCCTGCAGCTGGGCATCGGCTCGCTGCCCAACGCCGTTGGGCAGATGCTGGCTCAGTCCGATCTGCGGGATCTGGGCATCCACACGGAGATGCTGTGCGACTGCTATCTGGATATGTACCGGGCCGGGAAGATCACTAACAAGCGCAAGGACATCGACCGCTATAAGAGCGTGTTCGGCTTCGCCATCGGCTCCGAGGATCTGTACGACTGGGTGCGGGAGAATCCCGGCGTGGTGACCTACCCCATCTCCTACTGCAACGCTCCCAGTACCGTCCGGAACATCGAGAACTTTGTCTCCATCAACAACTGCATCTCCGTGGACCTGTACGGCCAGATCTGCGCCGAGAGCGCCGGTACCCGCCAGATCAGCGGCACCGGCGGTCAGCTGGACTTTCTGGAGGGGGCGGCGGTGTCCCCCGGCGGCAAGGCCTTCATCTGTCTGACCTCCACCTTCACCGATAAGCAGGGGGAGATGGTCTCCCGCATCACACCGCTGTTGAATCCCGGCGACATCGTTACCGATCCCCGGAGTCTGGCTTACTACATCGTCACCGAGTACGGCGGCGTGAATCTGGTGGGCTGCAGCACATGGGAGCGGGCGGAGCGGCTCATCTCCGTGGCCCACCCCAAGTTCCGGGATGAGCTGGTTGAGCACGCCCGGCAGCAGGGCATCTGGATCCGTTCCAACAAGCGGTAATACCCCTATCATGAAAAAAAGCTGAGACCCGAAGTCGGGTCTCAGCTTTTTTTCATCATGATGGCAGTATGTGCTTCTCCGGCTCCTTCTGATCCCGGAGGATCTGCTTTTGGTAGCGGTCTTCCTCGCTGAACACGCAGCCGCAGTACTTCTGCATATAAAAGCCCAGCGCACGGGCCTCCTGCTG
>OOCP01002003.1_pt1 | contig 18530 bp, 15 predicted proteins | sample 1671511 | NCBI WGS metagenome assembly OOCP01 (sample SAMN06348164, study PRJEB24527) | human gut metagenome | biome: human gut; feature: ankylosing spondylitis patient; material: feces | host: Homo sapiens | place: China | collected 2015-10 | reverse complement strand
GTACCAATCTTCTCAATAAATTTACCATCACGTGGTGCTCTGCTGTCTGCAATTACAATTGAATAAAACGCGTAACTTTTACGTCCGTGTCTTTGCAATCTGATTCTAGTTGCCATTTTTAATAATTGTTTTTAATTAATGATTTGAATTATGCTACTAACTCGTAATAGCGGGCGCAAAGATACAGCTTTTCTTTTGATTGACAAATATTTCCTTTCTTTTTCTTATGAATACCTCCTCGGATATCGGAACAGGATAGCGAGCAGGGCACAGATCCCCATCGTAAACGGATAATAGAGATTGCCGATGATACTGATAGGAGAGATGTTGGCTAACCCTGCAGCAATCAGCATTTGTGCTCCATAGGGTATGATGCCTTGTATCAGACAGGAGAATGTATCCAGAATACTGGCTGTTTTTCTCCGGTCGAGATGGAATCTCTTTGCAATATCCTTTGCAATAGGTCCTGTGGTGATGATGGCAATCGTATTGTTGGCAGTGCATAGGTTGGCGATACTTACCAGAGCGGCGATGCTCAGTTCCGCACCACGCTTGCTGTTGACATGACGGGTCAGTTTTTTGATGATGAAATCAATACCTCCGTTATAACGGATTGTTTCGAGCATACCGCCTGCCAGTAATGTGATAATGATCAATTCACCCATGCCTGTGATACCCGTACCCATTGCCCCAAACCAATCGAATACGCCAAAACTTCCGGTAGCTATGCCGATGATACCGCTGGTCAGGATACCAATTATTAATACCAGCATCACGTTCATTCCGGCAATGGCTGTTCCCAGTACTATTATATAAGGTATGACTTTTATCCATTCAATAGTCTGTACTTGTGCGGGCGCAGTGATGGATAGTCCTTGAAAAATGTAGATTCCCAGTACGATAATCGCTGCCGGAACCACAATCATAGAATTTACCCGAAACTTATCACGCATCACGCATTCCTGAGTTTTGGTTGAGGCAATGGTCGTATCGGATATAAACGACAGGTTATCTCCAAAGAAAGAACCTCCGACAACGACTGCTACCATAAACGGAAGGGCGATATCTGTCTTTTCGGCCAGGCCGACAGCAACGGGAGTAAGGGCTACAATTGTCCCTACGCTGGTTCCGATGGATAATGAGATAAAACAGGCGGCAATGAATATCCCGGCCAATAGCAGATTATCAGGGAGGATATGCAGTGTCAGATTGACGGTTGCATCAATAGCTCCCATCTGCTTGGCGCTTTGTGCGAAAGCTCCGGCAAGGATGAATATCCATATCATCAGAAGGATATTCTTGTTGGCGGCTCCTACGGAGAACTGGTAGATTCGCTGGTCGAGCTTCAATCCTCGCGTAATGGCAATTGCGTAACAGGAAGACACGAGGAAAGCCACAGTGATGGGTACTTTATAAAAGTCATTAACAAGAATGGAAGTTACCAGATAAAGGCAGAGAAAGACGAGTAACGGACTCAATGCCCACCAGCTGCCATGACGTTCTTTATGTATTTTTTCTTCAGTCATAAATTGATATTGTGGTATATATTCGAACTGCAAAGATAGTAAGGAAACACATAAGTCATAGCAATACAATACGTTTTTGCATGATATCTGTCAGTTGCGCCTTCAACTGACGGGCATTGATAGGTTTCGGCATATACCCGTCAAAACCACTTTCCATCACCCGTTGCTCGTCTGAAGCATATGCAAAAGCCGTAATGGCGATAATCGGTACTTTGGCAGAGTACTTGCGGATTTCTTTGGTTGCTTCATATCCATCCAGGACAGGCATATTGATATCCATTAATATAATTTGTGGATTATGCTCCTTGAACATGTTTACAGCTTCCTGACCATCCCAGGCATGAAGCAGATGATAATCATATTTTAGAATAGATTCGAACAACTTATAATTGCTTTCATTATCTTCAGCAATCAAAATTACCAGCTTATCCTTTTCTATGGCAATAGGTTGTATGTCCTTTGGAAGGCTCTTCTTAACAGTCTCTGCTTGCTTGTAAGGCAAAGTGAACCAGAATGTAGAGCCGTTTCCTTCTTCTGATTCTACCCCGATTTTACCTCCCATGTGTTCGACAAGTGTCTGGCAGATTGAGAGTCCTAAACCCGTACCTTGTGCAAATGAATTTAATTTGACGAAACGTCCAAAAATACTTTTTTGCTTATCTTGAGGAATGCCGCAACCTGTATCAGCCCCATAGAAATCTAATTCATTGTTCTGACGTTTGTATCCAAATCGGATACTACCTTGAATGGTGAATTTTATGGCATTCGTCACCAGGTTAATAATTAACTGAGATAACCTGTTCTTTTCTATATGTGCGAAACATGGTTCTTCAGGAGCTACGAATTCCAGTTTGACAGCATCCGACTTAAGTTTCAGTTGACACATGTTTTCCAGGTCTTTCATTAAATCATTGATTTCAACATTGGAATAGTGCAGGTCCAATGTTCCTGCTTCTATTTTTGATAAATCAAGGATATCACTGATGAGCTGCAATAATAACGTATTATTGTTTTCAATGATACTGACATATTCTTGTTTTTCCTCTTCTTCTTCGGTGGATGCCAATATACCGGAGAAACCGACGATAGCATTTAGAAGAGTACGAATTTCATGACTCATGTTGGCAAGGAAAGCAGACTTCAGCCGATTGGACTCTTCGGCACGGTTTTTGGCATTAATCAGTTCCATCTCCATTTTTTTTCGTTCAGTGATAACGAGTGAGGAGCCAACAAGAGTCAATGGGTTGCCATTTTCGTCCCGCGTTTCAACGGCTGCTTGGGCTTCCACCCATTCTATCCTATGAAATCCTTTTTGTGTGCTGACTACGCGATATTCTTCTTTTACTTTTTCCGAATGACCGTCTATTAAGTTCTGATAAGCTTGTTCTACCCGTTTCCGGTCTTCCTTAAATATCTTGGAAAAATAGTGATAGTCGGGTACTGCCAGTTGTTCTTCGGCAACGTCTTTTCCTTGTGTGCTAAGTTCTATCGGTTTGTTGATGTCGCATAAAATTGTTTTACTTCGCAAATCCCATTTCCATGGCACGATATTAGCTACGTCAAGTGACATGGCGAGTTTGTTGTTGATAGTGCTTAGCTTTTGTTGTGCCTTATGGAGCTCTGTGCTGTTCAGGCAAAATACATCAATCATATTATTTTGCCGGTTTGCTTTAAGTACTATATCGTAGAAGGTATCTATTTTTTTGAAATAGTAGGGGAATGTTATTACTTTATTTTCTGATAAGGCTATTTGAGTGAAGTGCAGGAAGTCCGGCATTGATTCTGGAAATATTTCACTCGCTTTTTTCCCGACAACTTCTTCTTTGCGGAAAAAGTTTTTCTCAAAATGCGCATTCACATTGCGGTAAATCAGTTCTACGGGAATGCCATTTTTATCAGCAAGCACTTCTTCCTGCATATAGAGAATGGGCATGTTATTAACCAGATTCTTATAATTTGTCATTGCGTCAATTTCTTTTTGCTGTGCTTTTTTGATGCTATTCAGGCTATGGATACGATAAAAGAATACGATTGCCAGTAATATCATAAAAGACAAGGTACCCATAATGAAATATTTGTTCTGTTTCCAGAATCCAAGCGGTTTATTCAGAAAATGTGTGTTTGGAGGACACATGGAAGGAGAGAATCCTTTACGGAGTAATATCGTATAGTTGATAATAGGTGCGCCATCTGATGGCATATAAAAGGGAATTTCTCTAGCCGGCTTTCCTGTAAGTATTTCTGAAATGGTATGAATTAATTGCTGGTTATAGTGTTTTTGGTCATAAGTATAACCACCTATCATGCCACCGTTTTCTTCTGTTATATCAGCCATATTAAGGGTGAAAATTGGAGCTGTAGTTGTTACGATAAGTTTGTGAGCATTGGTAACTAATGAAGTATTACCTGCAAATGTCGTTTTGTAGAACCAGGAAGCAAATAAAATTCCGGATCAACATGATACAATGAATCCAATAATTGGTTCGTTGTCATTTTTTGTGGCGTGATGTACTGGTATTCAATATTAGGATTTATGGCTTTTAACTTTGTCTGTATTTCCAAATTATTGGTCTGATTGATTTCTCGCTCGTCACCGATAAATATGAATTTCTTCATATCAGGGATTATGTGAGAAATCAGTTGGATATTTTCCCGTAAATAAAGGTTTGAATATAAAAGTACCAGATTGTAGGGATCGGCAAGTTGGGAGATCGGAACACGCTCCGCTTGTGTAACTGGTTGTTTGTAGATGTAGGTGTCTTTAGGACCTATAAACTTTTCTTCCGAACAGAGTACAATAGGAATGTCTCCCCAAAGCTCTCTATATTCATCACGTAGTAATAGAGAAGGGTTTCCCAATAATATTAGCAGCCGTGGGCGATGATGCTCGTATTTTTGAGAGATCATATTCTTGAATTCTCCTAAAATCGTATCGTTATCGATCATTAAAGTATTCATATGTTCCGCATATAATGCCAGTTTTGGGTTCTTTTGAACCTACTCCGATACGGTTGAAATCATCCTGTTACTCCAAGGAGAAGATTCTGCATAGGAATTGATGCATAAAATATAGTTTGAAATATCTATGTGGTCTCTTTGTGCTAAAATAGGAGTAATAGATATGAAACATAGAAAAAATGCTAGCACATATTTTTTCATATTCATGAGAGTATGATGTTTGTGTTCGATATATTATTTATTGATTTGATACGGGCAAAAGTACTAAAAACAATCTGAAAAACGATGGCATCCAATTAAAAAATAATAAAGTAGATGTATTGCTCAAGGAATTTCGAATCCGACCTTATACGGATGTGTAAACCAAAAATATGTAGGTGTACGAAAAAGGATGCACTTGTTTTTATCAATAATTGGCCTATTGTTGTCTGTTTTTATTAATGAATGAAGCTGCAATATTTGCTTGTTAAAAGCAGAATGCGTAAATTGTTGATTATGAATGTTGTATGGGTGACTGTTTTTTCCTTTAAAACCAACGGCTCGTTGGTTTTAAAGGAAGGACCCGTTGCACACCGAGGAACGGGCCGTTGGTTTTAAAGGAACGAATGAGTTTATTATTCAATTGTATGAATAATTCTTTTTGTGTGTGGATTTATTCCTTTCTATACTTTCCGGCATTATTTCAATGCTTCTATGACTTTCGGCAACATTGTCCAGATCGTATTCTCATCTTGTGCAGTAAAGAAGTTGCCATCTATCTCAGATTTTTCATCCGTGGCAATTCCGTTTTGAATGGCAGGTTTGGCCAGCGGATGGACAGCGACTTTTTTACCTTTTGTTATACCTGTAAAGTCAAACATCATTGCACCGGCACAGTGTCCGATCATCATCTTTCCTTTTTCTCCGAAAGTCTTGATGACTTCCATCAAGTCCACATTGTATGGCTGGTTTGCATACTGCTGGAATACAGGTACTGCATCTCCACAGGAGAATACAAGTGCATCAAATTCGTCTTCATGCCCTTTTAGATTAGCAATCACATCATCTACTATTAGGACCATTCCTGAATTGGTTTTGATCTCTTTCGTATCCGATACGGCAAATACTTTATAGGAAATGCCATTTTCGAAAAAGGCTTCCAAGTATTGGAATAAACCACAACCATTTACCGGATTCACTGCTAAAACTGCTACTTTCTTTGCCATAATCATAATTATTTAAATGAAACAATAGTTATTTTTAGTAAGTTTATTACTTTTGTGATGCAAATGTATCTACCTTAATTGAAAAATACAAGAACGAACCTCAGAATAAGGTAGTTACATGGAAGTAACTATTGTTGAAACTCAGTATAATACAGAACGTTAAAAAGATGAAAAACTTTCACCCGACAGGGAATTGCCCCGTAAGAGATGTCATAAGCCGCTTGGGAGACAAATGGTCGATGCTGGTACTGATAACTTTGAATGCGAATGGTACGATGCGTTTTAGCGATATTCATAAAACGATAGAGGATATTTCACAGCGGATGCTGACTGTTACTCTTCGTACGCTCGAATCTGACGGTTTGATTGAACGGAAAATATATGCGGAAGTACCTCCCCGTGTAGAGTATTATCTGACAGATACAGGAGGAACTTTGATTCCGCATATTGAAGGATTAGTAGGCTGGGCTTTGGAAAATATGGATACGATTCTGGAGCATAGAAAAAGTAACTGACCGGATTATGAATAAAGTAGTGGATACTGTTCTACAAAGTATTCACTATTTTATTTCATTCCATTTCGGCGGAGTTGTATTTAATAGATTGCGCACGAAGAAGTCGTAGCGTTTATGTTCACCGAAACTTTCTCCCATAGTGTGGTGAGCACCGGGAATAACCACTAACTCAAAATCTTTATTGGCTTTGATCAACGCATTTGCTACCTGCATGGTAGAAGCCGGATCTACGTTATCATCCATTTCACCTACTACCAGCATTAACGGGCGACTGAGCAAGTGAGCATTCTCAACATTCGATCCTTCTTTATATTGTTCACCAACCGGATAACCCAGCCATTGTTCATTCCACCATATCTTATCCATACGATTGTCATGGCAGCCACAGGCAGAATATGCTGCTTTATAAAATTCGGGATGAAACAGTACTGCTGTCATTGATTCCTGTCCACCTGCGGAACAACCATAAATTCCGACACGATCTATGTCCATATAAGGGTACTTTTGGGCAGCGGATTTTATCCAGGCAATATGATCGGGCAATCCGGCATCTTTCAGATTCTTGTAACATACGTTTTCGAAAGTGCGTGAACGGAAAGAAGTTCCCATCCCATCTACCATGACAACAATAAAACCGAGTTCGGCAATACCACTCATAAAGTAGTTATAAGGAATAAAGGTTTTGGGTACGTATTGATTACCCGGTCCTTGATAGATATACTCCAAAACGGGGTATTTTTTGTCAGGATCAAAATTGCTGGGACGAATGATGATTCCCCACATATCCGTTTTTCCGTCACGACCTTTGGCGGTGAATACTTCGGGAGCTTTCCAGCCTTCAGCTTCCAGACGACTGATATCAGCCGTTTCAAGTGGCATGATGACTTTTCCGTTTTTGGCATCCCGGAGTACGGCTACAGGAGCTTTGTCTACCATAGAATATACATCAACTAAATATTGCATATCTTTTGAGAACCATGCATTATGCATTCCTTCTGTCGGAGTGAGACAAGTGAGATTCTTACCGTCGAAGCCGATACGATAATAACGGATCAGGTAGGGATCTTCTTTAGCTTGTACGCCATTTGCCGAGAAATAAATAAGTTGGTTGGTTTCATCTACCCGGAGGATATCACGTACGTACCATTCGCCTTTGGTTATCTGACGAATAGGCTGGGCTGTAGTACGGTCATACATATACAGGTGATTCCAGTTGTCACGTTCACTCATCCATATCATTCGTTTTCCATTTTGTAAATCATGTCGGAAACGACGGGAATAATTAACGTATTTGTCGCTTGTCTCTTCTATTAACGGGCGTACCTTTCCTGTTGCGGCAGAAAATTCCAATACCCGGTAGACCTGATGTCCGCGCTGATTGTATTCGAAAGTGATGGCTTGACTGTCGCTGTTCCATTCGGGGGCCGTAATGTAATATTGTTGAGAGAATAAATCTGTCGATGGAATCACACTGTGTCCTGTTTCCACATCGTATATGCAGGGTATCTTAAACGGAAGTTCATCGCCCGGTTTGGCATACTCTTGTTTGTGGAGTTTGGGTTGAAGCTGATCGCTTGGGGAGGATTCCACATAATATACATAACGTTTTTCTACCGGACGAATCTTGCAGGAAGCGACTTTTTTGCTGTCGGGAGACCAGCGGATATAGGCTGAGTAATAATTTCCCAAAGTACCGTCCAGACTTAGCTGTTTTTCTTTTCCGGTAGCTGTTTCTTTTACATATATATTATGATTCTTAATGAATGCTGTATATTTCTTGTCAGGAGAGGTGACGGGAGCAGCCGTCTTTTCATCATCTGTTTCCATCCAGTGGCGTTGTTTGCGTGGAGTGGGCAGAGCACCTTCATCTGTCAGCTGATTTTTGTCGATGACATACATCCAGCGATGATTGTTGAAAACGAAATGTAGCGTATCCAGTCCGTTGTTGACAGACAGACGATCCAGATAAAGAGAAGTGGCTTCTATTTTGCGTCCCGATGCCTCACTTAAAGCTGCTGCCACGAGTTTGTGGTCAAACAAGTCTTTTCTGTTTTGAGTGTCGGCATCCACTAATACATAGATACGTCCGTCGGGAGTATTTCGTACATACCAGAAATAATGCGTTTTACCAATCCACTCCGGATTGACATTGGAATAGAATACTTTGTTTGCACTGAATTTTTCTCCTGCTGAGTAAGCACGACGGTAATCTTCTATAGTACCTTGTGCGATGGCTATGTTTGTGCAGAAAAGCATGGCTGCTAATAGTAGGTTTTTCATGGCTCGTTAATTAATTTTTGCCAACAAAGTAAACGATAATAATAAGAGAAAACAAGTGCATTGTATTATTTTTCTATTGATTTGGATGATTGTTTGATTCTTTAGTACACCTTTAAATTGGAGAATGACTACTTCCTTGAAATGGAAGTCAGTGGTGTGGTGCGTGAATAGTATTCGGAAATATTTTGTTGTATTATACGGAAGAAGCTGCTCAGGAGTTTTCGGGAACAGTATATGTTCCCGAAGACGTGGAGAAAATACTTCTCTGATATATGTGATGCAGCAAGCTGCTATCAATTTATCCCTTTACGCCCATAAATTTGAAAGGCAGCGCTGTTTTAAAATTCTTGGCTGTATTTCCATGATACATCTCTCCATTGGCAATAGACAGTTTGAACACCGGAGCTCCTTCCGATAAATCGAAATCTTTCAGATTTACCCAAAAGGTATTCGGAGTCAGACTTGATTCGAAAAAGTATCTCAGGTTCTTGCTCTCCGAAACGGTTCTCCATTGCGTAGTGGAAATCTCGGGACTTTCGGGAGTGGATATCCCGTAAGGAACAGAAGCATTGCGTACAACACTGAATACACTGGCAACAGCTATTCTTTCATCGTCGGTCTCGGGCAATGCGTTGATGTAGAAGCTGGCTCTGGCAAAGCGGTCGGCAGCGCGATTCGTACCGGGCAGAAAGCTCAGTCCTCCTATCGATTTCCAGTATTCGCTTAGTGCCAGTTGCTTGTTGTAAGTAGGAGAGTTGGTCATAACCTTGCATTCCTTACTGTGATATACCGTGAGTTTCCCACCGATATATTCAAAAATGGCACAGTCACCTGTAGCATCCGAAATAGATAAATGTAAAGTAGCCAACCGGGAACCGTCCGGCATCATATCCGAAACGACCTGAAAGGTATCTTCGTCAATGTATGCTACGGCTTCTTCTACGGTGGCAAAATTGTCCAGCATATATTGCACCCAGGCTGTAATGGCAAGTCCCGGTTTATTCTTATCTCTTACGGGGTATTCGGTTTCGGGCAACCAAAGCAGATTGGCGACCAATCCTTTCTCATTCATACCGTCCGTACTGGCGATCTCGAAAGCGGAAGTCACTACGCTACCGTATCTGGAAGTCCATTCCAGCGAGTTCTCTCCGGTTTCTCCGTTCCGTTTCATCCCTCTGGGAAACACCCAAAGGTTGCTGTGCATATCTGTTTTCCAGTCCATAGAACGACCGGTTGCTACCATACCATTGCTTCCTGAATAAACGACTCTCGTACACATAATTTCGATTTTTAGTTATAGGTTTATTATTGGTTATTCATCTGTGAGATGCAACCTGTTCGGAATTCTGTCACAGAACTATCAGTCACGATAGTGAGAAGTTAACAAGAATATGCCCTTAAAGTTCAGCGTTTGTATTGATAGCGCGAGATTGCTGAGCCGGTTTTTCAAGATATACTTTCGGGAAATTGTTTATCAGGTGAATTTTTATACCTTTGCAAGATACTGATGAAAGGTTCAAAGTTTTAAAATATGGAGATAAAAAAAGTAATTTCGGATAAAAAAGAGTTCTTGGAACTGTTGCTTTTGGCTGATGAACAGGAGAGTATGATCGACCGCTATCTGGAACGTGGCGATATGTATGTCTTGTATGATAACGGATTGAAAGCGTGCTGTGTCGTAACCCGTGAAGGGGAAGGAATTTATGAAATCAAGAACATAGCTACGATCTCTTTTTTCCAGCGGCAGGGATATGGAAAACGCTTGATTCAATTTTTATTTGATCATTATCGGGGGAAATGCTCAGAATTGCTGGTCGGTACAGGCGATGTACCTTCTACGCTTTCTTTCTACGAACATTGTGGCTTCACCATTTCCCATCGGCTAAAGAATTTCTTTACCGACAATTACGACCATCCTATGTACGAAGACGGCAAGCAACTGGTGGATATGGTATATCTGAAAAAGACATTTTAGTATTTGCTTTGTGATGGAGATGGATATAAACCGGTTGGTGAAAGAGTATGGAAGCTATCAAAAGAGATTTAGGTTATCCGATTGTGTGGATGAAATAATAGAACTGTATGTTTATATTATCAATAGAAGAGCCCGTAATATTGATAGTTTCTTCATCTGAAAAGAGAGGTCTATTATTCTTACATTTATTATTTCCGTTGTTAATAAACGCAGTTTCAGTTTCTAATAAACTTTTTGCACGTTTATTAGAAACGGTATTCGAGTTTATTAAAAACTATTTTTGGGAAATTTCTGAGTAACCTTGGAATTATATAAACAAAAAGGGAGAAAATCAGTGCTGATTTTCTCCCTTTTCCATTCCTTTATAGATGGAAACAGATGCCTTATTGACTGCTGTTATGTCTTATATTTTATACGTTTCATATTGCTTTTCTTCTTTTTACTACCTTCAAAGATACAAAATAAAAAAGGAAAAGTCAAGAGCTGGCTGTGATAAAACAGTTTCCGGTGTGAATGGACAATAGTTTCCAGTGCGACTGGAAACTATTATAAGACGCTGATTCTCAATTATTCTTTATGATAAGAATGATCTTTCGGAAACTCTTCTCCTTCCCATGCTTTTTTCGAAGTCCAGGATTGTGAAGCATCCGTCCAAAAGGGATCATCGGCAGACAGACCTAGCGGGAGGAAAGCAAGCGATGCCATATACAAGCTGCCGTTATTAGTGTAATAATCGGAGATACCGGGCTGGGAACCGTTGAATCCCAGTGTCAGAAAGCCTGCTGTATTGAAGTTGCGGCCGTCTCCGAACATACGTTGGATGACAGCCGTCATGGCTGCGCGTACCTGTCCGTTTGATAATTCTTCGGGAAGCCAGTTGCGCCACGCAAGCAGCGCTAATGTCTGCAAAGAGCCGGTACGGTAAGTGATAGAACGTCCGAAAACAGGTAGCGTACCTTCCGGAGAGATGAGGCGTTCGAGGATTACTCCGAATCGTTGGGCACGTCTGATCGCTTCATGGAAGTTGCAGCCGGGCATATTTCCTATCTTCTCACGTTTGCCGGCTTCGGTGATTATCTCCAGTGCTTCTATATACATAGGATGTATGACGAAGCTATTGTAATAATCGAATGCGAAACGAGGTCCGTCCGAATACCAGCCGTCACCTACATACCATTCTTCTATCTTGCGCAGAGAGGAACTGATGCGGTAAGTGTCACTGGGCGCACCAGCTTTCCGAAGGAAGGACTCGACGGTGGCGCTGAACAACAGCCAGTTGCTATAGGAAGGATCGACCCGTCTGAGATCCGTAAATTCGGCGATATACCGCTGCTTGGTGATGCTGTCCAATGGCATCCATAAGGCATCATAACTTCTCAGGAAACTTTCTGCCAGGAAGGCGGCATCCACCAAGGTCTGATTCTCCTGACGCCATAACAGATAATCGGGGGAAGCGGGATCTACCGCGTTAGCATAGCTTTTCAATGCCCATTCCCGCAGTTGTTTGCGTTGGAGTCCTTCCGGAGTTTCATCGTCGGGCAATGACAGCCACGGTGCCAGTCCCGCCATTAGACGACCGAAGCATTCCATATAAGTGACGTTCTGATTGCGCCCGTCCCATGTCGGACTTAATTCTACGAGCATATTCTGTTTCAGCAGACCTTCGCTCATGTTGCTTAATACAGGAGCAGCCATCCGGTACATTACGTCGCACCAGATTTCTCTGTCACTTTTCTCTGTTTTCTTTTTGGCACTGATACTTTCTGTCGGGATCAGCAGAATCATTAATAGTAAGATCCAATGAAGTCTTTTCATGTATTGCCTTATTTTTAAGATTAAATCTACGGCTATGGAGGCATAGCTGAAGCGTATGGCAAAGGTAGAATTATTCCGACAGCAGGGCAAATACAATTTTAGCATTAACTAATACTTTTGCGTTATTTATCAGATGCTGATACTTTCTTATACAAAATGACCGGTAAATAATGCTTGTCACCGGATTTGTCATACATTTGTCCGGTAAACAAAATTATTACTATGAAAAGGAATTGGATAGGTAGCAGCATGATAGTTGCACTCTTTGCTTTATTGGCAAGCGGATGCGGTCATAGTCAACGAACGCTGGAGTTTCGTGGAATCTGTGTAGATGACCCGCAGGGAGAAAATGGATTATACAACTCGGGAAGAGGATTCCGGTTGGAAACTGCGGTGGATGTGCTGTACGAAAAGGACACTCCTACCAAAGAACTGAATGAATTGTCTGCTAAGTATATAGCAGATAGTGTTTCACTCTCACAGAGCTACTTTTATCTGACTTATTTAATAGATAAAGAACTGTCTGAAGAAAACTTCCGGACCATGCAGGCATATTTTGATGAACTGCAAAAGCAAGGAAAAAAGGCCGTATTGCGCTTTGCCTACGAACGCGATTTTATGGGACGGTCGCCTGTCGGTCCTACCGGCGAACAGATACTGGCGCACTTGGATCAATTAAAACCCTTCCTGGAGAAAAATAAAGATCTGATTCTAGTCGTACAAGCCGGAATGATTGGTGCGTGGGGCGAATGGCACAGTTCGGTTCAGGGACTGGAAAACTCGAAAGAAACAAAAGCTGCCGTATTGGAAAAACTGCTTTCTGTGGTTCCTGCGGGGAGAAATGTACAAGTCAGACTCCCGGAATTTAAGAATCTGCTGAAAGATAAACCGGAACTTTATAAGAGACTTTCTTTCCATGATGACTTCATTGTCATACGTCCCGACAGATGGGATGCCGATATGCACGAAGGGACACCGAAGTTCGATCAGATAGTGGCGGAATCTCCTTACCTCGTGGTAGACGGTGAACTGCCCTGGGGATTCTGGAGTGTGGGCGCTGATCCGGACAGTCCTTCTGCCGGATGGATTATTGACGGTCTGCAAGTGGCAAGACGTTTATTCCTCCAGCATTATACTTCACTAAGCATCATACATAACTATAAGGAGCAACATCCCAACAAGCGGTTCGACGAGAATAATCCGCCCGAATACTCTATGGTGGTCTGGAAGAAAACGATGATAACGGAAGACTCCCTCCTCCAGCATCACATGCCGGTGTCCGACAGTTACTTCCGGAAGAAAGACGGAACGAAGGTAAAACGCAATATGTTCGATTATATACGTGATCATCTGGGTTACCGGATTGAGCTGCAATCACTTCAGCTTCCCTCCAAATTCGTGAGTGGAAAGGAGAACGTCTTGAAACTGAGCTTGAAGAACAGAGGTTTTGCCACCGTATTTGGTGAACATCCTGTTTATTTTGTATTGATTGATGATGCAGGAGAGGTTACGGAATTTCCGACCGATGCCAATCCAAAGAACTGGCAACCGTTCGAACCAAAGGATTCTGCTTATACTTCGCTGATGCATACAGTGGATGTATCTCTTGAACTCCCTGCCTCGGTGACTGCCGGAACTTATAAGTTAGGTCTGTGGATACCGGACGGATCGGACAGACTCAGATATAATCCTCGTTATGCCATCCATTGTGCCAATGGGGATACGGACTGGTGGATTTCTAAGGATGGAAAGTATGGCGTGAATGTATTGACTGCGGTTGAAGTGGAATAAATGATTTGTTACTATGATAAAAGTGAAAGGCTTCGGGTATGATTACCGGAAGCCTTTTATTGTTGGGTATGGATTACTTTATTAAGAATTATAAATCAGTACCACCGTATACGCCACATAGCAAAGTATCATAATGCTTCCTTCTATCCGTGTAATGGTCCGCTTGGCAAAGAACAGCCCGAACAGCCAGAGCAGAATGCTGGAACCTACCAGTGTGAACAGGTCGAAGTTTGTAATTCCGCTAAGATGGAGGGGAGTGATACTGGCGCTGCACCCCAATACAAAGAAGATATTGAAGAGATTACTGCCGATTACATTTCCGATAGCCATTTCCGGATTCTTTTTCAGTGCGGCGACGATGGAAGTGGCAAGCTCCGGCAGGGAAGTTCCTCCGGCTACCAGCGTTAATCCGATAATGGATTCGCTGACTCCCATGCTGCGGGCAATCCCTGTAGCTCCGTTGACGAACAGCTGACCTCCATAGATGAGTGCTGCCAGTCCGCCAATGATATAGAGAATGGATTTCCACCACGAAAGTAGCTTGATCTCTTCTTCCGGTGCCGTGTGTTCATGTCCTGCCGGTTCCGGTGTAGGAGAAGATTGGGGAGAAGCGATAGCAAACGTATATCCCATGAAGATAGCGAAGAAGCAGAGTAAAAGCAAACCGTCTACTCTGTTCAGTATATTTTCTGTGGCATGGTCCAGGAATATGTCATTGGCGCATATCAGTAACACCAAAGACGAAAGGATACAGAGCGGAATCTCCTTTCGTAAGGTATTCCGGGTGATGACAATCGGAGCGAACAGTGCCGTACATCCCACGATCATCAGTGTATTGAAAATGTTACTTCCTACTACATTACCTATAGCAATATCTGCGCTTCCTTTCAGAGCAGAAGAGACACTCACCGTCAGTTCCGGAGCGGACGTGCCGAAGGCAACAATGGTTAGTCCGATGACAATAGAAGGTATGCGGAAACGTTTGGCTACGGAAGCAGCACCGTCTGTCAGTCCGTTAGCTCCTAGAAGAATGAGGATTAATCCTCCGATGAGGAACAGTATATTCATAATTTTTCTCTTTTGGTGGCAAAGATAATCATTTTGGAAGTTGTTATGTCAAAAACAATCCGTATGTTTGCTATGTTTAATGAAAAGTGAATTTATATTTCATTCACAAACTGGAATCATTCTATATGGATATGAAAAAAATAAAACGGTTTGCGCTACTGCTGATCATGGCATCCTTTGCGGTGAATGTACAGGCGCAACTGGAGCAGGCAGTCAAGAAGATCTTTGCCGGAGATACAGTAGCAACGCATCCAACCTCCTTGCGCCGGGATTCAGATTCTGCCCGTGTGGCAAATTTGCAGAAATCCCTGGAAGAGGCCCGGCTCAATGAAGCCAATATGCGCATGGAGATGGAGCAGATGAGGCTTCAGACAATGGCAGCCGATTCGGTGAAATTATCCCAGCAACGGCAGCGTATCGACTCTTTGCGTCAGTTCACGAAAGGAGTACCCGTCATTGCCGAAGGTGATACCCTGTTTTATCTTTTTACAAAACGCGGCGGATACGCTCCCCAGCAACGGGCACAGATGACTGGTGCCGCTATCGAAGAGATAGGAAAGCGTTTTAATCTCCGTCCCGATTCCGTCTCCATCGACCATTCGGATATTGTTTCCGACCTGATGTATGGCAACAAGGTATTGCTGTCTCTTACAGACCAGGATGCTTTGTGGGAAGGAGTCTCCCGTGACTCCCTTGCCAAGGAGAGGCGGCAGAATGTGATCACCAAACTGCATGAGATGAAAGCGGAACATAGCGTGTGGCGGATGGCGAAACGTATCCTTTATTTCCTGCTGGTGATTGTCGGCCAGTATCTCCTTTTCCGTCTGACCAACTGGCTGTTCCGCAAACTGAAAGTACGCATCCTGCGTCTGAAAGATACGAAGATAAAGCCTGTGTCTATCCAGGGATACGAGTTGCTGGATGCCCAGAAACAAGCCAATCTCTTGGTCTTCCTTGCCGGCATCGGGCGTTATATCCTTATGGGGATACAGTTGGTAATCACTGTCCCGCTGATTTTTATCATCTTCCCGCAGACCGAAGGATTAGCCTATCGCTTACTAGGTTATATCTGGAATCCGATTCGGAATATCTTTGTGGATATTATAGACTATATCCCCAATCTGTTTACAATTGTTGTTATCTGGTATGCGGTGAAGTATCTGGTACGTATGGTGCTTTATCTGGCTCGTGAGATAGAGGCGGGGCGTCTCAAATTCAATGGTTTCTATCCGGATTGGGCAATGCCGACCTTCCACATCGTCCGGTTCCTGCTCTACGCGTTTATGATTGCAATGATTTACCCTTATCTGCCAGGCTCTAAATCGGGTGTATTTCAGGGCATTTCGGTCTTTGTCGGATTGATTGTTTCGCTCGGATCGAGTACCGTTATCGGCAATATTATTGCCGGACTGGTGATTACTTATATGCGCCCGTTCAAGATGGGCGACCGGATTAAACTGAACGATACCACCGGCGATATTATAGAGAAGACGCCGCTTGTCACCCGTATCCGCACTCCGAAAAATGAGGTGGTGACGGTGCCCAATTCTTTTATTATGTCCTCTCATACGGTGAATTATAGTACATCGGCACGGGAGTATGGCTTGATTATCCATTCGGAGGTATCCATCGGTTATGATGTTCCCTGGCGTCAGGTCAATCAGATACTGATTGATGCTGCATTGAATACCCCCGGAGTGGTGGATGATCCGCGCCCGTTTGTGCTGGAAACTTCGTTGAGTGACTGGTATCCGGTGTATCAGATTAATGCTTATATCAAAGAGGCGCATAAGATGGCGCAGATTTATTCTGATTTGCACCAGACTATTCAGGATAAGTTTAATGAAGCGGGAATCGAGATTATGTCTCCGCATTACATGGCTGTCCGTGATGGGAATGAAACAACGATTCCCAAGGATGATCTAAGCAAGAGTAAACCTGCGGATACTGCTAATCAGAGTAATAAATCAGAGTAATATAGGCTCATCATCTATAAGTAATAAATATTCCCAGCTGTATATTTGGGGATATACAAGTCTGTCTACCGTTACTTTTGATTGCTGATTAGTCTACTCTTATTTCATGTTTTCGTGTATATGCTGGAATATTTATGATTGCTTCAAACGTAATAATAGAAAAAAGACTAACTTAGCACAATTTTTAGATATTACGAATATGAGAAAAGTATTCTATTTAGTCTTATCACTTGTAATTGCAAGTTGCACCTCTAATAACGAACTGCAAGAGAAACTGGCATTTATTGATGTCACCGAAGAATATCCCGAAAAGAAAATTGAGCTCACCGATATTGCGGGTGTCTCTTATCTGCACCTCAATTCAAAAACTGATGATTATCTCTATAAAGGCAGCATTGATTATGTAACCGAAAACAATATTATTGTTATAGACCGCTCTCAGAACAGCGTGCTGTTTTTCTCAAAAGAGGGAAATCCCAAATCACATTTTAACCGTAGGGGACAGGGACCGGAAGAATACAGCGATGCAGCTTCGCTAATGTATGATGAGGCAAATGATGAAGTGTTTGTTTCGCCCGACTTTAGCAATCATATTATGGTCTATTCATCATTGGGTGAATTCAAAAGGAAAATAAATTTACCTCAGGTGAATGTTAACGGACAAATGGCTTTGTTTGACGATGTGTCCATATTGGTGTATGATAACACGAAATTGTGGCAATCTACCATGCAAAGCAATGCCCCAGAAGTAGAACAAACCATTGATTCAGTTTTCTTTCTTATTTCCAAATTGGATGGTACAGTGCTGGATTATATCTCACTACCAAACGAAAATATAGATCTGAGTTATAAAAACAGTGTATTTACTAGTCAGGTGAATTACGGACGTGTGAGAAAGTCGGCTGACGGATTACTTTTATACAATCCCGAATCCGACACCGTTTTTCATTACAGCAAAGAAAAGCATTTAACTCCATATATGCACAAAAAACCAATATTGAGCAGTCAAAACCCAATGACGGTTATGGATATCTGCATGGATGCGGGAAAATATCAGTTTATAGCGGTTTACCCTTATCGGGAAACAGGGAAATCTCCGACACCAAAGTATTATATGCGCAACAAAGCAACAGGAGAACTGTTTCGCCAAAAAATAACTCTTTCCGATTTTGAAGGAAAAGAGTTGTATATCAATCCCCGGCTTTTTAATTATTATGAACATGCATACCACTTTGAACTGGATTTTGCTGAACTCGAAGAAGCATATTACAAAAACAAGCTCAGTGGTAAACTCAAAGAACTGGTTGCTTCACTTCTTGAAAATGAGGAAAGTAATAATGTTTTTGTGTTTGCGGATTTTAATTGATAAAAACATACCTTTTGGGCTTGTTTCCAATATTGAGTGAATTGTAAAAAGAGTT
>OOCP01002000.1_pt1 | contig 18544 bp, 10 predicted proteins | sample 1671511 | NCBI WGS metagenome assembly OOCP01 (sample SAMN06348164, study PRJEB24527) | human gut metagenome | biome: human gut; feature: ankylosing spondylitis patient; material: feces | host: Homo sapiens | place: China | collected 2015-10 | reverse complement strand
TCTCCTGGCCTTTTATATCAAGAATAACCTTTCCTTCATTCATCATAATAAGGCGGTTTCCGTGTATTATCGCATCTCTCATATTATGTGTTACCATCATCGCAGTAAGATGATTGTCAGCGATAATCTTATCTGATAATTCCAGCACTTTTGCTGCGGTCTTTGGATCGAGTGCCGCCGTATGCTCATCTAAAAGAAGAAGCTTAGGCTTTTTAATCGTTGCCATAAGAAGTGTAAGTGCCTGTCTCTGACCGCCCGAAAGAAGTCCGACTTTTGATGTCATTCTATCTTCAAGACCAAGATCAAGTTTTGCAAGCATTTCTCTGTATTTTTTCTTCTCAGACTTAGTAACGCCCCACTTAAGACCTCTGCGCTGTCCTCTTCTTGCCGCAAGAGCAAGATTTTCTATAATTTCCATTGTCGCCGCTGTTCCGTTCATCGGATCCTGGAATACCCTGCCAAGATAAGGTGCTCTCTTATGCTCTGAAAGACCTGTCATATCAACTCCGTCAATAATAATACTTCCCGAATCTATAGGCCATACACCTGCAACAGCATTTAGAGTGGTAGATTTTCCTGCTCCGTTTCCACCGATAACGGTAACAAAATCTCCATCCTCAAGTTTTAAATTGACACCATTTAATGCCTTCTTTTCGTTTATAGTACCAAGATTAAATGTTTTATACACATTGTTTAACTCTAACATTTTCCGGCACCTCCTTTTGCGGCTTTTCTGTATGAATTTTTAGCCTTTCCCCTGAGGTAAGGAACTGCAAGGAATATCGCAACTACCATAGCTGAGAACATCTTCATATCTATTGTAGGAAGACCGAGCCACAATACGAACTGGATAACTATGTAGTAAATTATACTTCCGACAGCAACAAATGCAAGTCTTCCGCTGAAATTGAGTTTCTTTCCGAATATAGCTTCTCCAAGTACCTCACCGATGATAACAGAAGCAAGTCCGATAACGATAGAACCCCTGCCCATGTTTACATCGAAGTTACCCTGATACTGTGAGAGAAGTCCGCCTGCAAATCCAACAAGACCATTTGAAAATACAAGTGCAAGTACCTTTGCAACATTTGTGTTGATTCCCTGTGCCCTTGACATATTTGGATTGCATCCTGTTGCCCTGATAGTGAAACCAAGCTCTGTTCCAAAGAACCAGTACATAAGTGCAATAACTACCAAAAGTATGATAACTACCGTAACTATCGCGGCAGGATTGTCTCTGCCTGAAACAACGAGTTTATACATATCTACATTTACAGCCTGATTTGCTTTTCCTTCAGATATGTTCAGATTTATCGAATATAATGAAAGCTGTGTAAGAATACCTGCCAAAATATCCGGAATACCGAGTACCGTATGTAAGATACCCGTTATAAGTCCGGCAAGCATACCCGCAACAAATGCAACTGCAACTGCTGCAAGCGGATTCCATCCTTTCAATATAAGCATTACCGTAACAACACCACCGGTTGCCATAGTACCATCAACCGTAAGATCGGCAAAATCAAGTATTTTAAATGTTAAAAACACTCCTATCGCCATAATTCCCCAGATAAGACCCTGGGCTACAGAACCAGGCAGTGCACGAACAAGTGCTGTGATATCCTGTGCACATACCACTGGAATTAAACTGTACATTTTTTCCTCCGTTCCGCCGTTTTTACATCCGGCACTTTATTCCGTCCGGGGTATTTTTATAACCCCGCAAACACCTCCAATCTTATTGTCAGTGCTTGTTGTATCAAGCAATTTGTATGTAGACATACATTGCTATATATTTTTAACCCTTTCATCACATTATATTATAATTATAATTATAAAAGCAATGAAAATATATAAATAACGGACAACTTTTTTGCTGTGTAATTATTGCTGTCCTATTTTGCGGCAGCAATACAAAATAATTATTGTCAGAAACTACCGCACACTCTCTACTCATCAGTCTTTTTTATGGTATCACCCGTAGATATTTTCGTATTTTTGTCAACTCCGCCTATACTGCTGCCGCCGACATAATAATTTTTCTGTGGCTTTGGTGATACCGTTTCATTGACGCCTGCACTGTAGGCACTCTCAAGTCCCCATTTGCCATGCCTTTCCACCACAAAATAATGTATGACTATTGCAGCCGCAATAACCGTCACAACTGCTATGACGGTCTTTCTTCCACTGCCGTGCATCCAGTCTCTTATCTTTCCCATATCTCATCTATCCTATGCTTTCTATATCTTTTATTATCATTCCCGACATCGGAGGACATTCAACATGGATAAGTCCATTTACGACCGGATATACCTTTGCTTCATCTGAATAACCTTCCCTGTCACTAAGCATCAGTCTTGCCATTCGTGTCTCCTGTATAATTCCCATTCGCCATACCGGTATGTCAGCTTCACGAACCTCATCGCTGCTGTTTATCATAACAACTATCTTATCATTTTCATCAAATCGTCCATAACCTATAAGTTTATACTGACCTTTTAAGAACATTATCGAGCCGGTCTTAAACACCTGATAATCCTTGTGTATCCTTATAAGCTGTCTGTGGAACTCTATAAGTTCATTGTCCTCTCTGCCCCACGGATAAGTTCTTCTGTTATCCGGGTCAGTCCATCCACAAAGTCCTGCCTCATCACCATAATATATAGTCGGTGCTCCCGGCCATGTCATCTGTATCATGACACCAAGCCTGAAAAGAGCTTTATCTATGCCCTCATCTGCCGCCTGAGGTCCTACACTTGCCGTTCTTCCAACTCTGTGATTTGTTCTCGTCATAAATCTTGAATGATCGTGATTTGAAAGTTCATTCATGGCAACCTGAAGCGACTGTGTATTAAATCTTGTCATATAATTTCGCATAGAACCGAAAAACGCATCAGCATTACCAAGAAGATCTTCCCTGTACTCATCACTGTGCTTTTCAACACCTGTCAAAAACCATGTGATAGGTTCCATAAACGCATCGTAGTTCATAACGGTATCCCACTGGTCACCTTGAAGCCAGCTTGTCGGATCACCATAATGCTCTGCAAGAACGATAGCTTCAGGATTTGCTTCCTTGACATTTCTTCTAAACTCTTTCCAGAAATAGTGATTGTACTCCTGTGACTGACCAAGATCTGCCGCCACATCAAGTCTCCAGCCGTCAACATTGTACGGCGGTGAAACCCATTTTCTCGCTATATGCATGATATAGTCAAATAAAAGCGGTGAATCTTCATAATTTAACTTAGGTAGTGTATCGTGTCCCCACCAGCCATCATAGTGATAATTGTACGGCCACATATCTTCATTAAACCTGAAGAAAGTCCTGTAAGGACTGTCTGCGGATATATAAGCCCCTTTTTCATAACCCTCGGCATCCTCATAAATGCACTCTCTGTCAAGCCATTTATTGAAAGAACCACAGTGATTGAAAACTCCGTCGAGAATAACTTTCATGCCCCTTTTGTGAACTTCCTCGACAAACTCAGCAAAAAAAAGGTTGCTCGCCTCAAGGTTTTCTTTGTCTGTAACCCTGCACACATATTTTGTTGCATATTTGTTTGGGTAAGTACCGTCACACATGAGATTTCCATTTTCGTCCCTGTGAAGCACTTCACCCTCATCTTTAACTATCTTTCCGAAATGAGGATCTATATAATCATAATCCTGAATATCATATTTGTGATTTGACGGTGATACAAAAATCGGATTAAAATATATCGCATCTACACCAAGTTCCTGCAGATAATCAAGTTTCTGCCATACTCCTGCTATATCTCCGCCGTAAAATTCCCTTACACCCATTGCTGCCGGATACTTAAACCAGTCAGTAACCTTGTCAGTACCCTCACCTATATAGACATACTCATCTTTTTCAACATCATTTGACCTGTCACCGTTATAAAAACGGTCAACATATATCTGATAAAATATTGCACCCTTTGCCCAGTCAGGAGTGTGAAATGATGGTGTTATCGTAAAATTATAATACGGCTCAACTCCGCTGCACACACCTACGCTGTTGTAATAAACAGTGACCGTTCCGCTCGTCACCTCAAAATAATAATCTATCATCTTGTCAGAAAGTTCAACCGTACTCTCATAATAATCAAACAGTCTGTCATTATATACTTTCTTCATCTCGATGCGCGTATCAGTACACACAACAAGAACCACTCTGTCAATATTTTCCCTGCCGGTTCTGAATCTGAGTTTTACACTCTCATTTGCTTTTGGTTCAGGCGGAATACGATACTGTGCCGTACCATCACTAAAAAGAGCCTGTGGGTTAAATATCGTTGTAAGATTGTCGATAAAAAGCTGTGTCTTCATAGCTTTTGTCATCTTCGCAAGCCTTACATTTAAATCCATAATAATCCCCATTTCCGAGCAATTTATTTATAATACTATTTATCTTTGCTCTAAAATAAATAGAAGTAGTGAAACTAACTTAATACTTATGCCACATCATAAGTTATCATTATCCCTTACAATGTAACAGGTGCTAAACACATTTACAGTTATTTTACTATAAATCTTCGTTCTCCTCAACATTTTTATTGCCCTTCTCACATTTAAGATAGTTTAACAGACCATCTTTCGTGTTCAGTTCAGGTTCGTCAAGTACCTTGTCGAGCATTGCCTTAAGTATCTCTCCCATCTTTGGTCCCGGTTTTACTCCGGCGGCTATAAGGTCTGAACCTGTCACCGCAAGGTCTTTTATCGACAAAGGCTGTGCATTTGCCATAATATATTCAAATCTCTTAACACCTGCGTCTATCTTTGCAAGTTTTTCATCACGCTGCATATCGCTCTGTGCCAGAACATCGGCATACTCAACAAGAAAAAGCATATCCATAATGTCAGCACCTATCTTTGACACGGCACGCCTGAAAGCCCTGCTCTTATCTTCCATACGGTAATCATGAAATCTTATGAGCCTGCACGCTTTTGATATGGAGTCATTGTCAAAAGTAAGTCTCCTCATTATCTTCTTTGCCATTTTCTCACTCTGTGCCGGATGACCGATAAAGTGACCGATTCCTTTTTCATCGACTGTCATGACTGCTGGTTTTGCTATATCGTGAAGAAGCATCGTCATGCACAAAACCGTCTGCTGTTTTTTATCCATTTTAGCGGCAAGTTTTTTTGCCGTTTCAAGTACATTCTCAGGTATCTTATCATAAATCTTTTTATCGGAAGTAATCCCAAAGAAACAGTTCATAAGCTCTATACCGCATATGCTGTGTTCTCCGACCGTGTAGATATGATGCGGATTTTTCTGTTCAGTTTGCATCGCAGCATCAAGTTCAGGCAGAAAATATTTTGTCATGCCTGTTTTATAGGCATCCCTTATCCGCCCTGCTTCTTTAGAAACAAGCAGTTTCGTAAGTTCAACTCTTATCCTCTCGGCACTTATATTTTTAAGATGGTCTGCTCTCTCAACGATAGCTTCTCTTGTCTTTTCCTCGATGGCAAAACCAAGCTGTCCTGCAAACCTCACTGCCCTTAACATCCTGAGTGCGTCCTCGTCAAATCTCTGACCCGCATCACCAACACATCTTATTATACCATCTTTGAGGTCTTTAATACCCCCAAATTCGTCGACAAGCCCTCTATTATCGTTATAAGCCATGGCATTTATCGTAAAATCGCGTCTTTCAAGGTCAAGTTTGAGATTGTCGGTAAACTCTACTTTTTTAGGATGCCTGTTATCCTCATATTCACCGTCTATCCTGTAAGTCGTCACCTCATAACCGACATGGTCGAGCATGACAGTTACCGTGCCATGCTGTATTCCCGTGTCGATAGTCTTTTTAAAAAGCTCCTTTATCTGTAAAGGTTTTGCGGAGGTCGTAATATCCCAGTCCTGCGGTTTTCTGTCAAGCAGAGTGTCCCTCACACAGCCGCCTACCGCATAGGCTTCAAATCCTGCCTGTTCAAGTTTACTAATAATATATGAAACATTTTTAGGTAATATCATCTTCAAATTTATTTCACCTCATTTTCAGACAGCCTGCCGCAAAAAATATCCTAAAAATCTCAGGTTAAGGGCAATCCGCCAGATAATAATCTGTATGTAAATGCACATTACCATCTGCATTTGCCACAATAAATTATTTAATTGCTGCTGTCTTTTATTGTAATAGTAACATTGGCATTAAAAGCTACTGCTTTAGAACCTTTATCAACCATGCCAATATATATATTATCATAACCCGAAAGCCCGTCTTTTGACAAATCAATCTTTAACATTTCTCCTGTACTCAGCTTAAATGTTCCGCTCGCCTTTGCATCAGAGGCATTTATATATTTATAGTATTGATTATCTTCATTTACTTTATTAGCCACTTTGTAGTCCACACTACCGCCGCTACCCGCTGTAAGCGAATTTATCTTTATCTCAAAATACGGATTTGTAAATTTTGTCCAGTCTATGCCACTAATCTGATATGAAGCTCCAACAGAACTAACAGGCAGATTCCAGTCATCATCAGTAGCAACCGGTGCCACTGCATTCCAGCTTGATGCACCTATATTTCCAGTCCATACATATTCATTTTTTGTCTCATCAGGCACATATGCTGTTCCACTCTCAGCTTTCTTATAAAGTCCCTCAAACAATTCCTTATCAATGTCATTTGACATTCTGCACTGTGAACGGCTGTAACCCATACCCGTATCCCACAAAACAGGACACATTCCATTTGCAAGTGCATATTCGCATACATTTCTTATAAACACTTCCCTGCCTGTTTTTCTTGTATATGTTCCGTCGGAATTTTCTGTATCGCAGACATTGTATTCACCTATAATCACAGGATAACCGTTATCGACAAATCTAAGCTTCATTTTCTTAAAGTCACTTTTAAGCGTGCTTATCTCATCATCACTTCCCCACGATGCAATATACCCTTCTTTTGAAGGTTTTGCTATATCACAGTAACCATATGGTGAATAGTAGTGAACTGAAACCATAAGATGACTTTCTATAGTATCGGTCGGCATCTTGTATCTTGTGTCACAGGTTTTTGATATGTCGGTATCATATCCTGCTATAAGAAGAAATCTGTTTGCATTATTTCCGCCTGATGCACGCACTATATCGACAAATTTCTGATTTATCTGATTGACAAGAGCATATTTTTCATCGTCTGTCAGATTTCCTGAAATAATATCATCGCTGCTCATGTCTTCTGTAAATCCGTAACCGTTTGAGTTAAGTGCATCATTTAATCTTGTACCAAGTTCCTCGTTTGCACTCTCAAAAATGACATGACCTGAATATTTTTTAAATCTTTCAGAAATCTGTTTCCAATAACTCTCATATCGTTTCCATGCAGCGGCACGCCTTGTCTCATCGGCAACTGTATTTCCGGCAGAGTCCTTTTTGCACGCACCAAACTGTCCCCACCATCCACCGTCATAGTGGATATTTACTATAACATACATATCATTGTCGAGGGCATAGCCCATGATTTCTTCAACTCTGTTAAAATAACCATCACTTATCGTATAATTTCCATCATCTGAAACCATATTTGACCATGCCACAGGTATTCTTATCGTCTTAAAACCTGCATTTTTCATACCGTCAATCATTGCCTTAGTCGTGGTCGGTGCTCCCCAGCAAGTTTCATAGGCATTAACACTGCCAAGTTTATAACGTGACACACTCTCCATTGTGTTTCCGAGATTTATGCCAAGTCCGAGGTCGTGAACCATCTGATATGCCTCGGAAGCTGTTTCCGTAGCAGGTCTTCTTGTCGGAGTGGCTGTCGGTGTCGGGCTTGCCGTTGCTGTCGGTGTCGGACTTGATGTTGCTATCGGGGGAACTGTCGGTGTCGGGCTTACTGCTGCCGTTGGAGCAGCCGCAGGTATCTGGCTCGCTGCCGCTGTCGGCTTAGCCGTTGTATTCTGACCTGCTGTTGCCGTCGGCTTAGCTGTCGTGGTCTGACCCACTGTCGCTGTTGGCTTAGCTGTCGTATCCTGACCCGCTGTTGCTGTTGGCTTAGCTGTCGTATCCTGACCTGCTGTTGTTGTATTCTGATCTGCTGTTGCTGTTGGCTTAGCTGTCGTGGTCTGACCCGCTGTCGCTGTTGGCTTAGCTGTCGTGGTCTGACCCGCTGTCGCCGTCGGCTTAGCTGTCACCATCGGATTTTCGCTCACCTTCGGCGTATTTGTCGGTGTTACCTTCTTTGCCACAACTCTTACATTACATTTTAATGTTTTGCTAAAGGATTTCCACTTTGTCTTTCCTTTAATCTTCTTTTTTTCCTTATAGGAAACCTTACACCAGATAACGGCTTTTCCAACCTTATTTCCTTTTACCTTGCCCTTTGCCGTAACTGAAACAACACTCTTTTTGCTGCTCGTAAATTTAATCTTCTTTGATTTGATATTTTTGGGAACATTTTTGACTTTCAATGTAAAAGTCTTTCCCTTTTGAATCTTTTTTGATATTGCATTTAAAGCAACTTTTTGTTTACCAGTTTTGGCATATGTTGAAAAATCACCATAATAACTTCCTGTAATCGTCATTCCTGCTATCAAAACTGCCGCTGTCAGTCTCTTACAATATTTTTTTAATCTTCTGTTGTACCTCATACTTTTCTCCTTTTATCTTTTTTAATATTGGGTGTTTGCGAAACTGTCATAAATCTTGATTAAATTGTGCAGATATAACAAATAGTGTTAGTCGGCATTTTTGTCGTCGTCAGCACTTTGTACTCTAAATGAATGCAATTTTCAAACTAAAAATAATGTATGCTTGCATACAATTATTTTTAATGAAAATTATATGAGTGAAACGAACAGCGAGAAAATTTTATTTTCGAGCTGTAGCATTCATTTATATGGCAGTGTTTTTTGCTGATTTATACGACAACATAGCGAAAGCGTGCCGACGATATTATTTGTTATAGCTGTGCAATTGACACAACATATATTTAGTTTCGCAATTACCTATAAAATGTACTTTAGGTATTTTTTTAATCCTCTTTTCATTTTTGTATTGCATATTGATTATACTTACCCTGCATCATCACTATCTGCCAAAATTTTTTTCATTACTTCTGTCATTTTTTCACCTACATCTCCATAAAATCCATCAGCGAAATCTGGTTGCTGTGTGGCAGATCACCCATAAGCCCTAAATCTGCCATTGTTTCCACAACTTTCTCGCTGACTTTACATCTGTTCTTAAAATCCTCCCTTGACAAAAACTTACCCTTGCTCGCTTCGTCCTCTATCATCTCGGCGGCTTTATCTCCAAGTCCGTCGATTGTTGAGAATGCCGGCATAAGTTTTCCGTCTACTATCTGAAATCTGTTCGCTTTTGCACGATATATATCAATCTTTACAAATTCAAAACCTCTGGCGTACATTTCCTGAACTATCTTCATGTCCTCAAATGTATCCTTTTCTTTGTCTGACAGTTCATTTTTCCTCTTTTTATAATCGTCCATATAATATCCGAGTCTTTCTTTTCCAAGACACATTAGCTCATAGTTAAATGAGGTAGCTCTTATACTGAAAAATGCTGCATAATATGACAATGGATAATGTACTTTAAAGTATGCTACTCTCAGTGCCATCATTACATATGCGGCTGCATGGGCTTTCGGGAACATATATTTTATCTTTTTGCACGACTCAATATACCAGTCAGGTACATTGCACGCTCTCATGTCCTCCTCCATATCAGGGGTCAGCCCTTTTCCTTTTCTTACGCTCTCCATTATCTTAAAAGAACGCTCATTCTCAACTCCCATATGAATAAGATATATCATTATATCGTCTCGTGTACATATGGCTGTTGAAAGTGTACAGTCCCCTGTTGAAATATAGTATTGTGCGTTTCCAAGCCATACATCAGTACCATGTGAAAGTCCCGATATTCGCACAAGGTCTGAAAAGTTCTTAGGTTTTGCTTCTTTTAACATTCCATGTACAAACGGTGTTCCAAACTCAGGAAGACCAAGACAGCCAAATGGGCATCCGTCTATATCCTCAGGTTTTATTCCGAGTGCTTCGGTACTTTCAAACAGCGAAAGCACTTCTTTATCATCCATTCTTATCTGTGATGCATCAACTCCCGTAAGGTCTTCAAGCATTCTTATCATGGTAGGGTCCTGATGGCCTAATATATCAAGTTTTAAGAGGTTTGCATCAATCTTATGATAATCGAAATGTGTTGTTATTATTTTAGAGGTCATATCGTTTGCCGGATGCTGCACTGGAGTAAATGTATAGATTTCTTCTCCCATCGGCAGAACTACAATTCCGCCGGGATGCTGTCCGGTACTTCGTCTGACACCTACGCAGCCCTGCGATATTCGCTCTATCTCAGCACCTCGTTTTGACTGTTCCCTTTCCTCGTAATATTTTTTTACATATCCGTAAGCAGTTTTTTCTGCAAGCGTTCCTACTGTTCCTGCTCTGAAAGTATGTCCTGCACCAAAAATTACCTCTGTATAATCGTGTGCATTGCTCTGATATTCACTTGAGAAATTAAGGTCAATATCAGGCTCTTTGTCTCCCTTAAATCCGAGGAATGTCTCAAACGGAATGTCATGTCCCTCTTTGCACAGCATTTCACCGCATCTTGGACATTTCTTGTCCGGCATATCACAAGCCGAGCTGCCGACATATTTTTTTACATCCTCCGAATCAAAGTCATAATAATGGCATTTTGGACAGTAATAATGTGCCGACAGCGGATTTACCTCTGTTATTCCCGCCATCGTCGCTACAAATGACGAACCTACCGAACCTCTTGAGCCTACAAGATAACCGTCCTCATTTGACTTCCACACAAGTTTCTGTGCGATGATATACATAACGGCATATCCGTTGCTTATAATAGAGTTTAACTCTCTCTCCAGTCGCTCTACTACGACAGGCGGCAGGTCAGGTCCATATATTGAATGTGCTTTATTGTAGCATATATCTCTTAAATCCTGGTCTGAATTTTCAATCTGCGGCGGACATTTTCGCGGGCTGCACGGTTTTATATTGTCTACCATGTCGGCGATGAGATTTGTATTTGTAATAACTATCTCCTCAGCCTTTTTTGCTCCGAGATACTGAAATTCAGCGAGCATCTCAGCAGTTGTCCTGTAATAAAGAGGTGCCTGAAAATCTGCATCTTTAAAGCCTTTTCCAGCCATTATTATGCGTCTGTAGACCTCGTCCTCCGGATTTAGAAAATGCACATCACAGGTGGCGACTACGAGTTTATTATATTCTTCACCGAGAGAAACAATCTTTCTGTTTATCTCCATAAGGTCATTTTCATCCTGTATCTGAGGATATTTGTCGCTGTCCCTTACCATAAATGCGTTGTTTCCAAGTGGCTGTATCTCAAGATAATCATAGAACTTGACAAGTCTGTCTATTTCTTCCTCAGGCTTTTCTTCAAGTATTGCACGATAAAGCTCGCCCGCTTCACAGGCTGAACCTATCATAAGTCCCTCACAGTATTCAAGATAAAGACTTTTTGGCAGTTTTGGTCTTCTGCTGAAATATTTTAAATGTGACTCAGAGATAAGCCTGTAAAGATTTACACGGCCTGTCTCATTTTTGGCAAGTATGACCGCATGGTATGACGGCATTTTTCTTATTGCTTCCATAGACGGCTTACCTATCTCATTTAATTTTGCAAGAGTATCTATACCTTTTTCATCAAGTTTCTTTATAAGTTTTATAAATATCTCTGCCGTACAGCCTGCATCATCAACCGCCCTGTGATGATTTTCAAGTGATACTCCGAGTGCTTTCGCGACCGTGTCAAGTTTATATTTTGAGAGTTCAGGCAATAATGCTCTTGACATTGAAACAGTATCGATAACCGTAAAATCAATGTCATAACCTCTCTCCCTTGCTTTCTGTGTTATAAATCCCATATCAAACGATGCATTATGTGCGACCATAACACTATCACCGCAAAATTCAAGAAATTTAGGCAGTATCACATCTATATTTGGCGAGCCTGCGACCATATTGTCATCTATACTCGTCAATTTTGTTATATTAAACGGAATAGGTCTTTCAGGGTTTACAAATGTGCTGAAAGTATCGACTATCTGTCTGTTTTCTACTTTTACTGCACCGATTTCTATTATCTGGTTGCTCTTTGCACCAAATCCGGTTGTCTCAAGGTCAAAAACGACAAACGAGCCGCCAAAGTTCTGTCCCTTGTCATTTTTGACTGTTCCGATAAGGTCATCTACAAGGTATGCCTCAACTCCGTAAAGCATCTTTAAATTGTCATCCGGTTTTAAACAATGGTCGGCATCAGGGAATGCCTGAACCACACCGTGGTCTGTTATTGCCACTGCCGTATGTCCCCATCTCTTTGCAGTGTTCAGATAATCAGAGACAGACATAACAGAATCCATCTCGCTCATCTGTGTATGTGCATGAAGTTCAACTCTCTTCATTCCCTCGTAATTATCTTCTCGATATACACGGTTGTCCTTGCCCGGCTTTATGCCCTTTATTGAACTTATTCCCACTTCTCTTGAATATGTATCGTAAAGTGCGATACCTTTCATCTTTATGAATTTACCCTTTTTAATATTGTCTCTTATAGGGTCTGCTTCATCCTTTTTTATAAATATCTTTGCAGAAATAGTGTCCGTAAAATCAGTTACATTGAACATAAATATGATTTTTTCATTTCTTATCTCTCTCTCCTCAGTTGAGGAAACCATACCTTCTATTACAACTTCACCAATCTCATCCTGAATGTCAGCAATCTTTGTGATTTCTCCGTCACAATTTCTGCCATAGAAACATTCCTCATCAAATGGAATCTTGCTCTTTGTAAATTTACCTTTACCATATTTTCTGTCGTTTCCATATCTTGTTGAACCACCTGCGGCTGTCTTTTTTGATGAACCATTATCTGTTGATTTTTTAGCTGCTATATTATTCTGTGCATTGCTGTTTTTTGATGTGCCTGCAGAGCCGTTACCTGAAGCCTGTATGTCAAATCCCATCATGGCAGTATCAGATGCCACAGCTTTAGGCTGCATATTGTTTTCCGGTTCCATACCGGCAGCCGGCTCCACCGGAATATCAAAGCCCATATTCGTTGCAGCATATGCCATATCATCAACATAATAATCCGCCGCATCAAAAGGAATATCTGAACCCATTCCGTCTGTTCCGTTTTTTGACATTGACATACCATTTTGCAATTCGGCAGTGTTCTGTAAAGGGATATTGTCCTGTCTCTGCATTGTTTTTTGTTTTGACGGGAACTTAAATATTTCTGTTTTCTTTTCCTTTTCTTTTACAGGCTCGGTATATTCAACATCTACAGTTATATCAAATCCTGCTTTCTCATTAAATATCTTTACAAGACTGTCTTTTAAATTTTTTTCCCTGCCACGGTACATACTGTCATCTTCACATGAAATATAAATTTCTGACTCCTTCATCTCAAAATTTCCCTGATAGAGCATATCAAACTCTAATATATTTTCAGCTTTGAATATCTGAAGAAGGCTGTCTTTATACTCATCAAAAAATACCTTTGCATTGTATTGTTGTGAAAGTTCAAATCTGTCATGTACTTTTATGTCAATGTCAGCATTGCCGAAAAAAACACCTAATGCGTACTCTAAAAGACATATCTCCCTGTATGCTACAACATGGCTGCTTACAAGATATATTTCTATCAATTTATTTTCTTTTGAAACAACGACATTTTCAACATTTACATCATCAAATATCTTTCGCTGTCTATCTGTAAGATTAAGACCTTCAAAAGTTTCAAGTAACAATCTCTGCATATTTATTCGGCTCCATTTCTGCATCATTTTCGATATTTAACACATATAGCTGACATTCGCAATTCACTTTCGCTGCCTGCTCATGAACGCAGTTGTCTTATAACATAAGCATCCTACTGTGCTCTATACACGGGAAGTGTAAGAATATTTATAAGCGTTCAAGTTCCTCTTTTAACACGGCAAGTATCTCATTTTCAGGCACTTTTCTTATAATCTCACCTTTCTTTATAAGAAGTCCCTCACCATTTCCGCCTGCTATTCCTATATCAGCTTCTCTTGCTTCTCCCGGTCCGTTTACGGCACATCCCATAACGGCAACTTTTATATCCATATCCATATCTTTTACCATATCTTCAACCTTTGCCGCAAGGCTTATAAGGTCTATCTGCGTTCTGCCGCAGGTCGGACATGAGACAACAGTCACACCGCCTTTTCTAAGTCCCAGAGTTTTTAATATAAGTTTAGCTGAGCGTATCTCCTCGACAGGGTCACCGGTGAGTGAAACCCTTATCGTATCACCTATTCCCTGATAAAGTATATTTCCAAGTCCTATCGCTGATTTGATATTGCCTGACAATACCGTACCTGACTCCGTTATTCCAACATGAAGCGGATAAGGTGTCTTTCCTGCTATGAGTTCGTGAGCTTTTATGCACATCATAACATCTGACGATTTTATGCTTATAACAAGATTATCATAATCCATATCTTCAATTATCTTAACTTTATCAAGTGCACTCTCAACAATTCCCTCCGCTGTAACACCGCCATATTTTTCTATGAGATCTTTTTCAAGAGAACCGCTGTTTACACCGACTCTTATCGGAATGTTCCTCTCTTTTGCCACATCGACCACTGCTTTTATTTTCTCAGCAGAACCGATATTTCCGGGATTTATCCTTATCTTGTCTGCCCCGTTCTCCATTGCCGCAATAGCAAGACGATAATCAAAATGAATATCGGCAACCAGCGGTATATGAATCTGTTTTTTAATCTCCGCAATCGCTTTTGCCGCTTCCATCGTCGGAACAGTGCTTCTGACAATGTCACAGCCTGCCTTTTCAAGTGCAAGTATCTGCTCTACCGTTGCTTTAACATCCTCTGTTTTCGTATTTGTCATAGACTGTATTGCAATCTTATTTCCTCCTCCGATAGCAACATTTCCTATTTTTACAACTTTCGTATTATCTCTATACATTTTTCTACCTCTTTTCAAAAAAATCAACATTTTTATCTTTTTATGGCTGAACTGTTACCAATTATATATCACAAAAACCATGATGTCCTAAAGACACCATGGTTTAAAATACTCTGCTGTCAACACTTGCAACACTGACAATAACGATTGCAACATCTAAGAAATATATCTCAATACACCGGGGCAAAATTCCTAAAAATTAATTCTTACCAGATAGCATTGACCGACGGCTTAATGATTATAAATCCATTGCCTAATGCAATATCTTTATTATATCATTATACATTACAAATACCATGAACAGCATCAGCACAACAAATCCTGCAAAATGTACGAAGCCTTCTTTTTCCTTATCTACAGGCTTTCCTCTTATGGCTTCTATCAGGATAAATACGATTCGCCCTCCGTCAAGTGCAGGGAGCGGCAAAAGGTTCATTACACCTAAGTTCGCACTAAGTAATACTGACATATAAAGTATCTGCAGCATAACGACTTTAAATCCGTAAGATTTACTCTGGTTTATCGCATCCCCTACCGTATCAACGATTCCGACCGGTCCTGATACATTTTTGATAGATACATTTCCCGTTATGAGTGCTCCAAGACTTCCAACTGTTGTCTCTATCCAGTATTTTACCTCAACAAAACTGTACTTGACAACATCAAATGTACTCTTGCTCTTTTCATCCATTGATGCTATAAATCCAAGTGTTTTTGTTGAATATGGTTCAGGCGTTACTTTGAATGTTTTTTCCTCACCTTTTCTGTCGACTAAAAATGTAACTTCTTTTCCGTCACTGTTTACCTCATTCATAGCCGTACTGAGTTCGCCTGCATTGACAATTTTTTTACCATTTACTTCTTTAATTATATCCCCAGCCTTAAAGCCTGCCTTCTCAAAAGGTTTACCCTCTGTGACAGAAGAAACCTCGGCTGCCGCTTTTTCATTTGTTCCATATGAAAATCCGAAAAGATATGTCTTATAATTAGGGTCTATCTTAAAAGATTTTTCTTTGCCGTTTCTTGTTACAACTATATCCACATCTTCTCCCGTAAGCGGATGAAGCATGGTATATGTGTCTATCTGACGGCCTATCGTTATCTTCTTACCATTTATGCTCTTTACGACATCCCCAACTTCAAGTCCTGAACTTGCTGCCGGCTGGTTGTCATATATATGTTCGATTATAGGATAATCAATTCCGGCATTTGCAAGTATTATCACCGAAAATACAAATGCAAGTATAAAGTTAAAGAACGGACCTGCAAACACTATTGAAAATCTTGCCCATTTGCCTTTCACATTGAAAGAATTTTCATCTTCGTTTATCTCGTCCTCTCCTACCATGGCACATGAGCCGCCAATAGGCAGAAGTTTCCATGAATATTTCGTACATTCCTGCCAGTCTTCATTATTCTCAAAATATTTCTGTGAACAGAACAATTTAAAAATAAATCCTTTTTTACCTTTTGCTACGGTAATAAGTCTTGGTCCCATCCCGACTGAAAATTCAGGAACACCGACACCGTTCTTCTTTGCGAGAAGAAAATGTCCCAGCTCATGTATTACGACTATGACCGTAAATATCAATAACGCCACCAATATATTCATATGATCCTCCATAAAATCTGTTTATTATCATTTATCATATTTACTCAATATATATGAATAAACTTTCTGTTCAATCTCAAGAATTTCTTCTAAAGACGGCTCTTTCACCGTTGTATGTTTAAGCATACATTCTTCAATTATATCTGCTATCTGCAGATATGCTATTTTTCTGTCAAGAAATAACGCAACAGCCTTTTCATTTGCTGCATTAAGGACAGTAGGCATACTGCCGCCCTCCCTGCAGGCATCATACGCAAGTCTTAACCCCTTAAATGTCTCCATGTCAGGTTTTTCAAAAGTTATCTCCGACATTTTCCAAAAATCGAGTCTCTCTCCGGGGAGGTATCTTCTTTCAGGGTATGTGAGTGCATACTGTATAGGCAGTTTCATATCCGGTGTTCCAAGCTGTGCTATAACTGCACCGTCCTTAAACTGTACCATTGAGTGAATAACACTCTTTGGCTGTACCACGACCCGAATATCATCGCAGGACACATCAAAAAGCCACTTTGCTTCAATCACCTCAAGACCTTTATTTACCATTGTCGAAGAGTCGATAGTTATCTTTCTGCCCATAGACCAGTTTGGATGTTTCAGTGCATCCTCAACCTGAATATTTATAAGTTCTTCTCTTTTCTTTCCTCTGAAAGGACCACCTGATGCAGTAAGAAGGATTTTGTCAATATCCGAAGCATTTTCACCGTTAAGACTCTGGAATATTGCCGAATGTTCACTGTCTACCGGAAGAAGTTTCACACCATATTTTTTTATCATTGGCATGATTATATGACCTGCCGTAACAAGTGTCTCTTTGTTTGCAAAGGCAATATCTTTTCCCGCTTTTACCGCCTCGATAACAGGTTTTATGCCTATCATTCCGACAACCGCCGCAACTGCTATGTCGGCTTCATCTATCGTGGCACAGGCTATAAGTCCGTCCATACCGGTTACTATTTCGGTCTCCGGGTTCTTTAGATTTTTTTGTAATTCTTCTGCTTTTTTCTTATCAAAGACACATACGAGTTTTGGCGAAAATTCCTCTATCTGTTTTTGCAATAAAGTTATATTACTGCCTGCTGCAAGAGATACAACCCTCATATCATCATTGTTTCTTATAACTTCAAGCGTCTGGGTTCCTATCGAACCCGTGGAACCAAGCACCGCTATATTTTTTGTTTTCATATCAATTCCCATTTCTGAGCAGTTTTTCTTTATTAAAAAGACATTTTAGATTAGCTCAAAATATCTCTTCCTGCTCTAAAACAAACATAAGCTTATTATAATTATAATAACATATACTTAACAAGGTAAAATACGATAGGTGCAGTAAATATAACACTGTCAAATCTGTCGAGTATTCCACCATGACCCGGAATAAGATTTCCATAGTCTTTTATATTGTGATTTCTCTTTATTGCCGATGCCGTAAGGTCACCTATCTGTGAGATAACTGCAGAGACAGCACCTATTATCGGCAACTGCCAAAGCATCTGACCTTTGCCCCAGAATACCATTGCAAAGATAAATCCTATAAGTGCCGCACCAGCTATCCCACCGACACAACCCTCTATGGTTTTATTTGGGCTGAGTTTTGACGGCATCTTATGTTTTCCGATAAGTTTGCCAACACAATAAGCACAGGTATCTGACCCCCATGAACCTATATATATGAACCAGACGAGAAGTATTCCGTTAGATACATATCTTACCTTGAATACAAATGACAGCATAACCGTCACATATATAAGACCAAACATAAGCATTGTCATTTGTTCTGAATTATATTTAGGATAGGCAATGACATAACACGCCATGAGAACCATAAGCGTGAGGATAAGCCACATGACAAGTTCCTCAAGATCGGAAGAGCACACGTCTGAACTCCAGTCACTAGCTTATCTCGTATGCCGTCTTCTGCTTGAAAAAAAA
>OOCP01001993.1_pt1 | contig 18589 bp, 16 predicted proteins | sample 1671511 | NCBI WGS metagenome assembly OOCP01 (sample SAMN06348164, study PRJEB24527) | human gut metagenome | biome: human gut; feature: ankylosing spondylitis patient; material: feces | host: Homo sapiens | place: China | collected 2015-10 | reverse complement strand
TTTATGATGGACTTTGCGATGCAGGCTTTGAGTGTTACGGCGGAGTAAATTCACCTTATGTTTGGCTCAGAGTTCCTGAAGGTTACACCTCTTGGGAGTTCTTTGACGAACTTCTTGAAAAATGCCAGGTAGTAGGCACACCGGGTTCAGGCTTCGGCCCTGCAGGTGAAGGCTACTTCCGTTTAACCTCATTCGGCAATGACGAAAAAACGGTTGAGGCTATCGAAAGAATTAAAAAGGCTTACAAGAAATAATTTGATTTTTTAATTATTTATATAACCTACGGGCAGGGAAAACGGTTTCTTGCCCTCGGGATTTTTAAAATAAAGGAGATATTTAAATATGGAAAAGACTGAACAGCTTTATGAAGGCAAGGCAAAAAAGGTTTGGGCAACAGATGACCCTGAAATCGTAATCGTTGATTATAAGGATGATGCAACAGCATTCAACGGTCTTAAAAAGGGCACTATCGTAGGTAAGGGTGTTGTAAACAATAAGATGTCTAACTATCTTATGCAGCTTCTTGAAAAGCACGGTGTTCCGACCCATTTTGTTAAGGAACTTTCAGACAGGGAAACAGCAGTAAAGAAGGTTAAAATTGTTCCGCTTGAGGTTATTATCCGTAACCGTGCAGCAGGCTCAATCTGCAAAAGACTAGGTCTTGAAGAGGGTATGGATTTCGTTCGCCCTTCAATCGAATTTTCATATAAAGACGATGACCTCGGCGACCCGCTTATCAACAGCTATCACGCTATTTCCTGCGGCTTTGCAACTCAGGAAGATGTTGACACAATTAAAAAGTATGCCTTCAAGGTAAACGAAGTATTAAAAGAATATTTCCTTTCAATCGGCGTCGAGCTTATCGACTTTAAACTTGAATTTGGTAAAACATCAGACGGCACTATTGTTCTTGCTGACGAAATTAGCCCTGATACCTGCCGTTTTTGGGACAGCAAAACTCACGAAAAGCTTGATAAGGACCGTTTCCGTCGTGACCTCGGCGGTGTAGAGGACGCTTATGCAGAAATGATGAAGAGAGTAGGACTTGACTAATGCCAAACGATACATATAATTCACCCTTTAATGCACGTTACGCATCAAAGGAAATGCAATATATCTATTCACCCGATTTTAAGTTCAAAACTTGGAGAAAGCTTTGGATTGCACTTGCAGAGGCTGAAAAGGAACTTGGGCTTGATATCACTCAGGATCAAATTGATGAGCTTAAGGCAAATGCCGATAATATCAATTATGATGTTGCAAGAGAGTATGAAAAGAAGTTTCGCCACGATGTAATGAGCCATGTTCACGCTTACGGCGAGCAGTGCCCAAAGGCTAAGCCTATCATTCATCTCGGTGCAACAAGTTGCTATGTTGGCGATAATACAGATGTAATCACGATGCGTGAGGCACTTTTGCTTATCAAGAAAAAGCTTGTTAACGCAATTGCGTCTGTTTCTAAATTTGCTGATAAATATAAGGATATGCCTTGCCTCGGCTTTACTCATTTCCAGCCGGCACAGCCAACTACCGTCGGCAAAAGAGCCACCCTTTGGCTTATGGATTTGGTAATGGATTATGAGGAGATTTGCCATGTTATTGACAGCCTTATGCTTTTAGGCTCTAAGGGCACAACGGGTACTCAGGCATCATTCCTTGAACTTTTTGACGGCGACCATAATAAATGTAAGGAGCTTGACCGTAAAATTGCGGAAAAGATGAATTTTAAATCCTGCTTCCCTGTAAGCGGTCAAACCTATGCAAGAAAGCTTGATACCATAGTTTGCAACTGCCTTGGCCTCATTGCTCAGTCATGCTGTAAGTTTTCAAACGATTTGAGACTTCTCCAAAATCTTAAGGAAATTGAGGAGCCGTTTGAAAAAAATCAAATAGGTTCATCTGCAATGGCTTATAAGCGCAATCCTATGAGAAGCGAAAGAATTGCATCTCTTTCACGTTACGTTATGATTGATACGCTCAATCCTGCATGGACTGCATCTGCGCAATGGTTTGAAAGAACACTTGACGATTCGGCTAATAAGCGTGTTTCAATTGCAGAGGCATTTCTTGCAACAGACGGTATTCTTGATTTATATATCAATGTAACTTCAGGACTTGTTGTATATCCTAAGGTAATAGAGTCAAGACTTATGAGTGAACTTCCGTTTATGGCAACTGAAAACATTATGATGGACGCAGTTAAAAAAGGCGGCGACAGGCAGGAATTGCACGAGAAAATTCGTCAACATTCAATGGCGGCAGGCGCTGTTGTTAAGGTTGAGGGCGGAAAAAATGACCTTGTTGACCGCATTGCCGCTGACCCTGCATTTATGACAACGAAGGAGGAAATTTTGGCTATTCTCAAGCCTGCCAATTTTGTGGGCAGAGCGCCTGAGCAGACGGCTGATTTCTTAAACGAGGTTATTAAGCCTATTCTTGATAAGGAAAAAGACCTTATCGGAATCGACGTTGAAATTAATGTATAATATATAGTAATAATATAGTAAATTAGTTAAGTGAAAATAATCTTTTGCTCGGTAATTTTTGGTAAAATGCAAAAAATATCCCTGAATTTTGATTGTTTTCACTTAATTTTTACTAATTTTCAAGAAAAATCATCATCTAATTTATACAATTATACAAAAAAATTAAAAAGAATTGCCAAGTGTATTGACAAATAGTATTGTAGTGATATACTAATTGTAATAATTTAGAAAGGGTAGTTTGTATGGACGAATTTCAAAAGGAAGAAGAGTTCCTTTTTGAAGAAAATGAAGAAAATATCGTAATCAAATATAAGCTTCTGCGCAGTTTGATTATTAAACATTATAATCGAGGATGCAAATATCTTGAAATTGCAAAGGTTGTTTGCGCAGCATTTTTCTTGATTTTTACGGCAGTAGGTCTTGCAGTTTGCTCAAACGGAGGCAGTAAGTCATTCTGGCTTGTGTTGTGGATAATCTTAATTTTCGTGCTTGTCAATATCTTTCTGATTACCGATTATTGCAAATATCTTGTAAAATCAAAAGTTATTCCGTATCTTGAGGACGATAATCAAATAGAGTTCGGCGAGTATTCGATTTTTTCTGACGATGAGGAAGAGGACGAGGATTACAAAGAATTTGAAAAAGAGCAGCAGGAGAAAAAACTGATAAAACAGCTCAAAAAGGAACAGAAGAAAAAGATTAAGGAAAATAAACGTAAGAACGGGAGGGCAAAAAAGTGAAAAATATATTTAAGATATATAAGCGAGATTTAAAGAAAATTTTTACTAATTCTATGGCGATTATTCTTGCGGTCGGTATTGCAGTTTTGCCGTCTCTTTACGCTTGGTTTAATATTTATGCCAACTGGGACCCTTATGGCCCGGCAAGTACAGGCAATATGAAAGTGGCTGTTGTTATTAATGACGAGGGCTACGAATTTAAAGGAGTAGAAATTAACGTCGGTGACCAAATTAAAAGTAATTTGAAAGCCAACGATATGATAGATTGGCAGTTCGTTTCCAAAGAAAGGGCGGTAAACGGAATTGAGGCGGGCGATTATTATGCCGGTATTGAAATTCCAAAAGGCTTCAGTAAATCGCTTACAAGTATTATGACTAAAAACTTTAAGCAGCCTAAAATCACCTATTATGCAAACGAAAAGAAAAACGCAATTGCCACAAAGATTACAGATAAGGTAGTTCAAACAATTCAAACAGAGGTTAACGAGTCGTTTGTCACAACCGTAATTAACCTTGTAAATAAGCTTTTGGGTACTGTTATTGAGCAGGGAAAGAAGGAAGGAACAAATATATTCCAAAATCTTCAAAATCAGATTGATTCCGCTCAGTCGGCAGTAAAATCGGTTGAAAAAACAATTGATGGGTTTGAGGGCGTTATGGAAGTAGCGCAAGACCTTAACAAATCATTGAGCAAAACCGACCTCAGTGCGATTTTGGGTGATACAAAGACTGTTGTCAGCGATACTGAGGATGCAATTAAGGTTGCAGAAAGCAGTGTTGACGCTGTTACCTCATCTGTCGGTGACGTGCTCAAATCGTCAAGCAAGAAGCTTGCAAATTCAGCAAACAATCTTAAAAAAATAAATGATACAAATTCTGATAAGGCACAGGCGGAAATCAAGTCTGTTCTTGCAGAGTGTGCGCAGGCAAGAAAGGAACTTCAGGCAATTGTGCCGGCTCTTGAAAAGGTAAATGATAATTTGCCAAAGCCGCTTAGTTCGGTCAAAGCACTTATAAAGGTGCTCAAAACCGCAGATTCAAGGCTCGGCGGTGTTGAAAATGAACTTAATAAAATTCTTAAAGGCGATACTTCTAAGAAAATCAGCGACGTTGCCGATAAGCTTATATCCGTATCAACTACGCTTGATTCAAGCCTTTCAACATACACCAAGGAAATTAAGCCTCAGCTTGACAAAACGGTTGACAGCCTTCTTGATGTGCTTTTTGACGTGTCTAATCTTTTGACTACCATTGAAAATCAGTCACCTCAGCTTAATACGCTTGTCAAATCTCTTAACGGTTCGATTGAGGCAGGCGACGATCTTTTGACTTCGCTCCATTCTCTTATCAGCAATTGTGCAAAGCAACTTGAAAATCTTTCAAAGAAGCTCGACGGTTTGGGCGACAGCGAGATTGTTAATACTCTTATGAATTTGACTGAGGGTAATTCAGACGAGCTCGGCTCTTTCATTGCCTGTCCGGTAAAGGTTAATACCGATAAGATTTACGGTATCGATAATTACGGCTCGGCAATGGCGCCGTTTTACAGTACGCTTGCACTTTGGGTCGGCGCAATTATTCTTGTGGCTCTTGTTAAACCTAAGGTTGCAAATAAAAAAGAAATCGGCAACATTAAGCCGAGGGAGGAATATTTCGGCAGGTCGCTTATATTCCTTACAATATCGCTCGTTCAAGGGCTTATTATTTGCCTCGGGGATCTCTATTTCTTAAAGATACAATGTTATCACCCGATTAAGTTTATTTTTGCCGGCTTATGCGCTTCGTTTGTATTTACGTTCTTTATTTATTCACTTGTTGCCGCTTGGGGAGATATCGGCAAGGCAGTTGCGGTTATTATGCTTGTTGTTCAGCTTGGCGGCTGCGGCGGTACATTCCCGATTGATGTAACACCCGCATTCTTTAGGGCAATCAACCCTTATTTGCCGTACACTTTTGTTATTGACGCACTAAGAGAATGTGTTTGCGGCACCTACGGCAATAATTATTGGATTTGTCTTGGTAAGCTTTTTGTTTACTTCTTTATCGGACTTCTTATCGGCACACTCTTCAGATATCTTTTCCGCAAGCCGATGCGCTTTTTTGAGAAGAAAGTCGAAGAAACCGGACTTTTATAAAAATATAAAAGACATTCGCTTTTATTTTTGCGAATGTCTTTTTTGTTGAAATACGGCAGATTTAATATTAAAATATACTTTACTTTATACCTAAACAATGCTATACTTTAACGGTAATGAAAACAGAGAGGTAATACTATGCATCAGGACGTTGAACAGATACTTGTGACCGAGGAAGAACTTAATAAAATTGCACATCGCTTGGCAGCGCAGATTACGAAAGATTATGAAGGCAAAAAGCTTTTGCTCATAGGTGTTCTTAAAGGCTCAATTTACTTTTTTACGGACCTTTCAAGATATATTGACCTGCCGTGTAATATTGATTTTATTCAGGCCTCAAGCTATGGCTCAGGCACTGTTTCAAGTGGCAAAATCAATATTATCAAGGATGTTGCAGATGATTTGACGGGATTTGATGTTTTGCTTGTAGAGGATATTCTTGATACGGGTAACACGCTTAAATATATTCACGATATGCTTTCTAAGCGTAATCCCGAATCTATAGGAGTTGTTACCCTTCTTGATAAGCCGGCAAGGCGTATCGCTGATATCAAGGCTGACTATGTAGGTACTGACGTGCCTGACGCTTTTGTTGTAGGCTACGGTCTTGATTATGACCAGTATTATCGTAATTTGCCGTATATTGGTGTGCTCAAAAAGAGCGTATACGAAAAATAATTGAATTTCTCAAATTGAATAACAGACGGTTTTCTCCTTTGCGAGAAATTAAAAGGGAATTGGGTTAGACTCCCAAGCAACAGCCATTACCGTATTTGATGAAGAAAAATCATCAGCCATTGGGAAACCGAGAAGGCGATTTTTTAAGCGATGCTATATCATAAGTCGGGAGACCTGCCGCAAACTTAAATTCAGCTTTTGGGCAAGGGAAAGCAATGATTTAAAAGTCCGTACTATTATTGCGCATTTTCCTCTGTCCTAAGCGACGGAGGATTTTTTATGCGTAAATATTTATGCGCTTTAATGTCAATAATTTTATGCCTGACGGTGTTTTGCGCTTGTTCAAACGGCAAAACCGCCAACGTGGCAGGAAGTACAAACATTACTTCATCAACTTCGAGTGAACAGACAACAGATACAGAAGAAGTAACTGTAACGGCAAATGAGGCTCAAACCACACAAAAAAAAGATAAAAAAACAACCAAAAAAGGCGAAAAGGCTTCGACTGCCGCTAAATCTGTTTCAAAAAAAGATAATAAAAAAACTACCGACGCATCAAAAAAGTCGAACAGCAAGTCAAAAAGTAATTCTAAATCAAAAAGCAATACAGAAGCTAAAAAGAAATATGCTAAAGAAAAAGAGTCTGCCGCAGACTCTAAGGGCGAAAAGCCGAAAACAACTTTGCAAAAAGAGAATGACGATAAGGTTACTCAAACCACCTCGTCTGAGATTAACTGCTCAATCACGATTGAATGTAAGTCCATTCTCGATAATATGGACGACTTAAAAAAAGGTCACGAAAAATACGTTCCCAAAAACGGAATTATGCTTGATAATTATAAAACCACGCTTAAAAGCAAAAGCACAGTTTATGATTTGCTTAAAAAAGCGTGCAATGATAAAGGCATAACCTATACTGCAAAGGATACTATGTATAGTGTTTATATTGTGGGGATAAATAATATCGACGAAAAGGATTGCGGAAAAAACAGCGGCTGGATGTATAGTGTTAATGGAAGCTATCCAAACGTAAGCGTAGATTCCAACAAGCTTAAAGACGGTGATAAGGTTGTATTTACATACACCTGTTCATATAAAAAATAATTTCATATTAGGAGGTTAATAAATATGAAAAAATTAATTTCAGTTACACTTGCAATTTGTGTTGCATTGACTTCTCTTTTCACAGGAATTTATGCAATGGCAGACAGCAAGGTAACAAGCAGTGACGTTAAAACAAAAATTAATGAAAGCGCAATATATCTTATGTCTGTTAAAAAGGCAAGCTTTACTGTTGATAATGCCGGCAGCCTCAACTCATTTATACGTGCAGGCGTAAATATGAGCGACTATAAGGCTGAGTTTGCAAAGAGCGTTAAGGAAAATCTTGACTCAAACGGCGGCAAGATTCAATCAACTGTAGGATATGACGAGAATAACAACTGGGCTCCTATCAAAGGCGAGTCTGCAGGTGTTTATGCAAACGTTATTTTAGCGCTTGACAGCTTGGGTTACAGTGCAAAGAGCTTTGAGGGTTATAATATTGTATCTGCATTTGAAAATGTTAAACTTGTTAAGGATAACGAAAATCAATATCTTTTCTCTTCAATCTTTACTGTAGCAAATAAATACGGTCTTAAGGATTATCTCAAGAAGGCTCAAAACTTCCTTGTAAATAATTACTATGAGTTTGGCACAGGCTCAACATATTATACCAGCACAGACAGCACATCTCAGTTTGTAATCGCTGTTGCACCGTATGCAGGCTATCAGTCATTTGTAGATGATGCGCTTGCATCAATTGAAAACTTCAAGAAAGACGGCGGCTATCTTTATAATTTTGACAACACCTACGGTGAGCCGATGGTAAATGCCGATTCAACAGCTCTTGCGCTTGCCGCTTATTCTGCCGCAAATAATCTTGACAAGGCACAGAAGATTTACACTGAGCTTTCTGCATTTGAATGTAAAGACGTAAAGGGTGCTTACTATTACACTGCTGATGATAAAAGCGAAAACCCAACTGCAACGGCAGATGCACTCACAGGTCTTATGTATTTCTATGATGCACTCAAGGCTAAAGAGGCTTATGATGCAACAACCACCACAATGACGACTACTACCGCTCCTTCAACAACAAAGCCGACAACCAAGAAGGCTACAACATACGCTAAGGACGGCAGCTATGTAAATAAAAAGCAAAAGAAAGTTTCAATCAAGAAGCTTAAAAAGGCAAGAAAAGGCTTTAAGGCAAGCTGGAAAAAGGTGACAGGCGTATCAGGCTATCAAATCCAAATTTCAACTTCAAAGAAGTTTTCAAGAGAAACCTCAACCTATTCTATTAAGGGCAACAAGAAAACTTCTAAGTCATTTAAGGGCTTAAAGGCTAAAAAGACTTACTATGTTCGTGTTCGTACCTATAAGAATGCAAAGGTAAACGGCAAGAGTGTTAAGGTATACTCATCTTGGTCTAAGGTTAAATCTGTTAAGACTAAATAAGGCGGTCACGAATAAATAGCCACAATCGTGCCGGAATAAAAAAGGATTAGGTATTCGTATTAATTTACGAATATCTAATCCTTAATTTTTTATATCAATAACATTTGAACGTTTTGTCTTAATATCCTAAAGGATACGGCGACAAAACGTTGGACACTTTGAATTTTTAGCAAAGGGGCAGTACCAACGTACAGCACCCTTCACTAAAAATCCAATTCTGACTACTTCTTCGCAACCTTACGTCGTTGCAAACTGCGTATCACTCAAAATAACTTTTGTTTATTATTTTGGCAAAAGTTATTTATCATTCACTACGTTGCTCCTCCTTTCAAAATCTGCCGTACGGTAGTGCGTCAGATTTTGGAATACCGTAGGGGCGAACATTGTTCGCCCGTTTTTCAAACGTAAAATTTCAATCGGGGTCCCCGGAAAGCGTAAGCTTTTTGGGGAGAGGAGGAACGACGGAATAAGTGAGCTGATGACTTTTATCTAAGCAATAAAAAAGTCGTCACGAACGATATGTAGTCCGTGACGACGATGGCGCAGCGGGTGGGATTTGAACCCACGGGTGATTGCTCACACGATGGATTTCGAGTCCATGCCGTTATGACCTCTTCGGTACCGCTGCATATATAAACAGTAGATATATTCTATACTGTTTTTATTCTTTTGTCAATATTGCAAGTGATTTTATTTTGTGATAAAATAATTCTAATACATACTATGGAGATAAGTTATGGTAGCAATTATTGATTACGGTGCGGGAAATCTGTCGAGCGTGAAAAAAGCGCTTGATTATCTCGGCGCTGAAAGTGAAATCACGCAGGACAAGGAAAAAATATTATCGGCAAGTCACGTTATTTTGCCCGGTGTTGGCTCGTTTGGTGACGCTATGGAGTCGATGAGAGAAAGAGGTCTTGTTGATACCGTGAAGCAAGCGGCGAGAGAAAAAAATTTTCTCGGCATTTGTCTCGGCTTGCAGTTGCTTTTTGAAAGCAGCGATGAAAGTCCCGGTGTTGAGGGCTTGGGAATTTTAAACGGTAAAATCAAAACCATTCCCAAAGATAACGGACTTAAAGTTCCGCATATCGGGTGGAACAGTGTTTCGCTCAAGCAAAAGGACGGAATTTTTAAAAATATTGATGACGAAAGCTATTTTTATTTTGTTCATTCGTTTTATCTTGACGGTGCTGACGAGGATGTTGTTGCAGGGGTTACGCAGTACGGCGTGCCAATTGAGTGTGCGGTTCAAAAGGGCAGGCTTTGTGCGGTGCAGTTTCACCCTGAAAAAAGCAGTAAATCAGGTCTTGCGCTTTTAAAGAATTTCTTAAATACGGAGGTAGAATAATATGTACGCTAAAAGAATTATTCCTTGCCTCGATGTGAAAAACGGACGAGTTGTAAAGGGTGTTTCGTTTGTTGATTTAAGAGATGCGGGTGACCCGGTTGAATGTGCGGCGGCTTATGACAGGCAGGGTGCGGACGAGCTTGTTTTGCTTGATATCACCGCCACTCACGAGGGCAGAAGCACAATGCTTGATATTGTTGAGCGTGTTGCGAAAACTGTGTTTATACCGTTCACCGTCGGCGGCGGAATAAAAACGGTTGATGATTTCAAGGTGCTTTTAAGAGCAGGTGCGGATAAAATTTCCGTAAACTCTGCGGCAGTTCGCAATCCCGATTTGATTAATGAGGCTTCGTATAAATTCGGCGCTCAGTGCGTTGTTTGCGCAATTGATGCAAAAAGCGACGGCAAAGGCGGATGGGAGGTTTACCTAAACGGCGGCAGAATCCCGACGGGAATTGACGCTGTCAAATGGGCTAAGGAGGCTGAACAGAGAGGAGCCGGCGAAATTCTTTTGACCTCTATGGATAAAGACGGTCAAAAAACGGGCTATGATATCGAGCTTACACGCACAATCAGCGAAAATGCAGGCATTCCCGTTATCGCTTCGGGCGGGGCAGGCAAGGCGGAGCATTTCCTTGACGCATTCACAATCGGCAAAGCCGATGCGGTTTTGGCGGCAAGCCTTTTCCATTTTAATGAGCTTCCTATTCCGGAGTTAAAAAAATATTTAAAGGAAAATGATATCAGCGTAAGAATATAAATTAAACATTATAAGTCATTATAGGTCGAGATTTATTTGTTTAAATCTCGGCTTTTTTTATAAAAATTAGTAATTTGCGATTTTTTGTTAAAAATACTTTTGAGGTGTTTTTTATGCGAAAAATAGGGAAAACGGTAATTTTTGACAAACCGCCTAAAATTATCGGCCACGCAGGTGTGGCAGGCAAAAAAGAGGGCGAGGGTCCGCTTGCCAAGGATTTTGATATGATTTTTGAGGATACAACTATGGGTCAGCAGTCGTATGAGCTTGCGGAGTCGGCAATGCTTCACGATGCGATTATCAGAAGTCTGTCAAATGCGGGAGTTGCGCCAAGCTCGGTCGATTTTGTATTAAGCGGCGATTTGCTTAACCAATGTATGGGTTCGGCTTTTGCGCTTAAGGATTTGGAAATTCCGTCAATCGGTCTTTTCGGCGCTTGCTCAACCATGGCGCTTTCGCTTTCAACGGGCGCAATGCTTGTAAACAGCGGCGCTTCCTGCGTTGTTTGTGCAACATCAAGCCATTTTTGCTCAAGCGAAAGGCAGTTTCGTTTTCCGCTTGAATACGGAGGTCAACGTCCGCCGACGGCGCAATGGACTGTTACGGGAGCCGGCAGCAGCGTTGTGTCAAACGAGGGCAGAGGTACTGAAATCAAGGCAGTTCAAATCGGAACTATTACCGACCTCGGCATAACGGATGCAAATAATATGGGTGCGGCAATGGCACCTGCGGCAGCAAGGACTATAAGCAGTTTTTTGAATGATACCGGAAGTTCGCCGGAGGATTATAATTTGATTTTGACAGGTGATTTGGGATACACGGGCAGTCAGCTTCTCTATGAACTTCTTGAAAAGGAACACAATATTAAATTAAAAGGCTTTCATAAAGATTGCGGAACGCTCATTTTTGATTTAAAAAAGCAGGACGTAAATTCCGGAGGCTCCGGCTGCGGCTGCAGCGCAAGCGTGCTTTGCTCTCATATTTTAAAGCAAATGGACAAGGGAATTTTGAAAAAGGTACTTTTTGTTGCTACGGGCGCACTTATGTCTCCTACTTCAAGCAAGCAAGGCAATTCAATCCCGGGTATAGCCCATGCGGTTTTACTTGAGAGGTGAAAAAATGAAGCATTTTAATAATCTTCGCCTTTTAACATCGTTTAGAGAAATTTCAACCGTCCTTGAAATTATTGCAAAAGCCATGCGAATATTTACGTTTGTTTTGGTGATTTTGCAGGGCATTGCCTTAATTGCCGAGGCTAAAGGCAGTAAAATTAAAAAATTATAACAAACAAAATTAAGCGTTGGTGATTAGTCGTCCCAACGCTTTTTCTACGGCATATACTTTATATTGTTATAAGACAATATGTGAAATACAAGACATATTGTAACAAAAATATTGCTTTTTCGACAAGCTTTTCATTGACAATGAATATTACATAATATATGCGGTACTAAAAATGAAAAAAGTTTATTTTTCTCGTTTTCTTTTAATAAGTTTTTAAAGGTTCATGGGGAGTTAATTTGTATCAATGTGGGATAAAGCATAAAGTTTTGCTTTTTATATATCGGCAGAGCTTATGCGTATGTTTTAAGACTTTAGATGCTTGAAATAGTTGCGGCCAAAACGCAACCGATGTCCCGTGTCAAAAGTCTTTTTTTATTGATTTTCTATTATTGTGGGGAGAGAGGATCTGTTTGTGGAGAAAATAAAGAAATTATTTAATATAAAATGGACGCTTGTTTTATATGATGCAATTTTGTATTTGGCTTCATTTATTTTGATGTTTGTACTTAATAAAAGCATAAAAAATATGCAGATAATTGATGTTTTTATTAATTCCTGCGTCGGCTTTTTAATTGTATTTTTGTGCAGATTTTTCGGCAGAATATATAACCAAATTTGGCGCTACGGCGGAATACAATGCTACATAAGATTGCTTTGTACTGATATTCTCGGTATGGTTTTGTATTTGGGCTTTGAGTGCGGCCTTTGCAATTTGCTTGGTTTCCAACGCTTTACCATTTCAAAAATCATCGCCATGATGTCGTTTAATACTCTTTTGGCTCTCGGAATGAGGATGTGTTATCGCTATTGCTTTAAATACGGTAATGAACTTAGCGCAAAGGGAAAACTTATGAGACTGCTTATCAGAATTTTTGCCTTCGGAATGAGTATAAGGAAGGATGGCGAGGCTCATAAAATTTATGTTGCAATTGTAGGTGCGGGAAATGTCGGTGTAAGCCTTGCGGAGGAGCTTCTTAACAATAAAAATACATCATATACTCCCGTATGCTTTTTTGATACAAATAAGGACAAAGCAGGCAGGGATATTTACGGGATACCTGTTTTTCAAGCGAAACTGAACAATACATTTGATATACTTAAAGATTACGGCGTGAAAGAAATTATTTTTGCGCTTCCTCCTTCAACGGAAAATACAGCAGAACTTTACGATTATTATAAAAAATCGAATTGCAAGATTAAAATATATGATTATCCGTCGTTTCAAACTGCCGGTAAAAAGCGACAGCTTCGTGAATTTGAGATTGAGGATTTGCTTTTTAGAAAGCCGATTGAGATTTCAGATGAAAAGACTTTGGGTTATTATGCAAATAAGGCCGTCCTTATTACGGGCGGCGGCGGTTCAATAGGCAGTGAACTTTGCCGTCAGCTTGCAAAAATGAGCCCTAAGCAAATTATAATTTTAGATATTTATGAAAACGGTGTTTACGATGTTCAGCAAGAATTGAAGTTTAAATACGGCAACAAGCTTGATTTAGAGGTCGAAATTGCTTCAATTACGGATAAAGACGCAATGAGCGTTGTGTTTGAAAAATATCATCCCGATATCGTGATTAATGCGGCTGCGCACAAGCATGTTCCGCTTATGGAGCATAACTGCGTCGAGGCAATTAAGAATAATGTTTTCGGAACTGAAAATGTGCTTGAGCTTTGCGAAGAATACGGTGTAGACAGATTTATGATGGTTTCTACCGATAAGGCAGTTAATCCGACTAATGTTATGGGTGCAACAAAGCGTATGTGCGAAATGATTGCGCAATCTTATGCCACAAGGGGCAAGGTTAAGTGCTCTTGCACAAGATTTGGTAATGTTCTCGGCTCGGCAGGCTCAGTAATACCGCTGTTTAAAAGGCAAATTGCGGCAGGCGGCCCTGTAACGCTTACGGATAAGAGAATTATTCGTTATTTTATGACTATTCCGGAGGCTTCGCAGCTTGTGCTTCAATCGGGTGCAATAGCTAAAAACGGTGAAATTTTTGTGCTTGATATGGGTCAGCCGATTAAGATTTATGACCTTGCAAAGAATATGATTAAACTTTCTGCCGCACAAAATATTGAAATTATTGAAACAGGTCTTCGTCCGGGCGAAAAGCTTTATGAGGAACTGCTTGTAAGAACTGACGAGTTGGATACTACGGAAAATGATTTGATTTTTGTTGAAAAGGAAAAGCCGATTTCTTACGACGAGGTCGAGCAAAAGCTCTCTGTTCTTAAAAATGCGGTCAATTCTAAGAATAACGACTTGGCAAGAGAAGCGCTTCGCTGTGTTATTCCTACATTTAAAAGTCCGGAAGAGGTTAATAAAAACGCAGAAGAATCAATGGAAATGAATATTGTTAAAACAATTTAGTTTTTAATCCTCGCACATTCAATTATAACAGTTTAACAGCATAAAATAAAAACAGCATTCCAAAAGGAACGCTGTTTTTTTTATTTCATATTTGATTATTTTACAAAATCTTGAGCAACCTCTGCAATATGCTCTGCCGAAAGACCAAACTGCTTAAGAAGTTCAACAGCAGGACCGCTGTGTCCGAATTCGTCGTTAACGCCGATACGTTTAACGGGAGTAGGGCAATTTTCGCTAAGGCAAGCGCAAACCGCCTCGCCAAGACCGCCGATAATGTTATGCTCCTCAACGGTGATAACTCTTCCGGTTTTCTTAGCCGATTTTATAACAAGCTCCTCGTCAAGCGGCTTGATTGTTGCAATATTGATGATTTCTGCGCTGATACCCTTAGCCTCAAGAGCCTTGCCTGCTTCAATCGCTTCGTTTACCATAAGGCCGTTTGCGATAATTGAAACGTCTGAGCCTTCTTTGATAACTTCGCCCTTGCCAATTTCAAATTTATAATCCTCACTGTGGAAAACAGGAACAGCAAGTCTGCCGAATCTGAGGTAAACAGGACCTTCATACTTATATGCTGCCTTTACAGCCTGCCTTGCCTCAATATCGTCAGCCGGGCAAATAACAACCATACCCGGAATTGAACGCATAAGCGCAAAGTCCTCGCAACACTGGTGTGAAGCGCCGTCCTCACCAACTGAAATACCTGCATGTGTTGCGCCGATTTTAACATTAAGATGAGGATAACCGATTGTATTTCTAACCTGCTCAAATGCTCTGCCTGCGGCGAACATTGCAAAGCTTGAAGCAAACGGAACAAGCCCCATTGTGCTGAGTCCTGCGGCAACGCACATCATATTTGACTCTGCAATACCGCAGTTAAAATGACGGTCTGGATATGCTTTTTTGAAAATTCCTGTTTTTGTTGCTGCTGAGAGGTCAGCGTCCAATACTACAAGCTTGTCGGCACCTTCGCTTGCCAATTCCTTAAGCGCATTACCGTAGCTTTCACGTGTAGCTATTTTCTTAATTTCTGCCATAATTACGCCTCCTCAATTTCTGCAAGCTTTGCTTTAAGCTCGTTCATTGCAATTTCATATTCCTCATCGTTAGGTGCTTTGCCGTGCCAACCAACCTGATTTTCCATATATGACACGCCTAAGCCCTTAACTGTTTTCATAATAATACCGAAAGGCTTACCTGAGCCGATATTTTCGTGGAAAGCATTAAATGCCTTTTCAAGCTCGTCAAAATCGTTGCCGTTAATTTTGATGACGTTAAGACCGAAAGCTTCCATTTTCTTATCAATAGGCTCAGCGTTCATAACGTCCTCGCACTTGCCGTCAATCTGAAGACCGTTTACGTCAACGATAACGCAAAGATTGTCAAGCTTATATTGGCTTGCAAACATCATAGCTTCCCAAACCTGACCTTCTTCTATCTCGCCGTCACCCAAAAGAGTGTAAACGTTGATATCCTTATCCAAATATTTAGCTCCCTTTGCCATACCTGCGGCAGCGCTGATACCCTGACCGAGAGAACCTGTTGACATATCAATTCCGGGAACGGTGTTCATATTAGGATGGCCCTGAAGGTATGAGTCAATATGACGAAGTGTTTTTAAATCCTCAAACGGGAAAAATCCTTTAAGTGCAAGCGCACTGTAAAGACCGGGTGCGCAGTGACCTTTTGAAAGAACAAATCTGTCACGGTTTTCCGCTTTAGGATTTTTAGGGTCAATGTTTTTCATCTCGGCAAAATATAAATATGCAAATAAATCAGCCGAGGAAAGACTTCCTCCCGGATGACCTGCTTTAGCCGAATGTGTGCCTTCGATAATGCCCATTCTTATTTTTGTGGCATTTAAAGAAAGCATTTTTTTAGTTTCTTTATTCATAACTTATAGCCTTTCTGCTTACAACGTAAGCTTTAAGTATAATATATAATATAAACCTCGCAAGGAGGGATTATATTAGAAATTTAATTATTTGTCCTGCTTGGTATAAAATGTATCAAGTACTAACTGCATAAGCTTATCCTTATCGGGATAAAACTCCGCATAAACAAAATCGGCATAATCTTTTTTCGTGCTTTCCTGCATATCGCCCTCAAGAGTTACGGTGTCGAAATTTGTAATACCCTTTGAAAGCATAAGAGATGCAAGATATGTTACATTGGAAAGCGAAAGATTAGTCGTGCTGTATTTGCTTGCGGTGTCATAAAGCCTTGTAACAACACTGAAATCTTGGGTAACGGCAGGAATAACCTGAGATGCAAAAGCCTTAACATATTGAACCTGCCTTGCGGTTCTGTTAAGAGAGGCATTTACAGTGTCCATATCTCTCTGCCTTACATATTTTTCAGTCATATCGCCCGTAAGCTTGATTTTGTCGCCTTTCTTAATTCCAATGTCTTTAAAATCATAAAGCGAGTCAACGGTTACACCGCCGATTGAATCATTAATCGGAGCAATTCCGTTAAGGTCAAGCGCAAAATATTTGGTGATAGGCACATCATAAAGAATACGGCTGATTGAATTTGCGGTATTCTCTGCTGATTTTGCCTTGCCGTCGCCGTAAGCGTAACTTAAGCAAAGTTGCATTTTTTCACTTCTGAGGAAAATTCCGCTTTCACTGTAAAGGTCAACGTCAACCATAGTGTCACGTGGAATGGCAATTGCCTTTGCTTTGCCTGTTTTTGTATTGATTGTAAGCAAAATGTCGGCGTCGCTCTGCCCGCCTGTGCCTACGCTTCCGTTGTCAAGACCTAAATCACGCTTGTCAACACCCATAAATGCAATTGCGATAACGTCGCTGTTATAAACATATTTATTGCCGTTATATTCAATTGTTTCCTGATAATTCGTTTGGTCAGGAACGTTTTTAAGCTCATTCTTACCGCTTGATTCAAGAATAGCAAATGTGCCGACGAATGCAAGGATTACTGCTAAAATTATTGCAAGTGCCGAAATTCCGATTTTTGCCGGAATACTCATTTTTTTCTTGTGATGACGGTGGTGTGAAGAATGATGACTTGAGGAGTGATGACTTGAAGAATGGGAATGATGCGAGCCGTCGGTGTGATGGTGTGAGGAGTGATGATGCTCGCTTGAATGATGATGACTGCCTGATGAGTGATGATGTTCACCTGATGAGCTGTACGCCGAACGATGAATTTCGCTTTCGCTTTTCGGAGTAATTTCAAAATCCGACTTTTGCGCCGTGTTCTCTTTTTTCTCCGTTGTCGGTACGTTTTCGCCAAACGAAAAATCAATTTTTTCTCCTTCGTCACTCGAATTTAACGTTTCTTCTATTTCATTTTTTATTTCTTCGCTGATTTGCTCCTTTTTAGGCAAAACGCTTTCACTTTCTTTGCTTTCCGAAGCCAAAATATCATCAAGAATATTGTCTAAATTAGGGTCAATTGGTTTTTTCATCTTTTACTAATTCTCCGCAAACTAAATATCTACTGCTTTTTTGGTTTGTAATACATGTTGAAAGAACAACGATTTTGCTGTTAATTCCAAGCGGTTTATCAAGCTGTGTTCTCACATTTTTAAGGCTTGACGACGGGTTTTGAATTGTATCCTGCCACTGCTTGATTGATTCTTCCTTGTTAAAGTCAAAGCTGTTAAGTATATGACGGTTGTCATATTTAAAGGCTGAAATAATTTGATACGTAAGCCTTCTTTCAGGGGTATAAATGTAAAAATATGGGTGAGAATTAAAGAAATCCTCTTTTTCTAAATAATGAAGTGTTGTAAAAAAAGTATCCGAATATCCGTTATGCCCGTAAATCACGGTCACAAAATCGTTGAAATCCTTGCTGTTGGCAGCCTCGGTATAAACCGCACCGCTTGCCGACCACGATTTGTCCTCCGCCTTATGCCTCAAATAAAAAGCGTCGTCTGTCTTGCTTTGCACAATGGGATAATCAACCTTTGTGCCGTCTATTTTTATATAAGCATAAATTTCGCTGTTCTTCTTTTTAAGAGATTTGAAATCTATCGGGTTTTTAACAGTGTTTTCAACGCTTTGAGATGCAGTTGTGTTTACAGTGCCGCTTTGCGATGGCGTTTCGTTTCTTTTTTGCAGATATGAGCCGCCGAAATAAACACCGACAAAAATCAGCACGAAAACAACTAAAAATATTACAATCAGCTTGATATTCTTTTTTTTCTTGTTATTAAGTTCGTTTTCTTTTGCATTTTCATTATCGTTCATTTTAATCACCGAGTAATCTCATTTTAAAACAAGTATAGTATATCATAAATCAAATAAAAATAATATAGTAA
>OOCP01001949.1_pt1 | contig 18952 bp, 15 predicted proteins | sample 1671511 | NCBI WGS metagenome assembly OOCP01 (sample SAMN06348164, study PRJEB24527) | human gut metagenome | biome: human gut; feature: ankylosing spondylitis patient; material: feces | host: Homo sapiens | place: China | collected 2015-10 | reverse complement strand
GAGTACTTTATACCCCCTCCTCAAGCAACCCCTCAATAGGGAATCCCCGATGCCGCAATCGGGGATTTTCCTTTTTTACGGGAAATTATTTTTTGCCTGTACTTTTAACAAAAGCTTGAATTTCAGAGGCACCGTAGGCTGTATGCTTACGGTGCCTTTTTCTATACTATATTATTATATAGCGCGAATTGCGGCGGTTTATCCCTCTTTATCGTATACGTTCGGTATTTTGTGTCAAGAATAACCTTGGGAGGTGTTCTTTTGATACAAAAAGAAAAAAGCTCAAAAAAGAAGCTGCTGAAGAAATTGAGCCCATTTTACATCATAGCCGCGCTGTGCATAGTTTCGGCTCTGGGCGTTTCACTTTGGTCGGCAAAATTTCGAGTAAAGACCGACAACGGCGAGTCAACTCGAAAAACGGAGCAGAGCGTTACCGCTGTGTATACCGTCCCTGCGGCGGATATAGTGACGGATGTGCCCGATACTCGTCGCGAAACGGTACCGGATACATCGAAAACCGAGGAGGAGACAAGTCTGTCACGGGCGGCGCAGTTTGTAAAACCGATAGATACCGATGTCATAAAGGCTTTTTCGGGCGACACGCTTGTAATGTCAAAGACAATGGGCGATTGGCGAACCCATAACGGCACGGATTATGCCGGAAATATCGGCGACCCCGTAAGAGCCGTCAACAACGGTAGGGTCACAAGGGTATATGACGACGTTTTGTGGGGAACGACGGTTGAAATCGACCACCTTGACGGGCTTACCGTGAGGTATTGCGGACTCGGCAAGGGCAGCACCGTAAGCGAGGGCGATGAGGTAAAAATCAACGATAAAATCGGAAATCTCTCCGAGATACCTGCCGAGTCGGCGGACGGAACGCATTTCCACATCGAGGCCGAAAAGGACGGAAAATATATTGACTTTGAAAGCCTTTTGCCTGCTTAAATTAAATCCTGCCGCAGCAAAAAGCGTGACGGAGCGTCTTAATTTTAAAAGACGCTCCGTCTTTGCGCGTTAAAGGTCAAAAAGCACTTTACATAACAGCGAATTTAAGATAAAATATATTTAATTATAAGTATGACTTAAAATATGAATGGAGGAATTAAAAAATGCAGCCTGCATATAAAAGAATACTGTTAAAGCTCAGCGGTGAGGTTCTCGCCGGCAAAGAGGGTCACGGTATCAATTTCGACACGGTAAGCGACGTGTGCAAGCACGTAAAAAAATGCTCCGAGATGGGCGTTCAGATAGGCCTCGTCGTAGGCGGAGGAAACTTCTGGCGCGGCCGCTCCAGCGGTAATATGGACAGAACCAGAGCCGACCATATAGGTATGCTCGCAACGGTTATGAATGCGCTTGCTCTTGCCGACACTCTTGAGCAGCTCGACGTTCCGGTCAGAGTTCAGACGGCCATCGAAATGCCCCGTGTGGCAGAGCCTTATATCCGCAACAGAGCGGTTCGTCACCTTGAAAAGGGCAGAGTTGTAATATTCGGCTGCGGAACCGGCAACCCGTTCTTCTCAACCGATACTGCGGCGGCTCTTCGCGCTGCCGAGATAAACGCCGACGTTATATTTAAGGCGACAAATGTTGACGGCGTTTACGATAAGGACCCTAACCGCTTTGCCGACGCCGTAAAATATGATGAGCTTACTCACACCGAGGTTCTCGCAAAGGGACTCAAGGTAATGGACAGTACAGCGGCTTCGCTTTGCCGCGACAACAATATTCCGATACTTGTTTTCAATCTCAACGATCCCGAAAACATCATTCGCGCCGCAGCGGGTGAAAAAATAGGCACGTTAGTCAAATAACAATATATTTTCAGGAGGAAAAACCATGCAAGAGGTTTATGATTTTGCCAATGAAAAAATGACGAAGAGCGTTAAGTCTCTTCATAACGAATATGTTTCGATGCGCGCCGGAAAAGCTTCCGTTTCGCTGCTCGATAAGGTAGTCGTAGATTATTACGGCTGCCCCACTCCCGTTCAGCAGATGGCTGCCGTCTCGGTTTCCGAGGGCAGAAATCTTGTCATTCAGCCGTGGGACGTAAGCACCATAAATACCATTGAAAAGGCTATACAGGCGTCAGACCTCGGAGTTAATCCGATGAATGACGGCAAGGTTATCCGCCTTAACTTCCCGCCTCTCACCGAGGAAAAGAGAAAGCTCCTTGCCAAAGAGGTAGGCAAATATGCCGAGGAGGCAAAGGTTGCCGTTCGCTCCATTCGCCGTGACGCTATGGAAAAATTAAAAAAGCTCAACAAAGATAAAGCTATAACCGAAGACGAACTCCACGACGGTGAGGACGAAGTTCAGAAGATAACCGACAAATACGTTAAAGAAATTGACGATATGGCAAAGAAAAAGGAAGCCGACATTATGGAAATCTGATTTTTCGGGCTGTTTTTCCGCAATACTTCGTTTCTTGCGCCTTGCGGTATGTATATACAGCGGCGGCTTAGAAGCCTTGTCTTGCGAAAAAACATCGCCGAAAAATGAGCTGAGGTTTCGGGCTGAGTTCCCCGAATACGGCGTCAAATTTCGCTTGAAGTACGCGTGTACGTCTGCGCTCATTTTCCTTGTCTTGCGAAAAAAACATCACCGAAAAATGAGCTGGGGTTCGGGCTGAGTTTCCTGTAAAACTACGTTTCTTGCGCCTTGCGGTATGCGTATACAGCGGCGGCTTAGACGCCTTGTCTTGCGAAAAAAACATCGCCGAAAAATGAGCTGAGGTTCGGGCTGAGTTTCCCGAATACTGTGTCAAATTTCGCTCGGAGTACCGACAGTATGCCATCGCTCATTTTCCTTGTTTTGCGAAAAAACATTACCGAAAAATGAGCTGAGGTTTCGGGCTGAGCTTCCCGAATACGGCGTCAAATTTCGCTTAAAGTACGCGTGTACGTCTGCGCTTATTTTCCTTGTCTTGCGAAAAAACACCACCGAAAAATGATTCGAGGTTTGGGGCTGAGATTCCCGAATACGGCGTCAAATTTCGCTCGAAGTACGCTTGTACGTCTGCGCTTATTTTCCTTGTCTTGCGAAAAAACATCACCGAAAAATGATTTGAGGTTCGGGCTGAGTTTCCCGTAAAACTTCGTTTCTTGCGCCTTGCGGTATGCATATACGGCGGTGAGGTTTTTGTTGCGAGGAAATGCGCGGAAAGCCCGAATATAATTTGCAAATAAAAGCCTGCTTCGTCGGTTGCGGAGAGCCGCTCGGAGCAATATGCAATCTCCGCAATTCACAAAAAGGGTAAAAGTAAATGGATTACGATAATCTGCCGACCTTTGAGGTCTTGCCGAAGCACGTCGGCGTAATAATGGATGGAAACGGCCGTTGGGCAAAAAAACGGGACTTGCCGCGTTATAAGGGGCACATTGAGGGTGCCAAGACCTTCCGCAAAATAGGTGAGTTTGCGGCCGACCTCGGCATAAAGTACATAACCTTTTATGCTTTTTCAACAGAGAACTGGAAGCGTCCCAAGGAGGAGGTTTCCGCAATAATGAATCTCTTCCGCGAGTACCTCAAGGAGGCGCTCGGCAGAGTGGAAGAGGACAGAAAAAACGGTATCCGCATAAGCTTTATAGGCTCTCGCGAGGGTATCCCTGCCGACATAAGGCTTCTCATGAAGCAGGTTGAGCGAATAGGCAGAAAAGAGGACCGCATAATGCTCAACATTGCCGTGAACTACGGCGGCAGGCAGGAGATAGCAGAGAGCGTGCGCGAAATTGCGGAGGACGTGAAAAAAGGCAAAATAAAGCCGTCGGAAATTGATATGGACACAATTTCGTCACATCTCTACACCGCCGGTATGCCCGACCCCGATCTCATTATTCGACCGAGCGGAGAGCAGCGCCTTTCTAACTTTTTATTGTGGCAGTCGGCCTATGCGGAATTTTGGTATTCCGATGTTTTGTGGCCGGATTTTACCGAAGAGGATTTTGTGGAGGCCTTGCGTGCTTATGAGCATCGCAGCCGCAGATTCGGTGGGGTATAATATAAAGGATACGGGTTTTTGGCAGAGAGCCGAAAACCTAAATGTCGAAACCAATATTTAGGAGGCTCTTTATGCTTACAAGAATCGTCGTAGGCGTTGTTGCCGCGCTGTTTGCCGTGGGAATGCTCGCCATCAGATTTACACCGGTTTTTCCCATAGTGGTTGCCTTTTTTGCCGTTATGGCCGCATTCGAGCTCGAGAGAGTTATCGGTGTCAAAAACAAAGCGATACATATTATAAGTCTTATATTTGCAGGTATTATACCGCTTTACTACGGCTTTAATCATTATCTTACCGAGCGGGGCATTTTTATTCCCGCGCTTGCCGTAGTAATACTTTACATACTGCTTTTGTTCATTCTTATGATAACCGACTACGAGCACACAAAGTTTGAGGACGTTGCCGCGGTTGTAGTGGCCTCGTACTTTGTTCCGTGGGGATTTTCAACGCTCATAATGATGCGTGACGTCGGCGTTACATACCCGGAGCTTTACGATAAGCACTACGGCCTCTTTTTCATACTGCTTGGGCTTTTCTCGGCGTGGCTTACGGATTCGCTTGCGTATTTTGCGGGCAGATTTTTCGGCAAGCACAAAATGGCTCCGAATATCAGCCCCAAAAAGACCATAGAGGGTGCCGTCGGCGGAGCCTTTGCGGGAGTCCTCAGCTCAGTAATACTCTTCCTTGTTTTCGACAGCAAATATTTTACCGTTCATCTCTTCACTTGGTGGGAGATAGCAATAATTTCCCTTATACTCTGCGTTATCGGTATGTGCGGTGACCTTTCGGCGTCTGTACTCAAGAGAAATTTCGGCGTCAAGGATTACGGCAAGCTCTTCCCGGGTCACGGCGGAGTTATGGACAGATTTGACAGCGCGCTCTTTGTTCTCGGTGCGCTCTATGCGATAATCATTATTTATTCAAGGATTAAATTGGCATGACAAAGAATTTATCACTTTTAGGCTCGACAGGCTCAATAGGAACTCAAAGTCTTGACGTTGCCCGCAAGCGCGGGTACCGCGTCAGGGCTTTGTCCGCTTTTTCAAACGTCAAAAAAATCGAGGAACAGATTCGCGAATTCAAACCGGACGTCGCGGCGCTGGTATCCGAGGATGCGGCAAAGGATTTAAAGGTGCGCGTAGCAGATACGGGCACAAAAATTCTTTCGGGCTCAGAGGGAGTCTGTGAATGTGCCGCTTATGATAAATCCGATACGGTACTCAATTCCGTTGTCGGTATGGCGGGCCTTGAGCCGACTCTGACGGCAATCAAGGCTCATAAAAAATTGGCGCTTGCCAATAAAGAGACTCTTGTTGCCGGCGGCAGACTTGTTATGGACACTGCCGAAAGGGAAAATGTCGATATTCTTCCCGTGGATTCCGAACACTCGGCTATATTTCAGGCTCTTCAGGGGAAACCTTCTAACAGGGCGTTAAAAAAGATAATTCTCACGGCCTCCGGCGGCCCGTTTTTCGGCAAGACCGCGCAGGAGCTTGAAAAAGTTACCGTGAACGATGCTTTAAAGCACCCGAACTGGTCTATGGGCGCAAAAATAACCATAGATTCCGCTACAATGATGAATAAGGGCTTGGAGCTTATCGAGGCCGTCTGGCTTTTCGGCGTAAGTCCGCATGACGTTAAAATCGTCGTTCATCGTGAGAGCATTGTTCATTCTGCCGTTGAATATGACGACAATTCCGTTATAGCGCAGTTAGGGCTTCCCGATATGCGAATCCCGATACAGTATGCTTTGACCTATCCCGAAAGATATGAGTCTCCCGTAGGCGAGCTTGATTTGGCTTCTTTGGGTAAGCTCACGTTCTTTGAGCCGGATTACGACACGTTTCGCTGCATAAATATTTGCAGAGAGGCGATAGACCGCGGCGGACTTTATCCTGCTGCCGTAAACGGAGCAAACGAGCAGGCAAACCTCCTGTTTAGAAACGGCAAAATCGGCTTTCTCGATATTGCGAAAAAGGTTGAAGCGATACTTCCGAACGTGCCGAAAAAGGACGTATATACTCTCGACGACGTCCTTGAAATCGACCGTTTTGCGCGTGAATTTGTAATGAAATCCGTTTGATAAAGACTTTATTTCTTATTTTATGAGGTGATTGAGATTTTACTCAGCATAGCTTCCTCGGGGATTTGGAGCAAGGTATGGACTGTTGCCGTGGCAATTTTGTTCTTCGGCGTGATAATTATGATACACGAGTGCGGCCATTTCCTTTTTGCAAAGCTCTTTAAAGTAAAGGTTAATGAGTTTTCCATAGGTATGGGGCCTGCTGTTTTCAAGCGTAAAAAGGGCGAAACACAGTATTCGGTGCGTGTTTTGCCGATAGGCGGCTATGTCTCCATGGAGGGCGAGGATCAAGACAGCGACGACGACGGCGCATTTAATAAAAAGCCGGTTTGGCAAAAGATGATAATAGTTGCCGCAGGCGCTTTTATGAACCTCTTGCTCGGCGTTATAATAATGTGCATAATGCTGTCAACCTCGGGCGACTTAATAGGCACCAATACGATAAAATCCTTTTACGACGGAGCTGTCTCGGAGCAGTACGGTCTTAAAGAGGGCGACCGTTTTCTTGAAATCGACGGTCATCACGTTTGGTCGGAGCGCGATCTCAGCTTTTTAATGAGCCGCAGCAAGGACGGCGTATTTGATTTCGTTGTTGAGCGTGACGGTCAAAAGGTTGAGCTTTCCGACGTTCATTTCGATACCGAACAGCAGGACGGGATAACTCTCATAAAATATGATTTTGTAATTATAGGCGAAAAGCCGAACTTTTTAAATGTTGTAAAAAACTCGTTTACACAGTCGGCGTCCGTTGTCCGTATGGTTTGGCTCAGCCTGTTTGACCTTGTCACGGGACGTTACGGTATGTCGGAACTTGCCGGGCCTGTCGGCACGGTAAACGTCATAGCCGATGTCACAGCCTCGGCGGCGTCGTCAAAAAATCTCGGCAGCCTGCTTATGATAATGGCGTTCATAACCATAAATATCGGCGTGGCAAATCTTCTTCCCTTGCCCGCGCTCGACGGCGGCAGATTTTTCTTTCTCTTGATAGAGGCGATTCGCCGCAAGCCCATAAATCCCAAATACGAGGGCTACGTCCACGCCATAGGTTTTATTTTACTTATGCTTCTTATGGTAGTTGTTACGTATAACGATATTGTCAGACTGATCAAAACTTGATTTTTGAGCCTTTTTCCGTAATACTGCGTCAAATTTCGCTCGGAGTACATTCGTACGCTGTCGTTCATTTTCCTTGTCTTACGAAAAAATCCTTCAAAAATCGAGACTTTGGGTCTTTTCGGTGATACTGCGACAAATATCGCTCGGAGTACATTCGTACGCCGTCGTTCATTTTCCTTGTCTTACGAAAAAATCCTTCAAAAATCGAGATTTGAGTCTTTTTCCGTAATACTGCGTCAAATTTCGCTCGGAGTACCGACAGTACGCCGTCGCTTATTTTCCTTGTCTTACGAAAAAACCCTTCAAAAATCGAGATTTTGGGTCTTTTCGTTGATACTGCGACAAATATCACTCTGAGTACATTCGTACGCCGTCGTTCATTTTCCTTATCTTACGAAAAAATCCTTCAAAAATCGAGATTTTTGGGTCTTTGCCGTAACGCTCGGTCAAATGTCACTCGGAGTACATTCGTACGCCGTCGTTCATTTTCCGACAGAGCGACCAAGTGTGTAACGCGCTTTACATTTAATACGAATTTTAATTTGTGCCATTCTTCGGGGTGACGCGCAAATTTATATAAAACAAGAATTGTTTAAGCGGCAAACCATTCAGGCTCCCTTTTGCCGCAAAACGGAGGTACATACAAATGCCAGAAAGACGAAAAAGCCGCGTTGTAACGGCAGGTAACGTAAAAATAGGCGGAAACAACCACATACCCGTTCAGTCGATGTTAAACATTCCGGCCGAGGACGCAGAGGGCAATGTTAAGCAGGCATTGGAGCTGCAAAAAGCCGGTTGCGAGATTATCCGTCTCACGGTTCCCAATAAAGAGGCGGTAAAGACCTTAGCCGCCGTAAAAGAAAAGGTTTCGATTCCGGTTGTTGCGGACATACATTTTGACTACCGCTGCGCGCTTGAGAGCGTTGCGGCAGGTGCCGATAAAATCCGCATAAATCCCGGCAACATCGGCTCCGACGATCGCGTTAAGGCGGTTGCCGACGCATGCCGTGCAAAAAACATTCCGATAAGGATAGGCGTAAATTCAGGCTCGCTTGAAAAGGATATTCTCGCAAAATACGGGGCTCCCACGCCTGATGCACTTTGCGAGAGCGCGCTTTATCACGCAGGGCTTCTCGAAAAATTCGATTTTCACGATATAGTTATCTCCATAAAATCCTCCGACGTGCCGACCATGGTATCTGCATACAGAAAAATAGCGACTATGTGCGATTATCCGCTTCATCTCGGCGTAACCGAGGCAGGCACGCGCCGTATGGGGCTCATTAAATCCGCCGCCGGAATAGGCTCGCTTTTAATGGACGGCATAGGCGACACAATACGCGTTTCTCTTACCGCCGACCCCGTAGAGGAGGTCTCGGCAGGCTTTGATATATTAAAGGCGGTTGACATAAAAAAGGATTGTCCGCAAATAGTGTCGTGTCCGACCTGCGGCAGAACCAAAATCGATTTGATTTCGCTCGCCGAAAAAATCGAAAACGCTTTAAGAGGCTGCCGTAAGCCTATAAAGGTTGCCGTTATGGGGTGCGTCGTAAACGGTCCGGGCGAAGCTAAGGAGGCAGACATCGGCGTAGCCGGCGGCGACGGCTGCGGTATGATATTTAAGCACGGCGAAATACTCAAAAAAGTAAGCGAGGATGAAATAGTTCCGGAGCTGCTTAAAGAAATAGAAAAAATGTAATTGTGAAAGAGACGGCAAATGACAAGCTTTTATGACCTGTTTATAGAATACAGAAACGATTTCGCGGATATGGACGCGGTACTCGGCGACGCTCAAATAATTGATATGAGCGCAGAGTCTGCCGAAAGAAGGCTGTACATTAAGGTGCGCTTTCCGCGTCTTGTGTCCGAGAAAACACTTGATAAAATAAGCGAAATAATAAGAGACAGGCTCGGACTCGGCGCAGTTAAAATAGCGCCGGTCTTTTCTTCGTCGCTGTTCTCGGATAGGTATTCGGGTGAGATAAGCGAGTGGGCAAAGAAAAACGTGCCTATGGCAAACGGCTTTTTTGTTGACTGCAAATATGATTTTTCCGAAGATGAAATCAAAATAGAGCTCATGCACGGCGGTAAGCAAATTCTTGAGGACGTCGGCGCGCAAAATCTCATTTCAAAAATGCTCCGTGAACGCTTCGGAGTATCAAAAGAGCTTTCTTTTGTTCAGAGGGACGACTATGATGCACGCGATGACATTTCCGCAGCGCAGAAAAAAATCGACAGTATGGTTCCCAAGGCTGCGCCCGTAAAGAGCGGTTCATCGCGCAGCTTTGACCCCGTCAAGGAGGACGATACGCCAAAGGAGCACATTGTAAAAGAGGGCATACCGTATTATCTTGAGAGTGTAAAGCCGATTTTCGGCAGTAATATCAGAAGTCAGCCCATAAAAATAGACGAAATCACTTTGCCCGAAGAGGGTGACACGACGCCCGTTACGATTTACGGCGAGGTTTTCGGCATTGAGGTCAAGGATACGAAAAAAGGCAAGGTAAAGATAGTATCCTTTAACATAACCGACAATACAAATTCGTTTTCCGCCGTTATGCTGCCAAAGATTGAACATTGCGACGAGCTGCTGTCAAAGCTGAAAAACGGGGCGCACATACTTATGTTCGGCGAGGTCGAATATGACACGTACCGCGGCGATTACACAATAAAACCTAAGTGCATAAGCACCGTTCAGATGATAGAAAAAGAGGACAATTACCCCGAAAAGCGCGTTGAGCTTCATCTTCACACAAATATGTCGCAGATGGACGGTATGACTCCTCCCTCAAAGCTTGTGGAGCGCGCCATAAAGTGGGGGCACAAGGCAATAGCCATAACCGACCACGGCTGTGTTCAGGGTTACCCAGAGGCGTGCAACGCCGCCAACGGCAAAATCAAAATCATTTACGGCATTGAGGATTATTTTATAGACGACATCAAGGAACCGGATAAAACATATAAGGAGCTTCGCTCCTATCACCAGATAATTCTCGTAAAGAATCATATAGGGCTTAAAAATCTGTATAAGCTCATTTCAAAGTCCAATATAGACTATTTTTACAAAAAGCCGAGAATGCCGAAGAGCGAAATAATGAAACACCGCGAGGGGCTTATAATCGGATCGGCGTGTGAGGCGGGCGAGCTTTACCGCGCCATACTCGAGGAACGCCCCGAACAGGAGATTATGGAGATAGCGTCATTTTACGACTATCTCGAAATTCAGCCCGTAGGCAACAACCGTTTTATGATTGACGCCCACTCCGACCCATCGGCGAAAAATCCGGACAAAAACAAGGAATTTGATAAGATAACCTGTATCGAGGATATAGAAAATATAAACCGCAAGGTTATAGCTATTGCCGACAAGCTCGGTAAGCCCGTGGTTGCCACCTGCGACGTCCACTTCATAGACCCCGAGGACGCAAAATACCGCGCTATTCTTATGGCGGCTCAGGGCTTTACAGACGCCGATAAGCAGGCTCCGCTGTACTTCAGAACGACCGAGGAAATGCTCAATGAGTTTTCATATCTCGGCGAGGAAACCGCGCACGAAATAGTCATAGAAAATCCCAACAAGATAGCCGATATGATAGATGTTGTACGCCCGTTCCCGATAGGCACGTTCCAGCCCTCCATAGACGGAGCGGAGGAACAGCTCAGAGACATTTGCTGGACCAAGGCTAAAAAGTGGTATGAATTTGAGGGCAAGGTTCCCGAAATTGTCGAGAACCGACTTAACCGTGAGCTTGATTCCATAATCAAAAACGGGTTTGCCGTACTTTACATAATAGCTCAAAAGCTTGTATGGGATTCCGAGGATCACGGTTACCACGTAGGCTCACGAGGCTCCGTCGGCTCGTCGTTCGTCGCCTCTATGGCTGGTATTTCCGAAGTAAATCCGCTGCCGCCTCATTACAGGTGCCCAGAGTGTCGCTACTCCGAATTTTACACAAAGGGCGAGTACGGCTCGGGCTTTGATATGCCGCCTAAAAAATGTCCGCATTGCGGCGCGGAAATGATAAGAGACGGCCACGAAATACCGTTTGAAACCTTCCTTGGGTTCCACGGTGACAAGGCACCCGATATCGACCTTAACTTCTCCGGCGAATATCAGGGAAAGGCGCACAGATACACGGAGGAGCTCTTCGGCAAAACGCACGTATTTAAAGCGGGCACAATAGCTTCGGTTGCCGACAAGACCGCCTACGGTTATGTTTTAAAGTATCTTGAAGAGCGAAATATCCGTGCTAACAAAGCCGAGATAGATCGTTTGGCGCGCGGCTGTACGGGAGTTAAGCGCACCACGGGTCAACATCCCGGCGGAATGGTAGTCGTGCCGAACGAATATGATATATACGATTTCACCCCCGTTCAGTACCCTGCCGACGATACCGAAAGCGATATGGAGACGACGCACTTCGACTTCCGTTCGATGCACGATACCATATTGAAGCTTGACGAGCTCGGCCACGATGTTCCCACGCTCGACAAGCACCTTGAGGATATGACGGGCATAAACGTAACCGACATAGATATTTGCGACCCCGAAATAATAAAGCTCTGCACCTCGCCCGAACCGCTCGGCGTGACGCCCGAGGATATAAGCTGGAAAACGGGCACGCTCTCCATACCCGAAATGGGCACATCGTTTGTTTGCCAGATGCTTTTGGAGGCACAGCCCAAGACCTTTGCCGACCTTTTGCAGATTTCCGGTCTTTCACACGGAACCGATGTTTGGAACGGTAATGCACAGGATCTTATAAAGGATGGTATATGCACCATTTCTTCGGTTATCGGAACGCGTGACAGCATTATGATTTACCTTATGCACGCAGGGCTTGACCCGAGTATGGCGTTTAACATAATGGAGAAAACGAGAAAGGGTATAGTCGCGAAAAAGGGCTTCCCCGAGGGCGCCGAAGAAGCCATGCGTGAGCATAACGTTCCGCAGTGGTATATGGATTCGTGCCGCAAGATAAAGTATATGTTCCCTAAAGCCCATGCCGCGGCATATGTAATTGCCGCGCTGAGGCTCGGCTGGTATAAGATATACAAGCCGCTCGAATACTACACGGCATTTCTGACCGTGCGCGGAGACGGAGTTGACGCGGCGGTGGCAATAAAGGGTAAAGCCGCCGTTATGGCGCGTATGGCGGAAATCGACGATAAAACAAGAAGCAAAACCGCCACAGCCAAGGACAAAGAGCAGTATACCGCCTTGCAGGTGGTAAACGAAATGATGGCAAGGGGCATAGAGCTGCTCCCGGTCGATATATATAAATCCGAGGCTACAAGATATGTCATAGAGGACGGCAAAATAAGAATGCCGTTCGGCGCACTGTCCGGTATAGGCGAAAGCGCCGCCATACCGCTTGCCGAGGCAAGAGACGACGGCGAGGGCAAGTTTATATCGGTTGACGATTTTGCACGCCGCGCCGGTGCCGGCAAATCCACAATAGAAATGCTCGAAAGCGTCGGTGCGTTCGGCGACATTCCGAAAACGGCGCAACTGTCATTGTTTTAGCCATCCGACGAGGCAGTTTAAAGGTGAAATACGGTTTTAAAGCAAATTTGCCTTATAAACACGATGACTTTTCATCTTCTTTTGTTGAAAACTACAAAAAGACGTTTTTTGACGGATTTTGCATTGACAAAAGCCTTGTCGGTGATATAATGAATGCATAAATGAAAGGCAACGAGGTCTTTTAAAAGATCTCGCTGCCCTTTTTTTATATTTGAAAGGAGATTTAAAATGGGTTACACAAAAGAAGATGTACTTCGCATCGCAAAGGAAAAAGACGTTAAATTCATAAGACTTCAGTTCACTGATATTTTCGGTCAGCTTAAAAATGTCGCAATTACCGCGAGCCAGCTTGAAAAGGCTCTTGACAACGAGTGTATGTTCGACGGCTCCTCAATAGAGGGCTTCGTAAGAATCAATGAGTCCGATATGTATTTGAGACCCGATTACGATTCATTCGTTATACTTCCTTGGAAGGACAGAGTTGCACGCCTTATCTGCGACGTTTATTGCGCTGACGGCAACACTCCGTTCCTCGGCGATCCGAGAAACGTTCTTAAAAAGGTAGTTAAAGAGGCTGCCGATATGGGCTATACGTTCAATGTAGGCCCCGAGTGTGAATTCTTCCTCTTCCAGCTTGATGAGGACGGAAATCCCACCACAAAAACAGGCGATGTTGCGGGTTACTTTGATATGGGCCCTGCCGATCAGGGTGAGCAGTGCAGAAGAGACATCTGCCTTGCGCTCGAGAGCATGGGCTTTGAAATCGAGGCTTCACACCACGAGGTTGCCGAGGGTCAGCACGAGATAGACTTCCGTTTTGATGAGGTTGTTAAGACCGCAGACAACGTTATGACCTTTAAACACGTAGTAAAGACCTATGCGCGCCGTCACGGCCTTCATGCAACATTTATGCCGAAGCCCGTATTCGGTATAAACGGCTCCGGTATGCACACCAATATGTCGCTTACAAAGGACGGTAAAAACGCTTTCTATGATGAAAATTCCGAGCTTGGACTTTCCGAGACCGCTCTTCACTTCATTGCTGGTGTATTAAAGCACGTAAAGGGCATTACCGCCATAGCAAATCCGCTTGTTAACTCTTATAAGAGACTTGTCCCGGGATATGAAGCTCCCGTATATATAGCTTGGTCGGCTTCAAACCGTTCCTCGCTTATCCGTGTTCCCGCAGCTCGCGGAAAGGGCACCAGAATAGAGCTCCGTTCTCCCGACCCGTCATGCAACCCCTATCTTGAAATGGCTCTTTGCCTTGCAGCAGGTCTTGACGGTATCAAAAACAACCTTACTCCTCCGCAGAACACCACAAAGAACATCTTTGAAATGTCCGCAGAAGAGCTTGCCGCAGACGGCATAGATTATCTCCCCGGTACTCTTGAGGACGCCATGAATGAATTCCAGGCTGATCCGTTTATGAAAGAGACGCTCGGCGACCACGTCTATGAGAAGTATGTTGAGGGTAAGCTTCGCGAGTGGGATGAGTATCGTACCAGCGTAAGCAACTGGGAAACAAACAGATATTTAACTAAATATTGATAATACCTCATTTTTTCTCCTGCGAAAAGGGAACGGCGATTTTGCCGTTCCCTTTTCCATTTCTTTTTATGAGGTTTTGAATTTGATTTGCCTTATCGGCGCATAAAAAAACACGGCTGACCGAAGGCCGAATATTCAGCCAAAGTCAACCGTGCTTTTGTAATTTTTATTCGGTTTCTTTTTTGAAGCCTTTTCTCTCAAGGAGAGCATAAATTCTGTCAGCCGGATTCAAGAGCTTGCTTACCGACATATCGTGGTTGAGGGTGTCGATAATGTATGAAAGATACTTAGACATATCAACCTCGCAGTACCAATCACGCTGTAAAAGCTCGGGTGTGCGGTAAACAAGGTTTGTTGTAAATACCTTTGTGATGTTGCCCTCGGCAAAGGATTTGTCAAAGCTTTCGAGTCCTTCGCAGAAAAGACCGAATGCCGAGAAAATAAAAATACGCTTTGCGCCGAGCTCTTTTAATTTTTTGGCAACCTCAAGCATTGATTCACCGGAGGAGATCATATCGTCAACAACCATTACATCCTTGCCCTCTATGTTTGAACCGAGGAACTGGTGCTGGAGTATTGGGTTCCTGCCGTTGACAACTCTCGAATAGTCGCGACGCTTATAGAACATACCAAGGTCAAGACCGAGAACGGTAGAATAGTAAATGCAGCGTGACATACCGCCTTCATCGGGAGATACTACCATCATGTGCTCTTTGTCGAGATGCAAATCATCAACGTTGTTTACAAGAGCCTTTATCATCTGGTAAGCGGGCTGAACGTTTTCAAAGCCCTTGAGCGGAATTGCGTTCTGAACTCTCGGGTCGTGAGCGTCAAATGTGATAATGTTGTCAACGCCCATATTGTTGCAGAGCTCCTGAAGAGCTATTGCACAGTCGAGGGACTCTCTTGATGAACGCTTGTGCTGTCTGCCCTCATAAAGCATGGGCATAATAACGGTTATTCTGTGAGCTTTGCCGCCTACTGCGGAAATCGCTCTTTTAAGGTTGGCAAAATGCTCGTCCGGGCTCATGGGAATTGTTTGACCGTACATATTGTAGGTCACGCCGTAGTTGAACATATCGCATACAATAAAAATATCGTAACCGCGAACGGACTCATGAAGCGAGCCCTTGCCTTCGCCCGAGCCGAATCTCGGGAATGAGGCATCAATAATATAAGTATCTCTTTCGTATCCTGCAAAGGAAAGGCTGTTTTTGTGCTCAGACTGCTTCTGAGCGCGCCATTTGACGAGATAACGGTCGATTTTTTGGGCTAATTCTTCACAGCCGGGGAGCGCGATGATACCGAGCGGACCGTAAGGGATGGTAGTGAACTCCTGTGTGTAATCAGGCATAATTTTCCTCCGTGCAACACAAATTTTGCGGATAAATATTATCACCATTTATCCGCACTACATCAGATAATAATATTTTACTATATTTTGTGTCATTTTCAAGGGAAAAAAGGCAAAAAATAAAAGATTAGTTAAAAGAGTGGTCAACAGTAATGACACTGAAATATCTTTCGTCTATTTTGCTTAGTTTTTCTTGAATTGAATTTGTAAGCTCACGATCGGAAAGCCTAAAATCCGGGGGTGCCATTACATCGAAAATCAGATTTGAGTGTGTGGGCCCCTCAACCACTCTGAAATCGTGTATTGAAAGCGCGGGGTCAATTTCCTTGACGGCGGATTCGGTCAAATCACGCAGACGGTTTATATGTGCGTCGTTTACCACGATAGGGTCAAGGTGTATTGAAATGAGCAGATTGTATTTTCTCTGTATATTTCGCTCAATAAGGTCAATGGTGTCGTGGCTCTTCATAACATCAACGCTTGAGGGAACCTCTGCGTGAGCCGAGGCAAACTGTCTGCCGGGGCCGTAGTCGTGGATTATAAGGTCGTGAACACCGACTATGTTGGGATATGAGAGAATTTCGTCCTCAATCTGCTTCACAAATTCCTTTTTCGGCGGCTGACCGAGCAGGGGGGAGACGGTGTCCTTTATTATACCGATGCCGGAATAGATAATAAATCCGGATACGACAAGGCCGAACCACCCATCCACGGGAACCGACGAAAACTTTGATATTATCAGCGATATAAGAGCCGCCGCCGTTGCCGCTGTATCCGAAAGACTGTCGGCAACTACGGCCTTGTTGGCTGTGGAGTCTATCCTTTTTCCGACGGAATAATTGAAGTATGCGAGCCACAGCTTAAACAGTATCGATATTATCAGGACTGCCAGCGCGGCGGTGCTGTAAGTTACGGCGTCGGGAGCCTTGATTTTTTCAACCGAGCTTTTCAAAAGCTCAACGCCCATCAAAAGGACGAGGAAGGACACTATCAGCGCGGATATGTATTCTATTCTGCCGTGCCCGTAAGGATGCTCCCTGTCGGCGGGCTTTTTGGCCATTTTAAAGCCGACGAGAGTAACTACCGACGAGCCTGCGTCGGAGAGGTTGTTTATGGCGTCTGCGGTTATTGAAATACTGCCGGTCAAAGAGCCTACCGCAAATTTTGCGGCGGTCAGTATCACGTTTACCGCTATTCCGACAAAGCCGGAGAGCACACCGTAAGAGGTGCGCGTCCTCGGGTCGTCGGCGGACGCGTTTTTACCCACAAAAAGCCTTAATAAAAGCTCGGTCATCTTATCACTTTTCTCCCTTGATATAGTCTTTTACGCCGAATACGAATATTCTCTCGATTATATCGGCTATGTCCTCGGCACTCTTGCCTGTCTCCGGATGCTGAAGCCAGTAGCGCGCAACGCCTATAAAGCCTGACTCAAAATACGAATAGAGAAATTCAAATTCGGATACATCGCTTATATTATATGCCGCGGATATGTCGTTAAAGCATTTTTTACGTATGAAGCCGCGGAGCTTCTGAGCGAAATTTATGTCGCCGTTGTCTCCGAGGAGAGCCGAGCAAATATCGCGGTTTTCATCGAGGAATTTGCACACGTCGGTCAAAAGCTGCTTCGGACGGCGGGAAATATCGTCTATGGTGTAGCTCATAAGAATAGACTCAAATTCTTGAAACAGTTCGTTTTCTATTTGCTCCACAAGGTCGTATATATCCTTGTAATGCAGATAAAACGTACCGCGGTTGATATCGCATTCCTCGCACAGTTCCTTCACCGTGATATCCTGAATGCTTTTTTCCCGCATCAGACGCACCAGCCCCTGCCGCAGCTGCCCGCGCGTTTTCCGCACGCGGCGGTCTGTGGTGTTCTCTGCCATGGCCTTTCCCTCCGTGTCATAGAAAGTTTACAAAAAAATCGACAGATGCTGTGCAATGTGTCTATTTTTCCACATAAATTTGCACAATGATGATTGCGGTTTTTTGTGATTCTTATTATAATGAAATCATCGAAAATAATCAACACCGCGTTTATTAACGGACAGCCTGTCCCTTAACAAGCGCTGAAGGAGCGTATCCGTTTTGGAGCATTTTGTTACCTTTGACAATGTCTGCAAATATTACCAAATGGGTGAAAACCGCATCGCCGCAGCCGACCATGTCACCTTCCACATCGAAAAAGGCGAATTCTGCATTATCGTCGGCCCTTCGGGCGCGGGAAAAACCACCGTGCTGAACATGCTGGGCGGTATGGACACCTGCGACGAAGGACATATCTGGCTGGACGGCAAGGAGGTGAGCGCCTACAATCAGCGGCAGCTCACCGAATACCGCCGGTACGACGTGGGCTTTGTGTTCCAGTTCTACAACCTGGTGCAGAATCTGACGGCGCTGGAAAACGTGGAGCTCGCCAGCGAGATCTGCAAAGAGCCGCTGCCTGCGGCCGAAACGCTGCGCCAGGTGGGGCTGGAGCACCGCATGGGCAACTTCCCGGCGCAGCTTTCGGGCGGCGAGCAGCAGCGCGTTTCCATTGCCCGCGCGCTGGCCAAAAACCCAAAAATTCTTCTGTGTGACGAACCCACGGGCGCGCTGGACTACAAAACCGGCAAACAGGTGCTGGCCCTGCTGCAGGACACCTGCCGCAGCACGGGGCGCACCGTCATCGTCATCACGCACAACTCCGCGCTCACCGCCATGGCCGACCGCGTCATCCGCATCAAAAGCGGGCAGGCCATCTCCAATGTGGTGAACGAACACCCCACCCCGGTGGAAGAGATCGAGTGGTGACGCGGCTGTGAAAAAAACATACCGGAAAGTTGTGCTGCGCACCATGAAGGGCACCTTCAGCCGCTTCATCGCCATCGCCGCCATCGTGGCGCTGGGCGTTGGGCTCCTGTCGGGGCTGATGGCCATGCCCATCGATATGCGCACCACCATCGACGAATACTTTGACCGGCAGAACATGCACGACCTGCGCATCGTCAGCCCGCTGGGCCTGACGGACGATGACGTGGCAGCCATCGCCGCCGTGGACGGCGTCGACGAGGTGATGCCCGCCTATATGACGGACATGTTCGTGGACGCAGGCGAAAAAAAGAACATCGTCACACGCATTCACAGCCTGCCCACGGGCCAAATCGAGGAAAAAGAGCCGGAAAATTATCTGAACCGCCTGGACGTGGTGGAGGGCCGCCTGCCCATTCAGCGCAACGAATGTGTGCTGGTGGAAGGAAACGTCATCGACGGAACCGGACCGCTGAGCGTGGGCAATACGCTGACCATCGCCGCCACCAACGGCGACGTGAG